>Ga0070728_10005384_pt1 | contig 12656 bp, 10 predicted proteins | sample tdDd471_FD_66723 | JGI IMG/M metagenome (GOLD analysis project Ga0070728, IMG submission 66723) | Marine sediment microbial communities from the Atlantic coast under amendment with organic carbon and nitrate - tdDd47.1 | ecosystem: Environmental > Aquatic > Marine > Coastal > Sediment | place...
TATTAGCAACCGAGTAAACCAACCATCATGAAAGGCAACCATGAATCGCCAATCCGCACAATATCAACACAAAACTAGTCAAGACAATGGATTTAATATTCGTCAATATTTTCCATTTATGGGGTGGCTAGTCCATTATAATCGCCTAGATCTCGTGGGCGATTTGACAGCTGGTGTGATTGTTGCAATTATGCTTGTTCCTCAAAGTATGGCATATGCTTTACTGGCTGGGTTGCCTCCTCAGGTAGGTTTATATGCTAGTATCGTCCCACTCATTATATATGGTTTGCTAGGGACTAGTCGTGCATTAGCTGTCGGTCCTGTGGCGATGATTTCGCTATTGGTTGCGTCTGCACTTAGTCATATGGAGCTGACATCGGTTGCTCAGTATGTACAGGTCGCGATATTATTGGCATTTCTCGTTGGTGTTATTCAAATGGTGATGGGGATACTTAAGATTGGCTTTTTGGTCAATTTTCTGAGTCATCCCGTATTATCTGGTTTTACAAGTGCTGTTGCGGTTGTTATTGGATTAAGCCAATTTAAACATTTAATTGGCGTGTCGATTCCACGTACTGAATCTACATTTGAAATCATTGGGCTGATTATCCCTCAATTAGAAAATACCAATCTGGTTGTGTTAGCACTCTCGATAGCATCAATTAGCGTTCTCTTATATTTTAAGTTTTTTTTGGGACGGCATCTGACGCAGATTGGGATATCGGAAACGATCATTGCACCTCTTGTTAAATTAGGTCCATTAGTGATTGCTATTTTGGGTCTTGGCATTGTTGCAGTTGGAGGTTGGGATGTTGCTTTTAGTGTACCGATAGTTGGTAAAGTACCTGCCGGTTTGCCTCCATTTGCACTTCCAACATTTGATAATGAACTGATTGTTGAATTATTACCGTTTGCATTCACTTTAGGCATTGTTGGATATTTAGAAAGCATCTCTGTTGCAAAAGCGTTGGCAAGCCGTCGCCGGGAAAAAGTGGATGCTAATCAAGAGTTGATTGCAATTGGTATGGCAAATATTGGTAGTTCATTTACCGGTGGATATTCAGTAGCAGGTGGGTTTAGCCGATCGATGGTCAATTTTACAGCGGGCGCAAACACACCATTAGCTTCTATAATTTCGGCTGGATTAATTGCGCTGACCATGCTTTTTTTGACTCCTACATTTTATTATCTACCGAATGCGGTGCTTGGCGCAATCATCAGTGTGTCCGTTATCTCACTTTTCGATTGGAAAACAGTTCAGCATACTTGGCATTATAATAAAGCGGATTTTGCGTCTTTAGTGGTAACATTCATTGCCGTAATTGTGTTGGGTTTTGAGAATGGAATAATGGTGGGTGTTGGTACATCGTTAGTACTATTCCTTTGGCGCACTAGCCGTCCTCATATTGCGATAGTCGGGCAAATTGGCGATACAGAAGAATATCGTAATGTCTTACGGCATGACGTGAAAACGTATCCTAATATCATTGCTATGCGTATTGACGAAAGCCTATATTTTTCAAATACCCAATATCTGGAGACGGTGATTCTTGAGACTGTCGCAGATCATCCAGAAGCTGAATACTTTCTGTTAATCTGTAGCGCTGTGAATTTTGTCGATTCTAGCGCTCTAGATGTCTTGGAATCGCTCCATCATTCATTTGATGGGATAGGTGTTGATATGTATTATGCAGGCATTAAAGGTCCGGTAATGGATCGTTTTCGCAAAATTGGATTTGTCGATCAAATAGGTGAAGATCATTTTTTCTTAAGTACTCATGATGCAATCGAATATTTAAAACCTCAGGAAACAACAAAAATTGATAATCTACGTGATGTAGAAAATATCAGTGTCTAATTGACCGTCAGATAATGCTTTTTATAGCACTATTGATTTAACATGTGTCATGACATCCTCATTAAACCTTGATAAAACCTGCCAATATGAGTCCTGTAGAAGCATCTTATATCCCTTATAACGATGGATCATCTCTAAAATCGGACTTAGCAATTACTTCTATTTGCAAGAGTCGACAGGTGATAATCTGTTATCAACTGATTAGTCTGACTCTGGTAACAATGTCGCCAAAATTAGAAAAGTGGGTCAGAATTAGGGACACAGTTGATTATCAAGATAAAGGGGAGAGACCATGAGGATTCATAATGGCAATTCAGAGAGTCATCTGGAGAAAATAACGTTATTCCCATTTGATGATTATGCTGTCCCGTTCCAATGGGGGATACAACTTCACTTAGTTAGTTATCAATCTATTAATAAAAAGCCAAAGATTGTTCTATACCCGGGTAAGGATGGTGAACATGATAGTGGACATGTGGCTTATTACGGTACAGTTATTCGGGTAGGTGATGAATTGTGGATGTGGTATCTAGGGCAAGAAGCTGATGATATCCAAAGACAAGATGGAATATCGATTCAGAGAGTGTGTTTTGCTACAAGCAAAGATGGTTATCACTGGAATAAGCCGAACTTAGGATTAGTGAAATATCGAGGTAGCGCAAATAACAACCTTATTGATTTGGGACAAGGTTCATTTCATATAGCCACATGCATTGTATTTTATGAACCTGATGAAACGGATGTAAATCATCGTTTTAAGATGGCATTTACATCACGTAAATATCGTGGAAAAGTTGGAGTTGCTTATAGTGCAGATGGGCTAGCGTGGATTGAATCACCGAATAATCCGGTGGGTTCGTGGCTTGAGATGGGGGGCGGAACAAAGCACAACGGACTCTATCATCTCGCCGGACAGGGTGGCAAGCATATTCCTGAAGCTGGTCGACAATTTGCAACATATGTATCTTATGATTTCGAAAACTGGTCAGCTGCATCGAGTTTAAGCTTACAACGGACTAATATTGCTCCGCGTCCGCGTGTTTTTGGCGGTAATGCAGGTGAACAAATTCACCTCGGCGCAGGGTTGTGGAATCGGGGGAATGTTATCCTTGCATTCTATGGCATGTGGAATGGACATCCATCCAATGATCGACGAATGACAATGATGGATATTGGACTGGCAGTGAGTCATGATGCCTTGCATTATCGAGAACCGATTCCGAATTTCCCTATCGTATCTGCCGCCGAAGATAGCTGGTTATCCACAGAATACGGACATCAGCTTGGAAAATTTCCGGCATTAATGCAAGGTCAGGGATTTGAAAATGTGGGTGATGAAACATTATTTTGGTATACACCTTGGCCCGAACAAGCAAGTGATGGAATTCGTGTTGCTGTTTGGGAACGTGATCGTCTTGGTTACTTTCAGGCTTATCTAGGTGCAACACTGGCAAACGATGACACGCAAAATCCACACTTTGTGTCTGCTCCTATCGACTTGCAAGGTAAGTCTGTGCAAATTACAGTGAATATTGATGGACTATCTGAATACAGCTATATTCATGTCCATATCTTAGATGAACAATTTAACCCGTTGCCAGAATATTCTGGAGATGCTTGTCTACCAATAACAAAATCTGGTTTTGAACAACCTGTTCGTTGGCACGACAATATGTTTATAACATATGTAGAAAACCCTATTCGCATTCAGGTAGATTTTGTTGGCATTCGACCAGAAGATATTAAACTTTATGCTTTGTATGTTGAAGAATGTATTGAGGAAGAGTAAGCGTCATTATGATTCCGAGAATGTCGGAGACGACTATAGAAACACAAACAGGTGACATCTCTGCCACCTGTTTGTGTTAAGTTTAAGGTTGTGGGCGATATAAGACTCGAACTTATAACCCCCTCGGTGTAAGCGAGGTGCTCTGCCAATTGAGCTAATCGCCCTTAGAGTTAGAATTATAGTTGATTGAATACTTACAAGTCAAGACTAAATCTAACCTTCTAACCGTTCGAGTTTATCAAATTCTATTTATTGTTGAATTGTACCAAACATATATTACATACGGGGTGGCGTGACCCCAGTTTGACCTTGATATTTCCCCTTTTTATCGGCATATGATTGATCGCAGGGCTCATCTGCTTCAAAAAACAGAACCTGTGCCAGTCCTTCATTTGCATAAACTTTGGCAGGTAAGGGAGTCGTATTACTGATTTCAAGTGTCACGAAACCTTCCCACTCTGGTTCAAATGGTGTGACATTGACGATGAGACCACAACGCGCATAAGTGGATTTCCCTAAGCAAATTGTTAGCACCTGGCGAGGGATACGGAAGTATTCAACAGAACGGGCAAGCGCAAATGAGTTGGGTGGGATGATACAGACATCTGCTTTTAGATCGACAAATGAATCACTTGCGAAATCTTTAGGGTCAACAATTGCTGAATGGACATTTGTGAAAATTTTGAATTCATCCGATACGCGCAGATCATAACCATACGATGATACGCCATAACTGATTGCACCATCTCGAACTTGTTGATCGACAAACGGCTCAATCATGCCATGTTCCTGTGCCATCTTTCTAATCCAATGGTCGGGTTTGAGTCCCATTTTTTAATCCTTTGTTTAAAATTTAATGTACCTATTGTAATCAAAAAGAGCACAGACGGTAGTCCATGCTCAGTTGCTCTTTGATTTATACGAATTACATCCGCTCAGGAGCAGACATACCCATCAATCGCAATAAACGATAGAAAACGACTTGTGCCGCCCGATAGAAGCGTAAGCGCGCCTTTGCAACATCTTCGGGAACTTCGCTATGCAAGACACGTACTTTATCATAAATGGGGTGGAATGTGCCTGCAACTTCTTGAGCGAAGAAAGCAATTTTATGGGGTTCAAAGGATTCAGCGGCTTGCTCAATGATATTACCAAGTTCAAGTGCCTTACGGATGAACTTGAGTTCTTCTTCGCCGAGTAAACTTAAATCTGCGCCTTCATCTGTGAAACCTCGTTCTTCTGCTTCACGGAAAATCCCTGCACAGCGGACATAGGCGTTCTGAATGTAATATACAGGATTATCGTTGGATTGTTTGACGACTGCATCAACATCGAAATCGAGCTGTGAATTCGGACTCCGCGCGAGCATATGATAACGGACGGCATCTGCGCTGGTCATCTCTACAAGATCATCCAACGTATCAAAATTACCTGCACGTTTGGATTGTTTAACAAGTTCATATTCACCTGTTTCTGGATTAAGACGAATAGCCCGTACCATCTGATTGAAAATCACATGAATTGGTGTTGGATCCATGCCTAGTGCAAGAATACCGTTCCGAACAACTTGTGCTTCTGTAAAATGGTCAGATCCCAGAATGTTAACCGCAACATCGAAACCACGATTGATTTTGTCCCGATGATACGCGATGTCGGGTAGGGTATAAGTTGGGACACCATCACTTTTGAGCATGACACGATCTTTTTCGTCACCAAATGCGGAACTTCTGAACCATGTTGCAGGCTCATATCCCTTTGCGGTGATTTCAGCGATGTTTTCTTCGCTTTCGCCTTCCCAATGTGTACCTTCATAAATATAGCCATTGGCTTTCATGGTTTTCAGCACATCCCAAATCGCGTTATTCTCAAACAGGGAAGTCTCATTAAAAAATGCGTCATGTTTTATATCAATGGATGCAAGCGATTTTTCGATCCAATCAAACATACGGGCTTCGGCAATATCTTTGAAGTGTTCCCAGCCTTTATCTGTGAGGGAATCTCCATATGTTTTGGCAAGTTCTTCTGCAATTTCGACGAGATAATCACCTTGATAATATTCTTGCGGGTAGTCAACGTTTATGCCGAGTGCTTGTTGATAACGCAACTTCAAGCTATTACCGAGGATAATCATCTGATTACCTGCATTATTGAAATAATATTCACGTTGAACATCATAACCAGCCGCTTCTAATAGCCGTGCCATCGCATCGCCTGTAATCGCGCCACGAGTATGACCAATCGTGATCGGACCACTTGGATTTGCGCTGACAAACTCAACTTGTGCTTTTTTCCCTTTGCCAATTTCGAGTTGAAAGAAGTTTTCGCCTTCTTCAATAATCGCCTCAACTTGACGCTTGAGATAGTCTTCTGAGAAAAAGACGTTAATAAATCCTGGTGGCGCAACTTCAACTTTGCTGATGAATTCAGTTTCGGGAAGATGCTCAATAATTGTATTTGCAATATCAAGCGGTTTTTTGCCTGCGTGTTTTGCTAATGCCATTGATGGATACGCAAGATCTCCTTGTCCCTCGCGCTTAGGAGGGTTTGCTGGAATTGCTGGTATATCAAAATCAGGCAAATCTCCTGCGGATTGTGCCGATTGAATCGCTTGATGAATGAGTTTTTCGAGTTCTTTATTCAATTGTTTCAAGGGGTAGATACCTTTGGTTCGGAACGGCTCAGTGTAAAGGTGGATTTTAACAAACTTGTGAGGTTAATTTAATAGTGGGTTCGAGTTATATCTCTGTTGGAGTTTGTGATACCCGTAACAAACATTGTTATTTGACTTTTAATTTATGATATATTATCTTAATTAGTATTAGAATTTGTATATTAACAACTGAATAGGATGAGTGATGTATTAGCAAGGGAGAAAATCGCTTTGCATACTACTTTATCACTACATGCTCAACAACGTTTGGTCAAATGGAATCTAAATCATTCAGAGATTGATGTTCTTGTAAAACATGCCAGTGCAGGACACCATGCAGCGGCTTACATCTATCAATTTGGTAATGATGATTTTGAAAATTTGCCCGAGCAAGTTGCAAGTATACGTGATTATAAACGATTGGTTGGTACAACAATTGTTGCTTGTAAGCATTGTAAAGTATACATCATTACAGTATACCGTAACCCCAAGGCATTTAAATCAGATAAGAAAAAACGGAAATACGATATTCATAAGAAGGCTCATTATTGTCCTTGTTGCGATGGTGAGAATGTCGCCTAAATCATGGTTTAAGACACTTATAGTAGGTCGTTTCTAATCTCATTCTGTAAATTTCACTCATCCTATTTAGGGGTTAATATTTATTTGAGCAATTCTTCTGGTGGACGTACCCCTACAAATTCGGATGTGCCTGATTTAACCGCCCAAACTTTTGTATAGTTTTCTTGCCATACTTCAAAGGCAATATCTGTCATATGGTTTTCTTCTAATAAACGAGAAATTTTGTCCTCATTCCATGTACGATTTGGCATCCATATCATATCAATACGGATCGTCACAAGTAAGATTCCACCGGGGCGTAAAACACGGATAATCTCTTTTAGGGTTATTTCAGGGTCGGGCATAAATTCGAGGGCTTCTAAACATGTGACAACATCAAATGCACCGTCAATAAATGGCATGTCTTGTGCATTGTCGTTGATGAGTGTGATGAAATCTTCAAAATGTAGCTCATCAATTTTTTGTTGTGCAACATCGAGCATCTTACGGCTTAGGTCAAGCCCGACGACGTGTCCTTCAAAATGTGCATTTCGTGCCATAATCAAGGGTACGCGACCTGTACCTGTTGCGACATCTAGAATCATTGGATCATTATTGGGTTTGGTACGCATGAGTATCGGTTCTGATATTAGCATATAATCCGCGGTATCATTTGTTTCCTTAATATCATCATAGCGCGTGGCGTACAGATCATATAACCATATAACCATCCGCTTGCCAAAGTACGCACCTTCAGTCTCGAAGATCGACCACCAGATGAAAAAACCAGAAAATGCAATACCGACAACCAAAACCAATAGTTCAATCATAGCAGACCTTTTTCTTGTAGATACGGAATGCACGATTGTATACCATCTTCGAGAGTTATGGAGGGTTGCCAATCTAATAATCGTTTTGCTTTTTGCATAGAATACGTACATTGAGATGTAATAAAATCGATCATCTGTGGAAAAGCACGCGGTTCACCTAATAAGGTTGCTCCAAATTCTGCAATAGGGGCAACGGCTTTAAATAATGGTTTAGGCAAACTCAACCAATTTTGATGTCCAACTAATGATGCATAAAAGCCCAGAAACTCGCGCCATGTTGGGGCAGGGTCTGGCGCACAATTAAAGGCTTGTCCATCAGCATCGGGATGAGTAGCAAGTCGTATCATCATATCGACAACATCATTAACGTGAATCGGATGGGCATAGCCACTACCATCACCTATAAATGGCGTGGGATTACGTTTTGCAAGGCGAAACATCGTTTCTGTCCATGCGTGGCTACGTACACCATATATCATTGCAGGACGGATGATGCTGTATGACAAATTCTTGGCTTGTGCGATAGTTTGTAGCATGACCTCTGCACTCGCTTTGGTGATATTGTACGGACTGGGTGTTTTTGTGATGCTTGTGTCTTCTGTCACTATAGAGGGGGGCGGAAAACCATAATAGCCGATTGAACTGACGTGTACCAATCGCTTTACATTGGCTTCAACGGCGGCATAGGTTACGCAGGTTGTTCCGTCAACATTCACTTGTTTTTGTAAATCGAGTTTTCCACCGAGAGCGGCGGCAACATGAAATACATAGTCAACCCCTTGAGTGACTTCTTTCATACGGGGGGCATCGGTGATGTCACCCATGATAATCTCGACATTGGGTAAAATGTTGATGATCTGGTCTCGATTTGGACGATGGGCTAAGGCTCGGACAATCACACCTTCATCGCTTAATCGTTTGACAAGATGACTACCAAGGAATCCTGTCGCGCCTGTGATAAGTACTGTGCTATTTCGTAATGTCATGAACGGATTCGTACCTTGGGGTCGAATAAATCTTTTTCTCCTAAGCGGGGATCTGCTTGTTGTGGATAGGGGTCTTCATCTGCTAACTTATTCAAAATATATTTGAGAATAACTTTGATCGTGCCAAGTATGGGAGAAATTAAGAATGCGCCTAATAAACCACCCACAGATGCGCCAACAAATAAACCCACGATGATGAACGGCAAAGGCACCGAAACAGCATCTCCTATGATCTTTGGTGCAAGAAAATTCCAGATAAGTTGCTGAATCACAAGATTAATAATAACTACTGTAAAGCTCAAGACCAATGGATTCATATCTGTCATAACAGTTGAGCCTTGAAGCAGTGGCACTAACGACAAGGGAATAAGCGCGATTATACCGCCAAGAGTTGGAATTAATGATATTGCACCTGTAAATATACCTAATACGGATGCACCCGGTATGCCCATCAACTCAAATTGTATCCATGTGATCACGCCGATAAGGATAGCAATGGTAGCTTCACCTCGCAAAAAACTATTCCAAACTTTAAGAATCTGAAGTGTAAGTAACCCATATTCTCGCCGATAAATTTTGGGAAGTCCTGTATAAAAACTTGTGTAAAAATTAGGGATTTCAAGCAGAATTAGAAAGGACAATAACCCAATAAAGATTAGCTGGAAAAAAATGTTAGCGATGTTAGAAACCGCACCTGTAACTGTACCAACTACAGCAAGGGCTTGGTTCAAGATCGCTTGTAAGTCGATTTCATCGGCGCGAATGATATTTTGCGGTACATTTTCTGTCCCTTCCGGCAGAATACTTTCACCTAACATGATGCGCTGTAACGGCTCAAATACAAAATTGAAATCGACTTGAATATTCAAAATTTCAATAATACCATCTTCGTATTTATAATCTTCCCAATCATCGTGTATTTCTTGATAGACATAAACAGTACTATTTGTAAAGTCGATTGCCCATGTCAACACAGTTGGGATAAAGCTAAAGATGGCAACCATAAGAATGATGCCGAATATACAATAAATGATGAATACCGATAACGGATATGGAATACGTAAACGGCGGGTGAGGGCACGGGCTGGCGCGAATAGAATGAAAACCAGCAAGAGCGACATCAGCAGAATATTGATGACTGATCCCACAAACGTGAGAGAATAAACCCCAGCGATTAGTAAGATAACAGTTACTAATCGACGTGTCCATGTGCTCCAACTGGGAACTTCGTAGGCAATCGGTTGGATATTTTGTTGCTTCTTTTTGAGTTTATCAGAATCAGTCATTGGTTTTACCATGGAAAAATATAATTTTATTATAGCCGTATTGACCGATTCTGACCCAGCCAAAGTCTATGGATTTGCGATTAAATCGATTTCACGGAATTGCATTTCATAGAGTTTAGCATACAACCCTTGTTGTGCCATCAATTCGTCGTGTGTGCCTAGTTCAATCAGCTTTCCTCTGTCAATGACTGCTATCCGATGGGCAATCCGAATGGTACTCAGACGGTGTGCAATAATGAGTGTCGTGCGATTTTGCATGAGGTTGCCGAGGGCTTCTTGCACCAGATGTTCACTTTCGTTATCTAGGCTGGAGGTTGCTTCATCTAGGAGTAAGATAGATGGATTTTTGAGGATAGCACGAGCAATGGCAATGCGTTGGCGTTGACCCCCACTGAGTTTTATCCCGCGTTCTCCGACTAAGGTATCATAGCCATTGGGTAATTCTGTGATAAATGTTTGGGCATTAGCTGATTCGGCGGCAGAAATGATTTCATCCTCAGTTGCATCCAGTTTGCCGTAGAGAATATTTTCACGAATTGTTCCACCGAATAATAATGTTTCTTGTGGAACAATGCCGATATGTTGACGTAAGCTAAATTGCGTTAGATCGCGTACATCATTCCCATCCACAGTAATGATGCCAGAATCTGTATCATAGAAGCGAGGAATGAGGTTAAATAAGGTACTCTTCCCTGCGCCACTCGGTCCAACAAGTGCGATAATCTCACCTTCTTGAATATCGAGGTTTATGTTGTGCAATACATCGTGGTTATCTTCATAAGCAAAGGATACATTTTTAAGTGAGATTGCACCTTTGACATCTTGAATGGTTATTGCAGTAGGGGAATCGGTAATTTGTGGTTGAGTATCTAATAATTGGAAAACTCGTTTTGTCGCGCCTAAGGCTTCTTGGAATTGGGTATATAAGCTAATTAATCCTGCAAAACTTCCTGCAACTGTTAGTCCGTAGATGAGGAAGGCGATCAATTCACCTGCACTGAGTCGACTGTCCAACACTTCACGTCCACCAAACCACAAGACGAGGGCTAATCCTGCAAAGGCAAAAAATGCCACAATTGGACCAAACACAGAGCGAATCGTTAATAAGCGGACAGATGCACGAAATGCGATATCGATTGCATTGTTATAACGGGTTGTCTCATAGCTTTCACGGACGAAGCTCTTAACTTCGCGGATATTCTGGAAGACTTCTTCTGCTACAACAGTTGCCCCTGCAATTTCATCCTGAACTTTTGTGCTGGCACGGCGCATATATGCCCCGAAAACGAAACCAATTACAACAATCACCGGCATCAAAATGATGATAAAAAATGTCAATCGCCAATTAAGCACAACCATAATGACAACTGCACCAATTAGTGTCATGGTCTGTTGAAGAAAAGTGCTAACATTGCCTGTGAGAACCGTTCGCATTACTGTGACATCACTCGAAATACGGCTGATCAGTTCGCCAACCCGCTGCTCTGTAAAAAACTTAATCGACAAAGATTGTAAATGTGAATAGAGTTCTTTCCGTATGTCGACAACTACTTTTTCACCAACGAAGTTTAGATTATAGTTTTGAATGAAGGTAGCAAATGATCGTACTAAAAAGACAACCAGTAGGGCAACAGTGATATTGTCGAGTAAGGTTATGTTGGCATCGGTAAAGACAGAGTCCACAACATTTTGAATCACAGCAGGGAATACGAGACTTAATGCTGAACTAAGGATCAGACCAATGATGGCTAGAAAAAGTCGAAATTTATAAGGTGACAGATAACCGAACATGCGTCGCCATGATATAGGAATATCGGGTACTTCACGGTCATCATTTTGAGGAATGGATTGTCGTCTACGAAACATATCTCTCTCATTCTAACTATCTTTGTATTTGTGAATTTTGTCACATTATTCATTATATAGAATAGTGTTGTCTAAGAGGTATACGCAATTATTGTGATTCGGTTACACGTTTAACCGCATCGACAGCTAATTTAGGGAAATAACTGGTATTCCAAATGCCATAGAAATTTAGACTTTGGGGTTTGGCAGGGCATTCGGGTTCAGTGCAGGTGACAGATGTTGGATAATCAAATGCAGAATAAATCCCCCAACCTGCAAGATCATTAAAACGAGCTTCTTCAAACGCTTGGTAGAGTAGATTGCGCTGGGCGGTTTCATCAAGATCAAAGGTGCTATATCCGATTGCCGATAAAGAGATTGGCTTATCTGTCCCTGCTTTGAGGTTGGCAATTTCCTGACGTAAGGGCAGATAATCCCCAAAGTGTTGAAAACTTACCATATCAACCAAATCCACAGTATCAATGGCATGAGACTCCCAACTAGCTGTAATCAAGTGTTGGCTATCGACTTGACGTAGAGACAGAATTGCATTGCTTAACCATGTCAAAACAGATTCTGATGAGTGATCTTCGTAGAAAGTATCACCCTTATCAAGCACATCCCATGCCAAAACAGCTGGCTCATTTGCATAACGACTTGCAATAAATTGGAGTTGTGCTGACGGTGGCTGTTGAATGGCGTTGATTTGCTGATTGAGCACAACAATAAGATGAAAGTTTTTGCTGGCGATTGTCTGAATAATATCATCCAAGAGCATGAATGTTTCTATACGAGGAATCGCTTGTGTCTCACAGATGAACAATTGCTCCAACGATAAAAAAATTCGCAAC
>Ga0070728_10005386_pt1 | contig 12653 bp, 9 predicted proteins | sample tdDd471_FD_66723 | JGI IMG/M metagenome (GOLD analysis project Ga0070728, IMG submission 66723) | Marine sediment microbial communities from the Atlantic coast under amendment with organic carbon and nitrate - tdDd47.1 | ecosystem: Environmental > Aquatic > Marine > Coastal > Sediment | place...
CCAGGTCCGAACCAGAAAAGCCGACAGATCGGGGAGCTCCATGATGGTCCAGCCGTTCCAGACCGCATCGCCGACCCGGATCTTCCGCGTCTCGCCACCGGCCCAGATCTTTTTGTGCACCACCAGCCCGCTGTCCGGGGCGGTGACGGTCAAGGTGGCCAGATCGGATTCTGCCCGCTGCAGATCCAGCTGGGACTTGCGTACCTCCGCTTCTTTGCCGGCCAGCTCCGCGGCGGCAATGTCTCGCTGGGCCGCCAGATCCTGCTCTGCCTCGCGCACGTCCAGCTCGACCCGGCGTTGCTCCAGTTCCTGTTGACGCTGCCGCGACGCCGACTCGAAGCGCATGGCCTCGGTGTTGAGAATCGCCCGTTCCAGAGCCAGCTTCTGCCGCTGCAGCGTGGCTTCCTTCTGAGCCAGGGTCTTGGCGTTGGTGGCCCGCTGGTTCTCGAGCTGGGCCTGAGCCTGCTCATAGGAGGTGCGGCGTTCCTCAAGTCGCTGCTGTTGCTGGTCGGTATCGAAGACAGCCAGGGTATCACCCCGATCCACGGAAGTGCCCTCGTCCGTGAGCGTGACCACCTTGTTGTTCCAGCCCCGGGGCGCCGGTACCGGCACGCTGTTGACCGCGGCCAGTTCCCCGCCGGTGCTGGTCGCGACGACGAAGTCGCCCCGGACGGCTTTCGTGGTTGGCACCGCCGCACCATCGCCGCCACCGCGCCACATCAGGAACCCCACAACCACAACGACGATGGGCGCCAGCCACCAAACCCTATTCCTGTTCATGATCGCCTTTCGAACCTGAGGTCTCGTCATTGGCCTGCGCGACATCGATCGTCACGCGGGCGGACATGCCGGGCCGCAAGCGCGGGCCGATATCCTGCAAATCGGCCACCGCCTTGAACTGGCGGGCCACGCTGCCCTCCTCCGCGACCAGGGGCATGCGTTCCACCAGTTCCAGGGTGCCGGGATACCTGTGTTCGGGATACGCATCCAGCGCCACCTCCACCTTCTGACCGGGCAGAAGCCGCCACCGATCCCGCTCGTGTACCGTGAATTCCACCTTCATGGCCGTCACATCGGTGATGTCCAGCAGATGCACCTGCCGGCCCACCTCGTCACCCGCCCGGTAGATCTTCACACCTTCCTCGGTGCGCTCCCTGTGGTGCACCACCATGCCATCGGCCCGGGCCACCACGGTCATCTGATCAACGTAATACTGCAAGCGGGCCAATCGGGCCTGCAGGCGTTCGGCCTGCAACGTGGCTCCGGCCAGTTCCAAGCTGTCGAGAACCGCCTGGGCCATGCTGTCTCCCCGGGCTTGCCGCAGATCGATCTCGGCCTGTTGCATGGCCAGGGTCGCCCGCTCCCGGGTGACCTCCGATTCGAAGCGCTGGTTCTCCAGATCGAGGGCCGCCAGCTCCGTGGCCAGAGCCGTCTTGGCGATGGCGTTGCCCGTGGCGGTGGCGTGGCTGGCCGCGACGCTCTGCAGGCTGGCCACCCGCTGCTGCTGGGCCGCCAGGTCGCCGGCTGCCTGCTCGGTGTATTCCAGGAATCGGGTCGCATCGAAACGGATGATGGTGTCGCCTTCGGCGACGATGGTGCCCTCGGGGATCAACCAGGAGATGAGCAGCGCCCCACCAAAGGCCACCGGCGAGCTGACCGGGTTGGTGTGGGCTGCGACCACGGTGCCCGCTTCGTGCAGCTGACGGATGCCGGCGGCTTCAACCTCTGCCGTCGGTTTCGCGCCCTCCTGGCACCCCGCCATGACTACCAGGCTGCCGGCAATGATCAAACATCGAGCTGCATGCATGGGCGTTTGCGCTCCGCTTTCGGTTCAAGCAATTCGCGGCCGGCCGGATCCCGGCGTCGATTCCTCTGAATGAACACCTCCGCGCCACGGATTTATTGACGGCCCATTGTCTCCCAGAGCTGCTCACTCCGCCACTGTGATCTCCAGTTCATTGGATCGTATCCGGCCGAACCAGATGCGACCGTCGGGGCGTTGCCGGGGCTGGTCGTCGGGGCCGCCGTTGGCGAACCCAGCCTGGCACCGGTATTCGGCGGGCGGGATGGGATTGGTTCGCAGGGTCAGGTTCCATTCCAGCGATTCACCCGCCGGTAGCAATACGTACTGGCGTGCTACGTCGAGCTGCAGCTCCAGTTGCGGTTTTTCGAGGGGGACCAGCCGCAGAGATGGCTCGGGCCGGCGATGCAGCATCAGACCGGGCACGAACTGGTAGAACCTGTCCCCCATCAGCGGCGCATCCAGTACGTAGAGGCCGTCGAGGTCCCGACTGGTGACCGTACACCGGTACTCAACGGTAGCGCCCTCATCGGTGTTCTCGAGGACGCGCAACGAATCCAGTGTGAATGCGAGACCGCCGCGATATAGATCCAGATCCCTCAGCACCCGCTCGATCTCAGAGTGGCTTCTGGGGTCCGTGTCGCCCCAGGCGAACGAGATCGACAACATCTCCGGAGGGCCATGGCTCAAGTTTCCCTCGCTGATAGTCGGCAGCCTGTACATGGTCGAGCTGAGCAGCGAGTGGAATGCTCCCAGGTAGCAGCGTTGGCCTCCGGCGATCACAACAAATGGCCCGAAACGCGGGTTCATCGACATGTCGAAAACGTTTTCGAGTTCGAGGTACTCGAGCACTGGCTTCTTCAAATAGATGCAGTGCGAGGAATAGTCATAGAACTCGATATCGCAGGCAGCCAGCCACGGCTCGGATTCCAGTTCGATCTCGTCCAGGGGCGCTTTCAGCAGCTCTTGCACTGGGGTCTGCTCTTGTACGAAGTAGATGGCAAAGCCTGTATCCGGATCCGAGGAAGATTCTCCGGGCAGAGGAGATTCATGGAGTGGACCTCCCCGCCCGACCGACACCCCGGTCATCATCAAGCATATAGACAGACATAAATTCAAGCGGGCGATACGCTTCATGGCCTGACACCTCTTGGATCTGACTCCATACAGTTTGAGGAGTAACGAGTTCCAATTGAATCATCACCTTCATGTTCTCGCCCCGACCCATGGATGTCCTTCGTTTTGGACAGCTGTCTCGACGCATCCGGGATCTTTCGATGCGTCCAGCAATGCAATGTCACCATAGGCGAACTATCAGAAGCCAGAGAGGCCGTTTCCACCCCAGATCGACCACGCATCCCTGTCTGCAGCCACGCACATCGTAGTGACCGCAAGGCTACAAACTACACTGAAAACCCAGCTTGCTTCGACTGACCCCAGTCGCCGCTGTCCCTATATCTTATTGTTAAGATATAATTTACAGCCGTTACTGCTGCTACTAACTCCTTTGGAACACTCCTTGAGTCATACAGCCCAATGACACCCATTAAAGTTCGAAAGGAGCGAACCATGCGGCCCCGAATCCTGATCATCCTGTTGAGCGCTATCCTGATATGGGTTGGCACGAGTGCAGCCGGCGCAGCCGAGTACACCAAAACCGTCAGCTTCGACAAGCGCAATCTCAGCGGACCCCGCTTCGGTATGACTTACATCCTGGGCGACAGCGAGTTAAAGCAGGAACTCGAGCGCGAGAACGTCGGACCCGTCGTCAGCCAGTTCGGCTGGCACTTCGAGCGGCAGATCATTCCCGAAGGCGGCGGGCCCCAGTTCGTGGTCGAGTTCGTACCCATGCTGGCGGCTGTGGAGTACGGCAAGTTCGTGCCCAATCTGACCCTGGCCATGGGCGTACGTATGCCCGGCGGCTGGGAACTCGGCCTGGGACCCAACATGCTGTTGAGCAAGTCGGTTGAAGACAATGTTCATGTCCGCACGGCCCTGGTCACCGCAATAGGGCGCAGCCTGAACTACGGCGGCGTGAGCATCCCGATCAACTTGGCCTACACCTCGAGCCCCGAGGGCAATCGCGTCTCATTGATCTTCGGCTATGCTATCGGTAAGACCGGGCAGGAGAAGGAGAAAGACAAGAAAAGTTCCAACGACGCGACCCACGACAACCGGCTGGGAGCCGATTTTTGAGCACGCTGCTCCGGAATAGTGTATGCTGTTTTTGGGCAACGGGTTGGCAGGCAGCGGCGACACCGGGGGCGGTCGCCGCGCCTTCACATCGATTCGTGGTCTGGAGGGATCACCCGATGACCGGTGCGAAGCGCTCAGTGCACATGGTGTTGGCGGCCTGCATCCTGGTGATCGGGTTGTGGGGATTCCTCCAGCAGACGCGGACCCCGAGTCTTCCGCCGAATCCCGCCCTGGCGCGGCTTGCCTGGCCCGCAACCGTTGCCGGCATCACGGTCAACGACCTCAGGCAACTGGAGTTCGTGGCGGAGGGATTCCAAATCGGCGAGCAACTGGCCGTTGAGCCCGCGACCGGATCGCCGCTGACTGTGATTCTCGTGCGCGACCAGCCGGTTACCTACCTGATCATCACGCTGATCAGCGGCCTGTTTTTCTGGATCGTGGCCGCATTCATTTTCCTGCCCCGTATGTCGCTGCCGGCGGCTTCCCACTTCTACTGGATCACTTCGCTGTACGGGCTGGCGGTTCTCATCGGTGGCGTGTACTTCCAGAGCACGACCGATCTGCTGTCGTTGATACCTCCGATCGTTCAGTTGCTCTGTCTGGCAATACTACCGGCGGCGTTTCTGCATCTGAGTACTGTGTTTCCTGTTGCCTTGCCCCTGGTAGCCAGGCGTCCCCGGTTGCCGCGATTGCTGTACGTACTGGCGGCCGTACTCATCCTGTGGCAGGCCTGGGCCTTTCTCAGGTACTTCGTGGCGCCGGGTCCGGTCACGGCAGCCGGCCTGGATCTGCCCCAACGTATGGCAGACACCCTCCTGGTCCTGCAGGTGGCAGCGGGACTGCTTATCCTGGTGGCTCACGAGCGCAGGCTGAAGCCCACCCGCGAACGCCAGCAGGTGCGGTGGTTGCTGGTCGGATTCGCGATCTGTTCTGCGCCCTACGTATTCCTGCGCACTTTGCCCCAGATATTCGGCATCGAGCCGGTGGTACCCGTATTCGTCGATCGCTTGCTCGAGCCCGCGGTGCCGCTGGCCTTCGTATTCGCGGTGGTGCGCTACCGTCTGCTGGACATCGACATCATCATCCGCCGCGGCCTGATCTACGGTTTGCTGGCAGGAGGGCTGGTCAGCCTGATCCTGTTGCCGGTAGTCATAATGGGCTACGGGTGGACCGGACCATGGCCGGAATGGGTTCGCGTGGTTCCGGCGGCCGGGGCCCTGATTGCGGGGCTGTTCTTTCAGCCCCTGCGCACGGCGCTGGGCAACTGGGTGGACCGCATCTTCTTTCGGATCGAACACGAGGTGGACGCGGCAGTGCGGCGATTGCGGCAAGACCTGGCCCGGGTCTCGGGGCAACGCAAACTGGCCGATCGCCTGCACCGGCGCGTCTGCGAATCGGTTTCGGCCCGCCAGGCGCTGACCGTGGTCACCGAAGGCAAAGACGTCTACGTCGCGGGGCGAGGCTGGTCACCGGCAATCAATCGGTGGCTGGACGAGGGAGGAACGACAACCCGCCTAGCAACGCCTGATGCCGTGGCAGACCCGGTAACGGTATTCGGCGAACTGCCTCAAGAATTGCAGCAAGAGGGCTTCGTGCTGGCCCAACCGCTGGTGCTCAAGGAGGAATCCGCCGGTGTGATTCTTCTGGGTCCTCGCGAACCCGGTCATCGTTATGTGGATACCGATCTGGGCTACCTGGCGGCGGCGGCGCGACTGGCTGCTCGCCGCCTGGGTGAGATTCGCCTGATCCAGACCGTGGCGGCCGAGCAACTCAAGCGCCGACAGGTGGACGAACTGGGACGTCTGAAGGACGAGTTCCTTTCCCGCGTGGCCCACGATCTGCGAACCCCGGTCACCTCCCTCGGCTGGTCGGCGCGCAATCTCCTGGACGGCTTGCCCGGAGAACTGAACGAGCGCCAGCGGGATTACCTCGAATCCATGCAGGATGCCGTGAATCATCTGGACGGCCTGGTGTCCGGTCTGCTGGAGATCAGTCGCCTGGAACGGGCCAAGGTCGAGATCCCCACCGGTCCTTGTCGTCTGGCGGAGGTGCTGAACGCCGCCGTGGGAACGGTGCGCCCCCTGGCTGACGCCCGTCAAGTGCAGATAGCACTCCTGGGGCACGAAGAGGCGCTGCCGGTTCTGGCCAATCGCGACAAGCTGGCCGAAGTGGTGGTGAACATCCTCGAGAACGCAGTGCGCTACTCGTCTCCACAGGGGCGTATCGAGATCACGGTACACACCAGCCAAGAGCAGGCCCTGTTCACGATCCGCGACCACGGCCCCGGCCTGGGTGAACTGGTCGATCCCTTCGGCCGCTTTGTCCAAGGTACTCCCAGTCCCCATGGCGAAGGCGGCGGTTACGGACTCGGTTTGACCATTGCCGCCGAGTACATCCAGCTCATGGGGGGATCGATCACCGCCGCGGATCACCCCGACGGCGGAGCGATGTTCACCGTGGAGTTGTCGACAGCGGGACAAGCACAGGAGGAACGTCATGGATCTTGATGCGATGGTTCTGATCGTCGACGACGATGCAGGCTTGCGGTTGGCCCTGCGGGATCGATTCGAGCACTGGGGATGTGACGTCACCCTGGCCGCCGATGGCCGCGAGGCTCTGGCCGCCTGCGCCCGTCGAAGCTTCGATCTGGTACTGCTGGATCTATCCATGCCCGGCATCGACGGCATGGAGGTGTTGCAGCGCCTGCGCGAAGACGACTATCCCTCGGATATCGTGGTGCTGACGGCTCACGGCTCGGTGGATCGGGCCGTGGCCGCCCTGAAAGCCGGTGCCACCGACTTCCTGACCAAACCAGCCGATTTCGATCTCCTGGAACAGGTGATGGGTCGATCCCTGGAGCGCCGGCGCCTGCGTCATACGCGCGACGCCCTGCTCGAACGCACCGGCAATCGTGTCGCCGCCGCCGCGCCGGTAATGAAACAACTGATCGACGTGGCCGAGCGGGCCGCCGACTCGGACAGCACCATCGTCCTGGGTGGCGAGAGCGGCGCCGGCAAGCAGGTCATCGCTGAACATATCCACGCCTGCAGTCCGCGCAGCGAGGGCCCGTTCGTCTACGTCAACTGCGTGGCCATCTCCGACGACCTCATCGAGTCGACCCTTTTCGGTCACGAGCGGGGAGCCTTCACCGGCGCGGTCTCCCGCAAGCCCGGGCGCCTGGAATGTGCGGCGGACGGGACCGCGTTCCTCGACGAGATCGGCGACATCAGCTCCAGTCTGCAGGCCAAGCTACTGCATTTTCTGGAGACCGGTGAATTCGAGCGAGTCGGCGGCAACCAGACCGTGCGGGTCAACTGCCGCATCATCGCTGCCACCAACCGCGACCTCGCCGCAGAAGTAAAAGAAGGCCGTTTCCGTGAGGACCTCTACTACCGCCTGAACGTCATCAGCCTACGCGTCCCGCCGCTACGCGAACGACCGGAGGATGTGCCTCTGCTGGCGAACCTCTTCCTCGGCAGCATCGGCTTCGACATCACCCGCGGCGACCTGCGCTTCGACGAAAAGACCCTGCAGCAGATGTGCATGTACAGCTGGCCCGGCAACGTGCGCCAGTTGCGCAACGCGGTGGAACGAATGGCCGTCCTGGCGCCGGATTCTCTGCTGACGCCCGACCTGTTGCCACCAGAGATCACCAGTGTCGGTACCGGGTCCGAGGATCTGACGGAACTGCCCTACCGCGAGGCGGTGGCCGGATTCAAGGGTCGTCTGGTCACCCGGGCGCTGGACCGCTGCGGGGGCAACCAGACCAAGGCCGCCGAGGCCCTCGGCTTGCAGCGCAGCTACCTGAATCGTCTGATGAAGGACCTGGGGCTACGCAATTCGGAGCCAGAAGGGAGCTGATCACGGCTCATCCAGTTGAAAGCACCCATTCATGTGTGCTAGGCTCACCACGATATTCCTATGACCAAGATCATCGAAACCGGATGTGGGACAGGGGTCGGTCATGCGTTACCTGCTGGTATTGTTACTGATATGTGTACTCGTCAGTACAGCTGCTGCCTTTGATCCGGATCGAGGCAACCAGACCGTCAAGACCCGTGATCACGTTCTGCAGAACGTGGCTTTCGACCGCAATGGTGGAAACACCATCGCCGAGGCGGTCGTCATTGACGAGCTGCCCTTCTACGATACCGGCGCCACCTGCGACAACACCCACGATTATGACGAAGCGTGTCCCTACACCGAATCACTCTCGCCGGATGTCGTCTACTCCTACGCTCCCGAAGTGGGTTTGCTTCTCGCGGTATACCTTTGCGAATCATTCTACGATACGAAAACCTACGTCTATGACAGCGACATGAATCTGATTGCTTGCAACGATGACGCAGACTGCGGCTACTCCGGCTACCAGAGCGCCCTGTACGCCGTTCCGCTCATCGGCGGCATGACCTACTACATCATTGTCGACGGTTATGGCGGCGATTGCGGCCCCTACACGCTGGAAGTGTACGAATTCGTCGACGGTCCCCCCTGCAATGTCTATTGCGAAGGCGAGGGAGAGGGCGAGCCCCCGCTGACTCCGGATTATGTGGACGAGTACAACGGCGGCTGCACCAGCCCCAATGGCGATGCCTGGCAGATCCTGACCGCTGACGAGTATGGCGATCTGTATTTTTGCGGCCTCACTGGCTGGTACGACTGCTACGACGATGCCTGCCCTGACACCGACTGCCTGATCGCCACCATCGGTGAGAGCGGAACCGTGGAGATCGTCATGTCGGCGGAGACCGATTTTCGGTTCACCATCGTGGATGGACCGGATTGCGCCAGCATGCAGACGTTGTACGAGGATGACCTTTGGGCGTGTGAGCTGGGCACAACCATCGTCGAGGGTGATCCGGGTGATCTGCTGTACATGATCGTGCGGCCTACGATATTGGATGTGTTCTCCGGGCCGGTCTATCTTCTGGGTTTCACTGGCCTGGAAGTGGGGCCTGTGGCTGTCGAGGGGGTGAGTTTCGGTTCGGTCAAGGCCCTGTACCGTTAGATCAGTCCTGGCCGACGTGGCAGATAACCCTCGGTCTACGCCTTGGCGTCACAGCGGCGGACCCATTGAATAACGCTATTCAACCATGGTACAATGCAGAAGCCATTCGGGTGGAGGGATCAAATCAAGAGGGGAGCCTGGATCATGCGATATCTGCTGGTGTTTGCGCTGCTGATCATTCTCGCGGGCACCACTGTCGCGGCCGACCTGGGTAGCAGCCAGCAAACCGTCAAGTCCAACGATCACGTCCTGCATAACATGAGCTTCGACCGCGAGGGTGGCAATACCATCGCCGAGGCCGTTGTCATCGACGACCTGCCATTCTTCGACACCGGCGCCACCTGCGACAACACCAACGACTACGATGAGGTCTGTCCCTACTCCGAATCGCTCTCCCCGGATGTGGTGTACGCCTACACCGCAACCATTGATTTCTACATCGCGGTAAACCTCTGCGAGTCCCTGTACGACACCAAGACCTACATATACGACGACAGCATGAACCTGATCGCCTGCAACGACGACGCCGATTGCGGATTCTCCGGCTACCAGAGCGAGCTGGAAGCGGTATGGCTGGAATCCGGCGTGACCTACTACCTCGTCGTCGACGGCTACGGCAGCGACTGTGGCGAGTACGAGCTGTACGTGGATTTCTGGAACGGGGGCCACTACTGCGAGGTGGAATGTGATGGCATGGTCGAGGGCGAACCGCCGCTGGTCTCGGATTACGTCGATGACTACAACGGCGGCTGCAACAGTCCGCTCGAGGACGCCTGGCAGATCGTGGCCGCCGACGAGAACGGTGAGGTGGATTTCTGCGGCGTCTCCGGCTGGTATCAGTTCGGCTACAACGACTACCGCGACACCGACTGGCTGATCGGCACCGTGGGCACCTCCGGAATCGTGGAGATCACCGTCGATGCCGAGAAGGACTTCTGGTTCGTCATACTGGAGGACACGGACTGTGACGACATCCAGATCGTCCTGGACCTCGAGATCGACCAGTGCGAACCGGATGCGATCACCTACGAAGGCACCCCCGGAGAACCGATCTACATGATCGCCCTCCCTCCGGAATGGCAAGACCCTGAGGAATGGAATTATGCGCTGAGGATCACGGGGCTGGAACCGGGTCCGGTGGCTTCCGAAGCAGCAAGTTTCGGAGCGGTTAAGGCGCTGTATCGTTAGGTCATGAAAGAGGTATTCCTATGCGTTTCTCTATCATCCTGCTGGCACTTGTGTTGGCCGCAGGGACCACCATCGCCGCCGACCTGGGGCCCGTCAACCGGACCACCAAGACCAATGACCATATCCTGCAGAACATGAGCTTCGACCGCGGCGGCGGCAACACCATCGAAGAAGCGGTTCCCATCGAAGGCCTACCCTTCTATGACACTGCCGCTACCTGCGACAACACCAACAACTACGACGAGGAATGCCCCTTCGATTCCATGTCTCCGGAGGTGGTGTACTCTCTCGCCCCTGCTGACGACATCCTGATCAGTGTGGATCTCTGCGAGTCCCTGTACGACACCAAGACCTACCTCTATGACAGCAGTCTGAACCTGGTAGCCTGCAACGATGACGCCAATTGCGGCATCACCGGCTACCAGAGCGCCCTGGAGGAGGTGCCGCTCGCCGGCGGAATGACCTACTACCTGGTCGTCGACGGCTACGGTGGTGATTGCGGACAGTACATCCTCAACGTGACCGAGTTCATTCCCCCCGAGCCCTGTGTTCTGGAGTGTGACGGCATGGCCGAAGGCGAGCCGCCGCTGACCCAGGGCTACATCGACGAGTACAATGGCGGGTGCAACAGCCCCACCGCAGATGCCTGGCAGATCCTGACCGGCGACGAGAACGGCGAGCTGGTGTTCTGCGGCGTCACCGGTTGGTACGACTTCTTCGGAACCCAGTACCGGGACACCGACTGGCTGATCGTACCCGCGGACGTGACCGGCCTTGTCGAGATCACCGTCGAAACCGAACGCGACCTCTGGTTCGTCCAGCTCGCGAGCTCCGGCTGCGTCACTCCCGAGATTCTTCAGGAGATGACGGTTCTCCAGTGCCAAGCCGGCACCATGACGATCGAGACCGACCCCGGTGAGCTGATCTACCTGGTCGTCCTCCCCACTGAATGGAACGACCCGCTGGAGTGGAACTATATCGTGACATTCAGCGGTCTCGAGTCGGGGATCGTCGCTGCCGAGGATTCGAGCTTCGGATCGGTCAAGGCGTTGTACCGCTAGTCGCTTCCGAACCGGCGATAGATGATGATTCGAAGAGCCAGGACTACTCCTGGCTCTTTTCTTGCATTTCCAAACGGCAGCGGCGTTCGCTCACCGGCACCGAACAGCCTAACTGTTATGCAATAAGCAGTTGCGGCGTTCGCCCCGTTCAACTAGTCTGCATAGGTTACCGATAGACCCGGCGAAAGATTCCCCATGCAGCGCATGAGAATCAGCCTCATCTTGATATGCTGCGCGTTTCTTGCGGCGTTTCCGCACTCCGCCCATTCCGCCGAGACGATCGACGTGGACAAGGCCACTCGGGTCAAGGCGGGCTATCTGTTCCACCTCTCCCGACTCACCCAGTGGCCGCCGTTCGTTTTCGACTCACACGATTCGCCCCTGGTCATCGGCGTCGTCGGCGACGACCCCCACGGCTTGACCCGCTTCTTTCGCGACAACGCCGATCAGCTCAGGGCCCAGCAGCACCCGCTGCGAATCGAAGCGTTGCGGCAGCTCGGCCCCGGCGATCCCGTCGACCGTTACCACATGCTGTTCTTCACTGCGACCACACGCGAGCAGTACCTGCAGCAGTTCGTCGCCGGACTTCCGCCCTACGTGCTGACCGCCGGCGATTACCCCGAGTTCTGCAGCGACGGCGGCATGGTGGGCTTCGTCCTCGACGAGGGCCGGATTCGCATCCACGTCAACCTGGACGCGGTCCACGAGGACTCATTGAAGCTCAGTGCCGAGTTCCTGCAGCATGCGACGATCGTCGGCGACCGGGGAGGTGATTGATGTGAGGCGGAACTACTGGAACAACCTACCGTTCCGCGTCAAGCTGGTCCTCTTCGGCGGCATTGTGAGTGCAGCCGCATTGGTGCTGACCGGCACCGTGTTGATGACCTACGAAGTGCGCTCGTTCCGCAAGCACTTCCTGCAGCAGATCATCGCCGTGGCGGATGTCACCAGCCAGACCTGCGCCTCGTCCCTGGCCTTCGATGACGCCGAGTTCGCCGATCGCGTCCTGCGGGGACTGGACGCCGAGTCCAGCGTCGATGCGGCCTGTATCTACGCCGCTGACGGCGCCGTGTTCGCCACGTTCATCAGACCCGGCACCAAGTACGAGTTCGCCCCGGCCGCCGCACTGGCCGAGCACGAGTTCACCGCGACACATCTAACGGTCGCCCGACCGGTGACCTTCGCCGCCCAGCGAGTGGGCACCGTATTCCTTCGTGCCGACTTGGCCGAGCTGGGAGAGCGTATCCGCATCATCGTGGTCGCTTTGCTCGTGCTCGTGGCAGTGGCTCTGGCGTTGAGCCTGGTACTCGCGCTCGTGCTCCAGCGGGGCCTGACCCGCCCCATCACCGAGTTGCAGACCACCGCCGACCGGGTCACCCTGGAACGCAACTACGCGCTG
>Ga0070728_10005387_pt1 | contig 12651 bp, 10 predicted proteins | sample tdDd471_FD_66723 | JGI IMG/M metagenome (GOLD analysis project Ga0070728, IMG submission 66723) | Marine sediment microbial communities from the Atlantic coast under amendment with organic carbon and nitrate - tdDd47.1 | ecosystem: Environmental > Aquatic > Marine > Coastal > Sediment | place...
CCGAACGTGGTATCGTGGCTGGCACCGATAATGCATTCCACGCCGCCAGGCAGCATGGGGGTCAGCATCACACCGAAGATGTCAGCATCAGACTTATACTTGAGACCATTATCCACAAGGCGTGCATATGCATCGCGAGCTGCCTGAGCCGAATCGATACTCAACGCCACGCCTCCGGCGTCGGTCTTGTGCAGGATGTCAGGAGACACGATTTTCATGACGACCTTGCCGCCAAGAGCCTCGTACTTCTCAGCCGCTTCATCCTCGTTGCGGGCAAGATGGCATTCCGCGAGAGGCAGGCCGTAGGCGCTCAGCACTTCACGGGCCTCGGTTTCTACCAGATTGATGCGGCCGCTCTTGCGCACAGCGTCAAACAGGGCATCAACCTTTTCCTTGCGGTCTGCGGGCAGAGCCGGAAGTTCGGCTTGAGCCTCTTCCTGCAGAGCCTTGCGATTATCACTATAATCAACCAGTGCACCCATGGTGCGCATGGCAGCTTTCACGGAATCAAACACCGGCACACCATTATCACTGATGTAGGCGAGGCATTCGGGACGCTGGGGAGCATAGATGGAATGCATGACAACAGGCTTGTCAGAGGTTTGCACTCGAGCGACCATGCTTTTGGCCACATCCATTTCCAGCTCCCGGAATTCTTCGGAAAGGTCGGCATAACCGCCGTAAAGTCCCACGATCACAACACCGTCAACATCAGGGTCCTTCAAAAGCACATCAAGGCAGCGATCAAACACCCACATGTCGGCTTCGGGCGTACCCGCAAGGTCGACAGGGTTTTTGATGGGGCAATGCGGCATCAGGATCTCAGCCAGCTTTTCCTGTGTGGCCTCCGAAAGGACAGGGGCTTCCAGCTTGAAGCTTTCGGCTGAGTCCGTGGCCATGACGCCATGACCGCCGCCGTCCGTCAGGATAGCAATACGCTTGCCTTGGGCCGGTTTGCACTTGGAAAAGGCCTCGGCAACATCCAACAATTCGTTGGGGCTGTCCACACGGATAATACCGGCCTGATTCAGGGCTGCATCAAAGATCTTCTCACTACCGGCCAGAGAGCCTGTATGCGATGCGGCGGCTCGTGCGCCAGCAGCGCTTCGACCGATCTTGATTGCGGCGATGGGTTTCTTGGCGGCAACTTTACGAGCGGCTTCAAGGAACTTGCGGCCATCTTCCTCGGATTCGACACGCAGTCCTTCCATGTAGAGAAGAATGACCTTGGAGATATCATCTCCCTCAAGGTATTCCACGAAATCATGGAAACGGAGGTCCATCTGGTTGCCGATAGTGGCCCAACAGCTGTAACCGAGGTTCCGTGCCTTGGCGTTGAAGTTCAAATCAATGCCGAAGTTTCCACTTTGCAGCACCAGGCTCATGGGGCCGGGGGCAAGATCGATGATGCTGGCATTCATGCTCACTGCGGCACTGTAGGTGCCCATGCAGTTGGGACCCTGAATGCGCATGCCGCCTTTGCGGGCAATCTCAAGCATCTGACGTTCGATTTCCTTGCCTTCATCTCCGGTTTCACCAAAGCCGGTGGAAACCACGATGGCGCTTTTCACACCTTTCTGTACGCACTGCTCCACAACCGGAATAATATACTTGGGTGCAATAGCGATGATGGCGAGATCGACATCCCCTTCCACAGACATGATATCCGGGTAGGTCGGGTGTCCGAGGATTTCTCCGCCCGAGCGGGAAATCAAATAGACATCACCTTCGAATTTATTGTCAAACAGGCTTTTCGCCGTCCAATATCCATACTTTTTTGTGTCGCGCGAAGCACCGATCAGTGCGACGCTACGAGGGCGGAACAGAGTCTTCAAATCAGACATTGTTTTCCTCTTGGCTCTACGGGTTAGTCCAACGCGATGACGCCGATGGCGACATCAGGACAGACGATGCGACACAGGCCGCACAGGACACAATCTTCAGGACGAACCTGTTCAACGACATTGTAGCCCTGACCGTTCAGGGTCTGACCGATGGCAAGAGTATCCTTGGGGCAGGCATCAACGCACAACCCGCAGGACTTGCAACGCTCGGCGCAAATAACATGCTTTTTATTTTTGGCTTTCATATTCTTACTCCGCAGCGCTGACGTAGAGGTCGCGACCCTTTTTCAGGGCTTTCAAGTTCATTTCCAGCAGGGCGGGCTTCTTGACGCCCATAAGCTCCCGCAACACTTCTTCCACGGTTTCAAACGTCAAAACTTTCGTTGCTTCCAGCACAGCTCCGAGCATGACGATGTTCGCGCAACGCACGGAACCGAGTTCCACTGCGATATCCGAAGCCGGAATCAATACCTGCTTCACGCCTTCTCGTTCACGAGTTTCCGTAATCAAGGAACTGTTTGTCAGCACAAGGCCGCCTATGGCCGAACCGTCAATGCAACCATCATAGATGGTGGGACTGAGAGCGACACTTACATCAGCGTCGTTCTCCACAAGCGGATTACCGATGCGGGAATCGGACACGACAACATACCCGGTGGAGTCACCACCACGCTGCTCAATGCCGTATGTCTGGGTCATCACGACCTGCAGCTCCTGCTTCATCGCACCTTTGCAAATCAGCTTGGCGAGCAGAGCTGATCCCTGACCGCCGGAACCAGAAAATGTACACTTAGTTCTCATCATTCTGCTCCATCTCGTTTTTGAAGACCTGTGGTTTGAAGTACTCCACCATTTTTTCCTTGCTCCACTTGTAAGCATCCGGCACGGACATTTTCAGACCGGTAGGACAGGGAACAATGAATTCAACAAAGGAGAAACCGAGACCCTTCATCTGACAATCCAGAGCCTTGCGAACGCTGCTGGCAGCTTTACGGATGCTCTTGGCGTCACACACGGATTCACGGGCAACGTACTTGGCACCACGCATGTCAGCCATCATCTCAGGGACACGCAGGGGGTAACCATGCTGATGCACGTCACGACCCTTAGGTGTGGTGGAAGTAACCTGCCCTTCGAGTGTGGCAGGAGACATTTGTCCGCCGGTCATGCCGAACAGGTTGTTGTTGATCATGAAAGTAGTGACGGGAAGGCCACGGTTGGCTGTGTGCAACAGTTCTGCGAGGCCAATGGCACTGCAATCACCGTCGCCCTGATAGGTGTAGACGACGTTATCGGGATTCGCGACCTTGTAGCCGACAGCAACCGCAGGAGCGCGACCGTGCATGGCTTCAATGGCATCAATTTCCATATAGTGATGAGAAAAACCGCCACAACCGATGCCGACAACGCTGACCGTACGCTCACGAATGCCCAGAGCCTCAATGGCTTCCGCAACAAGGCGCGTTACAATACCGTGACCGCAGCCGGGGCAATAACTAAACTTCTTGTCCAGCAGCAGTGTTTCGCCGTATATTTTTGCGAGTTCATGCATATCGTCTATCCTTACAGCAACGTGTTGATTTTAGCGGTCATTTCGGCAAGCGTGCACAGCGGCATGTCGCCTCCGGTTTTACCAAGGAAATGAACGGGGATACGGCCGTTTACCGCCAGACGCACGTCGTCAAGCATCTGACCGTGGTTCATTTCCACCACCAGCATGGATTTCACAGACTCAGGCAGGTTCTCGAATGCCTTATCCGGGAAAGGCCACAGGGATATCGGACGAATCAGGCCGACTTTCTTGCCTTCCGCACGCATATTGGACACCAGATCCTGACCCATGCGGCCGTGAATGCCGAATGCCACCAACACTACGTCGGCGTCTTCCACCTGAATCTCTTCCCAGCGTTGCTCCTGCTCCTTGATGCGCTCGTATTTGGCGAGCAGGCGCTGGTTCAGTTCTTCACCCTGAGCATGGGTGTAACTGCCAGTCAGCAGGTAGCGTTTGGAATGGTCGCCCGTGCCTGTGTAGGCCCAGGAAGAGGTGTCGAATTCGGATGCATAGTCATGTGCTTCCGGGAAAATGGCGGACTCAGTCATGGTGCAGGTCACACCATCGACCACGAACAGCACAGGAGTGCGGTAGGTGTATGCCAGCTTCACAGCCTCAGGCATGATGTCCACGATTTCCTGACCGCTGGCCGGAGCGAGCACGATGACACGGTAGTCGCCGTGACCACCACCGCGTGTGGCCTGAAAATAGTTGCTCTGTGCACCGACGATGTCACCATCACCGGGACCAACGCGCATGGCATCGAGCATAATGCAGGGCAATTCTCCGCCGGCCATGAAGGAAATGGTCTCCTGCATCAGGGACATTCCAGGACCGGATGTGGACGTTGCACCCAATTTTCCGGTGCAGGCACAGCCTGCCAGAGCATTGGCTACGGCCAATTCACTTTCCATCTGCACCATACGTCCGCCATACTGGGGAAGGATAACCGCAGTGTGCTTCATAACTTCCGTCGCAGGCGTGATGGGGTAAGCAAAATGATAACGAACCCCGCAACGCACCATTGCTTCTGCAAATGTCTGCGCGTTTTTCAGGAACAAGGCCTCTGACTTCATGTAACCCTCACTTGCAATTGTTTTAAAGTTCGATCGTCTTTTTATCGACGATGTGACGTGTACCAAATTGTGTTACGCTGTACCACTAATAGCTTTCAAAAAAAACTTGCAAAAGCAAGTCGCTACAGTTGTCGTACCACATTGTGTTCCGCCGTTCCAAAAAACGTATGCCTATGATTAAATTTCGTCAAGTAGTTTCAAAAAAAAGTATCCCCCCTTGTTTCAAATAAAATTTCCCCAAAAAAATCAACAAGCCGAGCATAGCCCAAGAGGAAAAACTCAAAGCACAAAAATGAACCGCAGCCCTCGTGGTTTGATAAATATATCCATTCCAGACCGCTCTTTCATACATTTGACGTTCACACTCGTCACAGGACAGCTTATGAAGTGAGGTGTAAAATTTTGAGCAGCCCATAAAAAAAGATGGAAGACGTCTCCCCGCTTGCAAAGAAATCGAGTCGAATATTTTTACAGACAATCAGATGTGCAAAAAGGACAAAAAAAAGCAGCAGCCTTAAAAAGGCTACTGCTTATAAATCTCAAACGCGCATACAGCTAACTTCCGATTCACGCCCGCAATGTTACAAGCTGCACGCTAAACCAAGTAGGGATGTGTAAGAGTGATCGTGAAATCAGAAGTCTTATGTATTCTTGACAGGCGGGTAACTGCTGGCCCCTAACCGCAACGAGAGTTGTTCCCCTGCCTTGTATAATTCACGACTGGCCATTTCACGCACACCAGGATTAAAACGAACACTCGGGATGGAAGTACCTATGGCAGCGACAAATTCATCATTGCAGTCGAACACAGGGACAGCTGCACAACAAACGCCCTGATATATCTCTTCATTATCGTACGCGATGATGTTTTCACGCGCCATTTCGACCTCTTTGATAAAATCAGCCATTTCCGCAGGCCCAATCGCCCCTTCCGACTCTTTGCGTATATTCTCCAGCAGGGCGCCAGCCTTCATGGGGTCCAGGAACGCAAGGCATACTTTCCCGGACGCTGAAAGATACATTGGAAAGGAACGGCCAACAATGGAATCCTGACGCAACACTTGCTTTGTCACCTGCCGGTCAACAACAACCATTTCCGTGCCGGAATACACAGTGAGATTAATTGTTTCCCCTATGGCCTCAAGCAGTCTTCTGCCGTATGGTCTGGCGACTTCCAGCAGATTCGTCTGTTCAGTAACCAGACTTCCCATTTTGAAAAGCTTGAATGTGAGAGCATAAGAACTATCTTCTTCACTCTGAGCAACATACCCAAGGTCCTGCAAAGTCAACAAAAATCGATGAACCGTTGTTTTGGGGATACCCACAGCCCTACTCAATTCTGCAAGTTCCCATTTATGTTGCGTCGTCATCTGCTCAAGAACAGAAAACACCTTTACCACAGATCCAATTGTATAATATGCGTCTTTCGCCATATCTTCTCCATTCATACGTTCCTTACCGTAATCATTATGACCAGTCCCGCTAAGAGGGGGAAAACTGGTACAACCATGACGGCGACAGCCCAAAAGCTATCACCTCGGTAGTTATCTCAATTAATATTTTCTTTGAGCCATAGATAAAACAGGCAGGCACAGAGTGAAAAAAGTCAGTCTGAGGGGGATACGGCCCCATACGTCAATACCCGTAACATGTCTGCAAAAAGAGATTTGTTGTGCCTGTATGTTGTTCAACACGACTTTCACAACGCATTCCATAGGCTCATCGCAGGCGAAATGAATACAACGCACTTTCTTGCATAGGGTGACACCATAACCCAATTTGGTACGCCTATGCAATCAATTTAATTATTAAATTTTATACAGAAGACAGTCTATATGCAAACACGGGAATAACGAAAGGTCGTTTGCTCTGAATCTCAGCAACAAAAAGGAGAAGAAACCTACAATTGGATAACAGCCTTGAACTTGACGTCACATCAGAACCACATATCAACATCCACACTGAAATCGCCGCAATTTCCGGCTACCAATATGGTATGAATCGACATCACAACATTGTGAGAGTCAGTCAGGAATTGTCCAAAAACGTTTAGACAGGCAAGCATTTGAATTAACAGAAAGAAAAGGTGTTTTTACCCTATCTTTTCACATTCAATCTTATGCTGCTGCAAGCAATTCTGCGATCTCAGCAATATCAAAATTGAATGAATGATCCGGAGCTTGAAAAAGTTTGGAAGCCTCTGCAGCGGCCAGAGGTATTTCATAAAGAAGTTTTTGCGACAAAGATCTGTCCAGGCGCACCGTGGGAACAGAACAACTGATTGTTGCAATAATTTTACCTAAATCATCAAATACCGGTGCCGCAACACATCGAATCCCTTTAAATAATTCTTCAAAATCCAAACCAATGCCTTTTTTGCGAACAGCTTCAAGCTCTATATATACCTGATTTATTTTATTGACATTCACATCAGCATTACTCCGTCTCAATTCCTTGATAAAGCATCGTAACTCCTCGTCAGGTAAAAAGGCCAAAAAGACCTTTCCTGACGCAGAAGCATACGCAGGGAAAGACGTACCGACAATCGAATCCATTCGCAGGGCATGACTTGAAGTGGTTTGATGGACTACCACCATATCCACACCAGAAAGGGTGCTCAGGTTTACGGTCTCGTTAACCCTGTTTCGTAAAGTGTGAAGAATTGGCTGTAGCAAGGAACCCATATTGCTTTGGGAAACTATTTGGTTGCCCAACTTATGGAATTTAAGCGTCAAGGCGTACGCTCCGCCACGTTGAACCTGCCGTACATAGCCAAGATCTTCCAACGTCCGCAAAATACGTTGCAACGTCCCTTTGGGGATAGAACAAGCCTCGTTGAGTGCTTTCAACTTCCAACTCTTTCTGGTCGCCATGGTTTCAATGACAAAAAGAGCCTTTTCCAAAGAGCGCATCATATAATACTTATCGATCTGTGGCATTACTTCCCCAGAAACATGGTTTTCGTTTTTTGAAAAAGGCTAAAAAGAAAATTAAATGCCCTTCTTATAAGCTGAAGGGCATTTAAAAAACTAGCTGTTTTCCTTTTCATTGTCCAGCCAATTAGGTTTACCTAATAAATATAGTCCCTCTTTTACAAGTGAAATACACATGGCAAAAGTAAAAATCATCATGGGGAACGCGGCTAGAGATATTAAACCACGAACCGGTTCAATCCCTCCGCATATACACAAAACATAAGCAATAAGTCCGGTGACAACACCCCAAATAATTTTCAACCTCTTTGGAGGTTCCTCACTTGCCCGGACGCCTTTGGTAGAGATGATTGCCAAAGTTGCAACCAAAGAGTCTGTCATTGTAGCGAATGAAAAGACAATAGTGACGACAAAGAGACCCATCAATATTTTACTGAATGGGAATTGGGAAAGAAGGATGTAAACCATAGATTCCATTCCGAACTGTTGTATGCCGGCCCAGACATCGACCAGTCCACTCCATTGGAAATACACTGCTGTACCGCCAAAAGTTGCAATCCAGAAGTGGCAGAATATTGTCGGTGGAATAATATTTACCAAAATGAACTGCCGGATAGTCCTTCCCTTCGCCATACGAGCCAAAAAGTGTCCCAGCAATGGAGCAAAGATAAAGAAGATTTCCATATATGGAACAAGCCATTGCATGGGCCATTTGTCGTTTATCTGCATGGTATTGAGCAAGGTACTGTTGCGGAAAAAATTATTCGCAAAATATCCGAAGGACTCAACGCCAATTCCCAGAATAAAAAGTGTGGGTCCCATAAAAAGAACAATGCCCATAAAGAGGAAGAAAGCTCTTGTCGTTCCTGTGGACAGGATGCGCATGCCTTTTTTCAGACCAGAGTAGGACGACAATACATAAATAGGAATGATGACCGCTGCGGCTGCCCCCCAAGTCATAGGGCCTGGAGTATACCCAAAAATTGTCCCTGTTCCGCTGCCAATCTGCATAAGACCGGCTCCCATGCTGGTGGCAATGGCACAGCAAAGAGAGAAAAGACAAATTGCGTGAACCATAGGGGCCAAAAAAGGACGCAACGCTTTCGGAAAAAGAGCGTACATCCCGGCAGCTATTGATAATGGATAATCACGATTGTAACTTACTAAGGCAATCGCTACCCCGCAGATAGTGTAAAAACAGTATTGGGCGATAGTCCAATGCAGAGTTGTTTGGGCAATGGCAAAAACTCCTGCGTCTTTGGATCCTGGCTCGATGTGCAAACTCAATGGAGGTTGCATCATGTGGAAGATAGGCTCTCCCATGGCCCAAAAAAGTATCCCGATGCCAATACAACCGCATAAAGATAGAGCAAACCACTGCCAAAAAGTAAACTCGGGCTTGGCATCCTTACCTCCAAACCTGATATTTCCAATAGGAGAAAAGGCTATTCCCACAGTAAACATAACAATAATAATGGCCAGAGAAACTTCCAACCACCCAAAATTGACATGAATCCAGTTCATTGTGGTGCTCAAAACTTCTGCGAGACCCTCTTGATATGTCAACCCCAAAGTGATTCCCGCGAGCAAGAGTATAAATCCGGGCCAGAAAGTGTAGTGATTGAGTTTTCTGTGTTCATCCATTTTTCTTGCCTCTGACATAATGCCTCTCTCGCAGGTTTGTCCGAAAAGTTGTTATTGCAATCGCTGTACTAGATACTGCGATGCAATTTTGAAGGAGTTATAGAACGGGGTAACAACTCAGTCGAAACGTTTTTAGTGCAATTTTCATCATTCGGTAATATTTAATTTCTGGCACGTGATACCATTTGGTGGTAAGTTTAGAAAACATGGATTTCCATGTCAACAGACGTTTTATTTTTTTCATGGTTCTATTCCAATCTGATAAACAGCTAACTTACTGGACAAAATTAAATTATGACAAGACAAGCTGAGAGGGTGACGTAAGCTCTCACCTCGGTTATGATGCACTTAAGTGGTATAACGTACCACAATATGGCATATCAAGCTTGTCTAAAAAGCTAAGTTTTTCCCGCCTTGCGGTACGGCATCCCGAAATATGTGATTAAATAGGAGGAATATTTCGGCAGAGCATTAGACACTCATCAAATGAACATCGCGGTCTTCAGTCTTTCAGCACCTGCTGTGAAGACCGTTTCGATGCACTCGATAGATGAATTCGACTCTCCATGGATCTCATTACTATTCTTTGAGGCTCTTGGAGCAAGGAAACAACTGAAGATCACAACAGTTTTTTGATGCAACACAAAAAAGAGGAAGTGTGAAATGAACATTGGATTCATAGGAACAGGCAATATGGGGGCAGCCATTATCAGAACTCTTTCTGAAGTGGACGATCTTACTGTGTATGGATTGAACCAGACCAGAGCCAAGCTTGAAGAATTGGCAGAAGAGACCGGCCTTGTTCCTTGCAATAATGTGCAAGAATTGGTTGAGAACTCAGACTTTATTATTCTGGCTGTCAAACCGCAGCAAGTTGCTGGGATATGGCCTGAAATGATTCCAGCCTTAACCAAAGACAAATGTTTGGTATCCATTGCTGCCGGATTGACCTTGGATTCACTCAAGAACAGTATTCAGAACATTTGTCCTGTCATCCGAATCATGCCTAATACTCCGGTTTTGATTAAAGAAGGAGTGACGGCTATTTGTCTGGATGACGAGAGCATTTCAGAGCAGCATAAAAGATCTATTCAGGATATTTTCCAAAACTCGGGTGACGTACACGTCCTGCCTGAGGATCAGTTTGATGTCTTTACCGCACTCATCGGATCAGGACCGGCCTTCATATTTTATCTTATTGAAACAATGATAGAATCAGGAGTCGAACTCGGGTTACACCGAGACGTTTCATCTCGCATGGTCAAAAAACTTTTCCGAGGTGCCAGTCTTATGGCGGAACAATCGCAAGAACATGTCAGCATGATTAAAGAAATGTCTATTGCCCCCGCCGGGACAACGATTGCCGCTCTCACTCACTTTGATCGCACTGCCATACGCGGGAATATCATGGACGCAATCCGTATGGCGTATAACCGCAGTATAGAACTCGGTTGATATACATCGCTGACAGGCGATACTTCCCCCTTGGAACAAGACAAATCCCCCCGGTTAAGCCGGGGGTTTGTTTTGTGACTCAAGCCCCTGAAAGCCCCACTCCACCGGCTTTGACATACACATAACTCTTATGTAGTAGGCATTATCCAAACACCAGCGAATTACCTCAGAGCGATCCCCCGACGTCCTTCCACGACGCCCCCATTAAGGGGCTCCAGAGAACTTCTCTGGGTTCGGCGTGGGAATGCGAAAGAGTCGTCTGAGTCAAAAGAAGCAGCCCCATTTAAATTGCACAGAGGTAATATTCAAATGAGTAAGAACTGGACACAAACAGAACTGTTACACGAAACAGTTAAGAACAAAAACATAATTATCAAAGGCAAACATTCTTATTATTCGGGTGCTTGGGATAATGGATTTGAAAAATCATGTGTTCGTTACCTACATGGCGACGAGCATACCGAGGGACGAAACCCGCCTTGGAACGTAGATAAGTTATATGTAGGTGATTACGTTTGTATCGCTGCTGAAACAGTTATTTTAATGGGTGGCAACTCTACGCACCGTATGGACTGGTTTAGTTTGTATCCGCATATGGATCACATTATGGAAGCATACGAAAGCAAAGGCGACACAGTTTTAAATGATGGCTGCTGGTTGGGTATGCGCTCTATGATTATGGCTGGCGTTGAGATTGGCGAGGGTGCTGTCGTAGCATCTGGCTCAATCGTAACTAAAGACGTTCCACCATACGCGATAGTAGGCGGAAACCCTGCAAAAGTAATTAAGTACCGTTTCGACGAGGACACAATTAACCGCTTATTAGCATTGAGCATTTATGATTGGGCCCCGGAAAAGTTCGAAATAATAAAAGATCATCTTTGCTCTATGGATATAAACGCATTAGAGCAAGCATCGAAAGCATACGATCAGTAATGTAATTAGAGATTAAAAAAAGGACTGCTTTCGCGGTTCATTTTCTTATGACAAGGAAAAGTAAAATATCAGAATATTTTAAACAGTTTAACTCTATTACATCAAAATAATAGGGGCTGTTCCAGATAACTCCTCTGGGTTATCGGTATGGGAATGCGAAAGAGTCGTCTGAGTCAAAAGAGGCAGCTTCGTTTAATCGAGCGTAGCTGGCCCCCCCCATTAAACACCGTTACAATAAGCCCGCCACCATGGTCGGGCATGATTTAACCGCCCAGGATATCTGTCATGCAGAGTACGCATATTAGCTGCAACAACGCACTGAATTTTCTTAATAATTATGACTTTTCCAACTGTCTTGTCTGTGGAGCGTGCGCCAATGGCTGCCCGACCACAGGAGCACCGGATATGGATGGCTGGGATGCCAGAAAGGTCATGCGCATGCTTGCCAACGGTCTGGTTGAAGAAGTCATCGAATCCAACTTCCCGTGGCTATGTACCGGCTGTGGCCGATGCACAAGCACATGCCCCGGCGGTCTCGACATCACATCCATCATGGCTCACCTGAAAAGCCTCAGGCCGCGTGAGGACGTCCCCGGATCCCTGCACAAGGGGATGGTCAACAACATTGAGACCGGCAACAATCTCGGTATTTCCAAAGAAGACTATCTGGAAGGCATGGCCGAGCTTGGTGAAGAGTTGGCCGAGGACCTCCCCGGCTTTTATGTCCCGGTGGACAAACACAGCGCAGACATCCTCTTTTTCCCGAACTCAAAAGAAGTCTACGGAGATTTCGAAGACCAGTATTGGTGGTGGAAGATATTCTATGCTGCCAAGGAGAACTGGACTGTTCCGTCTGAGAACTGGGAAGCCGTGGACTGGGCACTTTTCACTGGTAACGATGCCGGTAACACGGAACTTGCCCGCCGCAAGATTGCCTATATGAAGGAATTCGACATCACCTCTCTGATTATGCCCGACTGTGGTGGCGGTTCATACGGCTTTCGCAAAGGCATGACAAAGCTCGTCGCGCAGGACCCTGCCAACGAAGTCGGATTCATGTATCTCTATGACTATCTCATGGACCTGATCAAGACGGGCCGGATCACGCTCGACAAGTCGATACATGCAGGAAAAACATTCACTTTCCACGACTCCTGCAAGCATGGTCGCGAACTGGCACGCAATTTCGGCAAAGGCTATTTTGACGAGCC
>Ga0070728_10005393_pt1 | contig 12637 bp, 12 predicted proteins | sample tdDd471_FD_66723 | JGI IMG/M metagenome (GOLD analysis project Ga0070728, IMG submission 66723) | Marine sediment microbial communities from the Atlantic coast under amendment with organic carbon and nitrate - tdDd47.1 | ecosystem: Environmental > Aquatic > Marine > Coastal > Sediment | place...
TCTAAGCTAAGAGAGTTACGGATAGAGGTTGTCATTCAGTTTCCAATCTACTCATTACTTGTTGATTATTCATGGTTTCGATCACAGCAAGTATTACCAGCCCCCCCCATGTACTCGCAGCTAATCCAACATGTGCCGCGCCCCATTCAGGTCCTGCAACACTAAGTACAAACATCGCTCCAACACCTACTTGTAATAAATAAAGCACCCCTGCCCCAATTGCAATTTGTCGAACAATCGACTCACTACGATTTTTCATTACCTGCCAAATAAGAATTAAAATTGTAATTCCCAAGGCACTCACAGCAAAGCGATGAAGCATATGAACAACAGCTAACTGCCCTTGCTCAAACGGCAACAGCATTCCATCATTGCATAGTGGCCACTCTGTACAAGCCAATGTTGCACCACTGCCACGAACCAATGCACCTGTAAGGATAATCAAAAGTGCAAAGCCTGCATTCATATATACGAGTGTTGTAATACTATCTGCTTGATAGCCAGTCGTCGTCGGTTGATACCACGCCAGAACTCCCGCAACTAACAATGCCGCCAGCAATAACATAGCAACACCAAGATGGAGTGTTACAAAAGTAGGTGGTAAGTCTAGTACAACAACTATCGCGCCTAATACACTCTGGAGCGCAAATAAACCCGCTGCGACAACTGTCGCCACCAATACTCGACCATCGCGATTACGATAATTTCGGATGGCGATTCCTAATGTTATCAATCCGAAAATACCTATCAGCAATGCAAATAAACGGTGTGACCATTCGATCCATGCTGTAATATTATCTAGTGGTGGGAAAATAGTACCATCGCAAAGGGGCCAAGAATTGCCACAACCCAACCCAGAATCCGTCACACGCACAATTGCACCAAACACAATTAAACCAACAGTAAGTAATGCTGTTGAAAGTGACAGAATAATAAAAGATTTCGAACGATAATTTGTTTTGGTCTGCATTCAGTTACCTTATACGCCAACAAAACACATTAAATGTGTGAGTGCCGTCATCATTGTATATCAGAGTAAAGCTACGCTTCAGATTCTTGTCGGACAATCACAACTTGGCGATTTAATAGCCAAAATACAACACCCAATGTGATACCCGCACCCAATACGTTTACAATAATAAAGCCAGCAATCAACAGAAAAGCTGTTGCTTGATCCGGAGTCGCTGTAAGAACACTGCCGCTAGGATTAGTTGTCTGCTGAATGGTCAAATCTGATGTTAGCAAGTTAGCACTGATAGCACCACCTGCTAGCAAAATAGCAAGCACAATGGCTAAAATACCCAATCGTTTCATTAATGTTACTCCTCACACGGTCAAAGTGTCACTGATTGTACTATTTCTCACAAATCCCCGCAAGAATCGAATTACGGTTCATATTCATCTCGTGGAGAATCTTCTCCCCGTTCCATCATCTCTTGTGTATTGTCATCAACATCATCCATCGGTTCAACAGCTGACTCGCGATGCAAAGTATTAAAGCCTGTAACAGCACTACGAATGCCAGAATCTGTTACCTTTTTCCCCATACCATGTCGACTAACACGCGGAATAGTAAAACTAAATGTACTACCTTCATCGAGTTTACTCTCTACCCAGATTAATCCGTCATGCTTCTCAATAATCATACGTACAATCGAGAGTCCGAGTCCATTCCCTTTTATTGTTACATCACCTATTTTGCCACGAAAATACTTATCAAATATCTTATTCTGATCTTCGACGGCAATTCCAATACCAGTATCTTGAACATCAACTCGTACATAATCCCGTTCATCACTAACTGTAATCCAAATTTTACCGTCGGGTTTATTATACTTAATGGCATTCCCTAATATATTTTGCAGGACGTGCATCAACAGGCTTTCATCACCCGTCACACTTTCTAGACTGGGATCAACATCCACCTGTAACTGAATACGTTTAGTTGTCAGTTCAGCAATAAAGAGCGAAATTACATCATCAATCATCTTTTGCAAACTAAATGGCGTCGGCTCGATGGGGATTCCTTCATTCAATCGTGAGTAATCCAACAAATTATGAACAATCGTTTCGATTCGGGTAATGCCAGCAAAAGCCCGTTGGATGTAATATAGTTGCTTTTCATTCAGCTCACCAAGGTTCTCAACAAGGTCAATACATCCTTTTATTGCACTGAGTGGGCTCTTAATATCATGCGCAAAAATATTGATGAATTCACTGTCAATGCCATTATCAGTATGCTCGTTCATAAATTATCCTGTGGGACTAATCAATTCAGGAATCTCGTTCAAGGCATATGCAACTCGCGTTCCATGCCACGATAAATAACTACCATCAACTAGATGAATACGATTGTTTTTAACAGCCGGAACATCTAAATCTGCAAACATCTCAATATGTTCTTTCGAAAATTGAAATGGCTCCGACGGTAATAATATTATATCAGGTTGATGAAATTCTACCTCTTCTAGTGTAACACGAGGATACCGTTTATCTTGTCCCTGCACACGCGAATCGTCTAGCATATAGGGTTCAGCTTGACCTAAATCAGCCGCCAACGGAAATTGTCGTTCACGATCAGCAAAGATATTTTGCCCGCCACATACCCGTATCAAATCGTGCATATAGGTATCGACATTAAATGTCATCCATGGATCATGCCAGATTGGAACAAAAACCTTGGGAGCAGTTTCTTCATTTTGTAAGGCAATTCCATTGACCCAATCATATGACTTTTCGATCAATCGTACACGTGTTGCCATATCTGTTTGGTCAAACAAATACATAATATTCCACAGCAAATTGAATACGTCTTGAACTGTTTTCGGGAATGTCACCCAAACTGGTATTCCAGCCTCGCGCAACTTTTCGACATCACGTTGGCTGTTTTCTTCATAATTGGCGATCACTAATTCAGGCGCAAGTTCGATAATCCGTCTAACATCAGGATTTTTTGTACCACCAATAATTTCAACCGAATCAACTTGCTGTTCAGGATAGATACAATATTGTGTCCGCCCTACCAGACGATCTTGTAGCTTCAAGTCAAATAACGATTCCGTCACACTCGGTACGAGCGAAACAATCGTCTTGGCAGGGTAATCAATCGGTGTGTCTTGCCGATGATTATAGACATGTTCCTGATCTGTCATGAGTTTAAGACCAGTTGATCTCTTTCCGGTCCGACACTAACCACATTAATCGGGACATCACATAATTCGGATACTCGTTGGATATACTTACGTGCCGCTTCTGGCAATTCAGCAAATGTACGGCATCCACTAATATCTTCTTGCCAGCCTTCTAGTGTTTCATATACCGCAGTAGCTCGTTCAAGCTCTTCATTCGTGACAGGAGGATATTCATATTGCTTACCATCAACTTCATAGGCAACTGCTAATTTAAGATCACCAAGCCCTGAAAGAATATCCATCTTCGTTAGCATGACTTCACTCAAGCCATTGACGCTTACAGCATAACGGAGCATCACAATGTCAAGCCAACCACAACGCCGTGGACGACCTGTTGTTGTGCCATATTCATCCCAGAAGTTTTCGCCTGTCCCACGTAATTGATTCGCAATTTCACCCTCAAGTTCAGTTGGCATCGGTCCACCACCCACACGGGTACTGAACGCTTTTGCGACCCCTAACACACGGTCAACGGACATTGGGCCAACCCCTAGACCTGTTAATGCACCACCAGCTGTCGGTGATGAACTGGTTACAAAAGGATAACTACCATGATCCACATCAAGCAACGTCCCTTGCGCGCCTTCACAGACCACTTTTTTACCTTCTTTTAATGCTTTATAGAGGTAAATAGACGTGTCAATGATATATGGGCGTAAAAACTCAGCCGCATCAATATAATCAAGTGCCGCTTCCTGTGGATTCAATGCTTCCACACCTTGAGCCACAAGCACCTCATTTGTGCGTGAAATCGCCCCATAGAGACGTTCCGCAAACACTTCAACATCCAGTAACATATCACCTGTTCGGATACCTGTTCGACCCGTTTTATCCATATATGCAGGACCAATGCCTCGCAAGGTTGTACCGATTGCTCGGTCTCCACGTTCAAGTTCTTTTGCTTTATCCAATGCAATATGGGCAGGCGTAATGATATGTGCACGCGAACTGATCAGCAAACGTTTAGGTGTAATCTCAACCCCCATAGCTTGCAATCCCTTAATCTCTTTTACAAGATTAACAGGATTGACGACCATACCATTCCCCATAATCGAAATCACACCATCTTGCAAAACACCGGATGGGATAAGATGTAATTTATAAACATCATCATTAATTGCCACGGTATGTCCAGCATTATCACCACCTGCATAACGTGCCACAATATCTGCCGATGATGCTAACCAATCAACAACTCGACCTTTACCCTCATCACCCCATTGTGCCCCGATTAGTATTGTTATTGGCATCTTTTCCTACTTGCTCCTATATATTATTATTCGATGAATCAGTATCCTCTAACCCACTACCCAAACTTATCGTCACCTGTTTATCTCCCCAAGTTTCGATATGTCCACTCGGTCCAAGTACCAATGCTGATCCATATGGTATTCCAATAAAAACAGTTTGTGGTGCAGTTTCATAAATTCTTTGCATATCCACAATTTCAAGAATACTATCAACATTAGCCGAAATAAAGACATTATTAACAAAAGACAGTCCTTTGATGACTTGTCCATCCAATGTAATAATATGTTCCCCCATAAGATTCGATGCAAGCCCTTCAAACAAAATAAGCGCACCCAAATTCAGTGCTTCTTTTAATGCTCGAATAACGGTTTGTGTCATCAATCTTTTTAGTGTGAAAATATCGTCACCGGGTTCGATCACGATCATACTAGCATCTTTTAGACGCTCATAAATCGCGTTATTATCATCGTCTTCTAAGTCCACAAAATAACCAGTAGGCGCACCTAATTCTGCCATATCTTCCATGAGAGAATCACCCAAATCGCCTGCTAACGAAACATAAGCAATTGCACCATCAACGTTGAGGCGGCTTAAGGCTTGGGCACGCATTTCACTTAACGTATCTTTACTTCCCGATAGTACTAGCCAACCATTCGACTCTAGCCAGCTAAATGGTATTTTCTCAAGCATTTAATCCCCTGTGATTAGATAATCTGCAATCGTCGCCGACATCAAGCCAACACTCAATGGCAGTACGTCTTCGTCAAAATCAAAACGCGGATGATGATGTGGATAATTCAGCCCACGTGCATTATTTGCCGACCCAATCAACAAATAAGCGCCGGGATTTTGTTGCATCAATAAGCCTACGTCTTCAGATGCCATCCATGGTTTCTCTACAACTGAGATAACATCACTAAACTTAGCAAAAATATCTTGCGCACGTCGAGCAACCTTATCGTCGTTCACCACTGCCGCAAGTCCCGCTCTAATCGTCACTTCAGCTTTACAACCCATCGCAGTTGCTACACTCGTCGCAATTGCATTAATACGATCTGTAACCATGTCTCTCGTTTCTTCGCGGAAGATGCGGTAATTTCCCGCCAACGTTACAGATTGGGGTATAACATTCCCTGCATTACCTCCCTGAATCGTCCCAATCGAGACAACCACGGTATCTAATGGATCCGCATTACGACTCACAATTGACTGCAAAGCGACGATAATCTGTGCGGCACATACAATCGGATCAGCAGTTTGGTGAGGCATTGCACTATGCCCGCCTTTACCGATCACTTCTATCGAAAACATATTCGCTCCCGACATCACGGGTCCCGATACAACACTCGCTATCCCGACTTCTAGATCATTCCACAAGTGAATACCTAACGAAATATCGGGTTTGGGTGAAGTCAATACCCCATCATCAATCATCGCCCGCGCGCCACCGCTACCTTCTTCGGCAGGTTGGAACACAAATTTGACACGCCCATTCAACTTATCTCGGTAATTGGATAACAGTTTGGCAATACCCAGCGCGATAGTCGTATGTCCATCATGCCCACAAGCATGCATTTTCCCTACTTCGGTAGAAACATATTCGGTTTGATTTTCTTCATGGATAGGTAGAGCATCCATATCAGCACGATATAAAATTGTCGGACCATCGCCTGCACCTTCAAGAATTCCAACAACCCCTGTTTTACCAACACCAGTCTGCACTTCTAACCCCAGTGCATTCAATTCTTTAGCAACAATCCCAGATGTTCGTATCTCTTCAAATCCCAATTCCGGATGCCGATGAAAATCACGACGACGTTCAACGAGCTCATCACGCATTGCATTTGCTTCTGATAAAAAATCTATTGTCATAAGTAACCCTCTATAATATAGAACTAACTCAGTTTAATGACATGGAATCTTTCGACATGGCGTGGATATTCAGGTGGGGAATCAGTATCAAGAGTACGTTCCCGAATGCGGGTTGCCATCGCTTCCATATCCGAAATCTGACTTTTATGCTCATAGAGTGATTTAATTTTTGTCTCAATTGAATCGGTTACATCCACTGTAACCGTTGGGTTAACTGCCCCTGCAATATAAACAGTCAATGCTTTATGTGGTTCTAACCCTTCGTCTCGCTCCATTTCGATGAAATTCAGCCGATCACGGGCAGTCGGAAAAACTGCCTCAAGAGTTGCCGCACCAATCGCCCGATGGTCAGGATGATTAATCCCACGCGGACTATACCAGCTTGTTGGATCAAGAGTGACAACAATATCTGGTTTTTTCATACGAATCATACGAGTAATATCACGTCGCAATTCTAATGTAGGGAAAAGTTCACCATCTTTATATCTCAGGAAAACAACTTCTTTAACACCCAAAACATCCGCTGCGTTTTGTTCTTCTACTTCCCGCATTGCCACCAACTTTTCACTGGTCATATCAGGGACAGCACTGCCCTTATCACCACTTGTTGCTACCACAAAGGTAATTTCTGCACCATCTGCCGCCCATTTTGCAAAAGTAGCTCCTGCAAAAAATTCAGGATCATCAGGATGTGCAAAAACACCAAGAATACGTAATGGTTTATGCTCGTTCTGTTTGTCAGTCATCAGTCTTAGCTATCCGTTTTATTATTGGTATCTTTGTTAGTATTATTTTTATTATCACCACTACGTCCTCTGCGTTTTGAACGACGGCGACGGCTTTGATTACTCTTGGGTGCTGTCCCATCCTTCTCTTGAGATCGTCGTGACCGCCGTCTCTTTGGCTTCTTCGGTGTATCATCTGTATCTGAAGCGGACTTGTCAGAAGATGCATCTTTTCGCTTTGCTGCCACAATATCAGCTTGTCGTTGTCCCGCAGGTTTACCACACTCACATGCACCATCACCATGTTTGTCGCAAGGCTGTTGGGCTTTTTCAGCTAATCGTCGAAATTCTTCTAATGGTGTAATTTCTTCACGCATGACAGTCTTACGCCCTGTCTCACCAAGATCAACCATAACAGCATCTTGGAGAGGCAGTACATCTATCACACGTCCTTCACCAAACGGTGTTCCAACACGCTTATTCCGGCGCGGCAGCTGCTTCCGAGCCTCTACATATTGCTCATATTCATAAACAAGACAACAACGCAACCGACCACACATTCCTGTAATTTCTGAAGGATTAAGTGATATACCTTGCGCTTTTGCCATTTTGATCGAAATTGGGCTGAAGTCTGTTAAGAAGGTGCTGCAACATCGGGTTTCCCCACATGCTCCAAATCCGCCTAGTAACTTAGCAACATCACGCGGACCAATCTGACGCAACTCTACTTTTGCCTCGATTTTTCGCTGTAGACGCTTTTGTATTGTCGTTGTATCCACTTTCTGTTCTGCACTAAACAGAAATGTAACCACACTACCATCGTAATTATATTGGGCTTCTACAAATTTAACGTCATCAAAATAGCGCATATCTGCAGCAGTTTCTCGGCAAACCACCAGAGCCTCAGGTTGTTTTTCTACCCAATATTGTTGTAAAACAAGATCACGGGGGGTTGCAGGTCGCAAAATTTCACGGATGTCACGGTCAGCATCAGGTTCAATAAACCCCATGATTTGCCCCATTTGCCGTCCACGAAGTGTTTCAACAATTACAAAGTCACCTGCCTTTAATTCCGGAAAGCGACTATAATCAAAATGATAGAGTTTTCCAATCTTCTGGAAACGTACACCAGCAACGTGTTTTATCTGTTCAACTGGTATATCTGCCATAGTCAATTTACCTTTAACAATAAAGCACATAATTTTCACCACAAAGGTGATAATTAGAAACATTTTAAGTAACAAAATTGGAGAATTCCTAATGACTGTACTTGAAAATATAGTCAAAAGCAATACAGGACGATACAAAATAACAATATCGCAGTTGTCATAATTATATGTCCATTGCTAGAATGAGACATAGGCAATTGAATTAATAACATCATCAGTCGGCTAACATGGATAACCAATAATAGCCGCAATAGTTGAGGAGCACATGGGAACGTTAACCATGAAGTTTGGCGGTGCATCTGTTGGTACAACAACCGCCTTATCACAAGTTTTAAGCATCATCATACATGAATCCAAACGGTGGGATAAAGTTCTAATCGTAGCATCTGCACTTGAAGGTGTCACGGACATGTTATTAGAGGCGGCACAACTCGCACAACTGAGTAATCAACGTGGGTATCGGCGCATTGTAGCAACCTTACGTACTCGCCATATGGCGCTTATAGAACAATTACCTCTTGGAAATACAGAACGTACTACCCTACAAGCCGATGTGGATCGGCTATTATTTGATATGCTTGACCAATGTCAGATGGTTGCTAACAATCTCAACGACGAATTATCACCTAAAGTTAGTGATTCAATTGTTGCTGTCGGTGAACGACTCTCTGCGCGAATTATTGCCGCGTTACTCCGTCAAAATGATTTAAGAGGTATCGCCGTTGATGGTACAGATATACTTATGACCGACGATGTCCACGGCAATGCTATGCCAGATTTACAACTGACCGCAACACGAGTCAACGACATACTATTACCGATGCTCAATCGAGATATTATACCGGTCGTCACCGGTTATATTGGCGCAACAGTGAATGGTGCAACAACAACACTTGGACGCGGTGGTACAGATTACACAGCATCCGTACTGAGTGCCCTAATCGAAGCTGACGAATTATGGATTTGGACAGACGTAGATGGTATGATGTCTAGCGATCCACGAGAAATCCCTGAGGCGCATGTCATTAAAGAATTAAATTATAATGAGGTTGCTGAACTAGCATACTTCGGGGCAAAAATTCTTCATTCCAGAATGATCGTCCCATTGCAAGAACGTTCACTCCCCTTACGTATTAAAAATGTCTTTAAGCCACAAGAAACAGGTACACGTGTTTCCCACGATGAACAAGATACCCCTCCAAGTATTAAAGCCGTAACATCCATTCAGGGTTTGGCATTATCACGGGCTGTCAGTGGATCAACCGCAGGTATCGTCAAGATGGTTGGGAATACCCTATTCAAAACACTAGGGATGCGTTCCGAAGTCATGATCTCATCTCAATCATCCAACAGCAGCTTCTTGTGCCTTGTTATCCCGACTAGTATTGGGATTGATGGTGTAGACCGCCTCCAACATGCCATCCAAGAGAAAATGTCTGAATATCCCGAAAAGATGCCGTGGGATATACAAACAATTTCAATTGTAACAGCCATCGGGAATAAGCTGAATCATTCTCCCGCAATTATGGGTAAAGTGCTAGAACAGTTACAAAATATAGAAGTTTATGGTTTAGCAATGGGTCCCTCCAATTGTAGTATTTCGGTAGCGATATCAACCGAAGATACCCATCGTGCGCTGGAAAGTATCCATCAACTCACCATTAAAAGCGGCTAAGATAACGCTTAACTTCCCATTGTGTCACTTGTTGATTATATTCAGCAAATTCTTGCCGTTTAGCGGCAATATAACGGTCACCAACATAAGGACCTAAAGCCGATAAAATTACATCATCATTGCTCAATTCATTAAGTGCTTCATCTAACGATTGAGGTAAGATTTCAATTTGCCGCATCCGCCCCGGTTGCCTCTGCATCAGTGTTTCTTCAAGTGGATCAGGGATAGTCATCTTGTGCCGTATACCATCTAATCCAGCTTGTAACATCACCGCCATCGCCAGATAAGGATTCGCCGTCGGGTCAGGGCATCGTAATTCAAGCCGTGTATGATATTCTTTGCCCGGTGCAGTACTCGGCAAGCGAATCAAAGCACTCCGATTGACATGTGCCCAAGTGACGTTAATAGGAGCTTCAATACTTGTTCCCAACCGCTTATAAGAATTGACTAACGGAGATAACACCGCGCACATTGCCCGTGCATGTTCAAGTTGACCAGCGAGAAAATATTTTGCAACATCTGATAATCCATATTCAGCTTGCGGGTCTGCAAAAATATTGTCACCTGTTTCACGGTCATGTAAGCTCTGATGTGTGTGCATCCCTGACCCCGGTAAATCAGCATGAGGGCGTGGCATAAACGTACAATAATGATCATATTTCCGTGCTACCGTTTTGATCGCAATCCGTGACGTGAGTATATTATCGGCAGAACGCAAGGCATCATCGTATTGAAAATCGATCTCATGTTGCCCCAAGCCAATCTCAGAATGTGTCGAATCCACACCAATACCGAGCTTCATCAGTGCAGAAAGCATATTACGACGCAGTGAACGAACTGGATCATCAGGAATATCAAAATATCCAGCAATATCATGAGTCGAGCCAACAATTGGCTGGTTATTGGCATCTAAAGGAAACAAGAAAAATTCAAGTTCCATACCTGTCTTAAAAGTATAACCCATATCATAAGCTTGCTCTAAAACTTTAATCAGCAAACTGCGCGGATCGCCAATAAAAGGGTCACCTGTTTGTGTATGAATCGAGCAAATAAGGCGTGCTGTTTTATCATCACCATCTGTCCACGGCAATATGACATAAGTGGATATATCAGGGACAAGCACCATATCACTTTCAGCCACACGCGCAAATCCCTCGATAGCCGAGCCATCAAAATGTGAACCGTTGTCCAGCACATTTTCTAATTCTTGGGCAGGGATCATCACACTCTTCACTAAGCCCGTAATATCCGTAAACCAGAGCGCAACGAATTTCACATTTTGCTCTTCAACCATCTGCAAGATGTCAACTTTTGTGACCATACATCACCTTATCAATCCAATTATTCAATTATATAAAGTCGAGTATAGCGATCTGTCAAACAGCTTGCCTACCGACGAGATCACTAAAATTAGGAACAACTCTTCGTAACCTGTGACTAGTTAATCGCTTAATAAGTCCCAGCGTCGTAATAAAGCATCCACGCCAAGGATATAACTATGCCATCCAAAACCACTGATCTGCCCTACACAAACTCCAGCTAACATCGAATGATGACGGAACTCTTCACGCGCATGGATGTTCGATAAATGCACCTCAATCACAGGCAAACTGATTGCTGAAATCGCATCACGTAACGCTAGTGATGTATGCGTATACGCACCCGCATTGAAGACCACACCATCTGCCCAATTTCGTGCAATGTGCAACATATCTACCAATTCGCCTTCATGGTTCGATTGTTGAACACGCACTTCCATCTTATAAGGTTCAAGATGTTTTTTCACAGCCTCGTTGACATCATCTAGGGTCATATTGCCGTAGACTTCAGGTTGTCTCGTACCCAATAAATTGAGGTTCGGACCATGTAACAATAAAATATGTTTTGTCATTTTTCTAATAATCCTTATTCGGCATCAGTTATTCAAGACTGTTATGACATCTTCTTTTGACACACCTTCAACAACCGTTGCTTCACCCATTCCTGTCAGCAGAACAAAACGTGATTTACCATTCTTCCACTTTTTATCAGTAGACATGGCGGCATACCACGTTTCAGCATCAAGGTCGATATTCGTTGGTAAGCCAATTTCTTTCAAAATAGATTCAATTTGCCCGACTAAATCACCATCAATCATACCTAATTTATGCGATAACTTCGCGGCTTTTACGATACCAATAGCAACAGCTTCACCATGTTGCACTTCATAATGGGTAACTTGCTCGATGGCATGACCAAACGTATGTCCCAAATTCAAATGGGCGCGGATGCCATGTTCAAAGGGGTCAACTTCCACCACATCAACTTTGACCTGTACCGCTTTCCGCACCAATGGTATCGCATTTTCTTTTGTCCATAATTCAGGCGCAAGCAACGATGGATCAGATATAAAACCGTGTTTCACCGCTTCCGCCATCCCACATCGCCATTGTATATCGGGCAATGTCTCGAATACTTGGGTATCCATAATCACCATCTCGGGTTGCTTGAATGCCCCGATGAGATTTTTACCCTGTGGTAAATCAACACCAACTTTGCCACCGACACTTGAATCCACCATTGCTAGAAGTGTAGTCGGTATCTGAATAAACTTGATTCCGCGCATATATGTCGCCGCAACAAATCCAGCAATATCACCAATCACACCACCACCCAGCGCAATCAACACGGTACTGCGATCAGCCCCAACATCGAGCATCTTATCATAAATTGTAGACACAGTTTCCAGCGTTTTGTATTCCTCACCATCAGGGA
>Ga0070728_10005394_pt1 | contig 12635 bp, 10 predicted proteins | sample tdDd471_FD_66723 | JGI IMG/M metagenome (GOLD analysis project Ga0070728, IMG submission 66723) | Marine sediment microbial communities from the Atlantic coast under amendment with organic carbon and nitrate - tdDd47.1 | ecosystem: Environmental > Aquatic > Marine > Coastal > Sediment | place...
TGGAGCGCACCTGCACCTGCATCCGCTGCCCGCCAACGATGCCGTTGAAGACCGGCTTGCCGGGGCGCCAATCGCTCTCGACCACCAGATGCTCGCCCTCGACATGCACGTCCGTCGCGCGGTCGCTTGCAGTGGCACGAACACCGAAATCCTGCTCACCCACCGACACACGCCAGTCCTGACCGATGCGCGGACGGAAATGCGGCACCTGACCTGATATGCCGGTTGCGCGAATCCGGTCACGCAGATGCACCACGACGGCAACCGCCACCAGTCGGCGTCGGGTCACCTCGTCGATCTCCGCACCGGAAAACCCGTCCGGATATTCCTCGGCGATGAAGTTGGTCGAAAGGCGACCTTCACGGAACCGCGGGTGATTGCAGACGGCATTGACGAAGTTGATGTTGTGGCTGATGCCTTCCAGCCGGAACCCGTTCAGCGCACCGACCATGTTGTCGATGGCCGTCTTCCGGTCGGGGCCATAGCTGCACAGCTTGGCGATCATCGGATCGTAGAACATCGTGATCTCCGACCCCTCGACCACACCGGTATCGACACGCACGGTGGCGCTTTCCGACGGCGGCGAGAAACGGGAAAGGCGACCGATCGACGGCAGGAAGCCGCGATAGGGGTCTTCGGCGTAGATGCGGCTTTCCACAGCCCAGCCGTTCAGCTTGATGTCGTCCTGCGCCAGCGTCAGCTTCTCGCCATTGGCGATGCGGATCATCCACTCGACCAGATCAATGCCGGTGATCAGCTCCGTCACCGGATGCTCCACCTGCAGGCGGGTGTTCATCTCCAGGAAATAGAAGTTCCGGTCCTTGTCGACGATGAACTCGACCGTCCCGGCAGAGCGATATTCCACGGCATTGGCCAGCGTGCAGGCCTGCTCCCCCATCGCCTTGCGCGTTGCCTCGTCCAGGAACGGGCTCGGCGCTTCCTCGATCACCTTCTGATGGCGGCGCTGGATGGAGCATTCGCGTTCACCCAGATACAGGCAGGTTCCCTGCCCGTCAGCCAGCACCTGAATCTCGATGTGGCGCGGTTCCTCGATGAATTTCTCGATGAAGACCCGGTCGTCGGCGAAGCTCGACGCGGCTTCCGACTTTGCCGACTTGAAGCCATCGCGCGCTTCCTCGTCGTTCCAGGCAACGCGCATGCCCTTGCCGCCGCCGCCCGCGGAGGCCTTGATCATCACCGGATAGCCGATGTCGGCAGCGATCTTCACCGCCTCCTCGACCTCGTCGATGACATCCGTGTGGCCGGGAACCGTGTTCACGCCGGCAGCCATCGCGAGCTTCTTGGATTCAATCTTGTCGCCCATGGCGGCAATGGCGCGGATGCCGGGACCGATGAAGGCGATGCCTTCCTTCTCCAGCCGCTTCGCGAACCCCTGATTCTCCGACAGGAAGCCATAGCCGGGATGCACCGCCTCCGCGCCGGTCTGCTTGCAGGCGTCGATGATCCTGTCCGCAATCAGATAGCTCTCGGACGCCGCAGGCGGGCCGATGAAGATGGCCTCATCCGCCATGCGCATGTGCAATGCGCCTTCATCCGCCTCCGAATAGACCGCGACCGTGGCGATCCCCATCTTCCGGGCGCTCTTGATGACGCGGCAGGCGATTTCGCCCCGGTTAGCTATCAGTATCTTCTTGAACATTGCTGGCCCCACCCGATCCGTCCGGCGATTCATCCGCACTAATGGCGTTGTTGTAGCGCCGCCTCGTGCAGGTCACAACGGCCCAGCGTTGGCACCCGGTGCAGATCAGCCATCAGCCACACTTGGAATAGCCGCAGGAATAGCAGGTGTCGCACCCTTCCTGCTTCGCCAGACCCGCGTCACCGCAGCGCGGGCACTGCCGCAGCACGCCCCCGGGACGGTTGCCGGAGCCTGCGGCGACCTTCTGTGCCTCGATCTCCTGATTGCGGACCTTGGGATCGGCCAGGAAGCCGGTGGCGATCATGTGCTGCTCGATCACCTCCCCGATCGCGGCAAGGATGGAGGGGACATAGCGTCCGCCGACCCAGGCCCCGCCACGCGGATCGAACACGGCCTTCAGCTCCTCCACGATGAAGCTGACATCACCGCCCCGCCGGAACACTGCCGAGATCATGCGGGTCAGGGCCACTGTCCAGGCGAAATGCTCGACATTCTTCGAGTTGATGAAGATCTCGAAGGGTCTGCGACGCCCGTCCTGAATGACATCGTTCAGGGTGATGTAGATCGCGTGATCGCTCTCCGGCCATTTCAGCTTGTAGGTCTGGCCGGGCAGGACGCCGGGGCGGTCCAGCGGCTGCGTCATGTAGACGACGCCGCCGCTCTCGTAGGGATCCTTCGGCTTCACGGCGGCGGCGGGAGGAGCGGCAAGCGGCAGTTCCGCCTGCACGTCCACTGCGTCGGCAGAAGGTTCGGCCTCCGGCTTCTTCACATGCAGCACCGATCCCGTGACCTCGTTCGGTCGGTAGGTCGTGCATCCCTTGCAGCCGGTCTCATAGGCCATCATGTAGACTTCCCGGAAGTCATCGAAGGAGATGTCTTCCGGACAGTTGATGGTCTTGGAAATCGAGGCATCGACGTACTTCTGCACCGCCGCCTGCATGCGCACATGGTCGGCCGGCGACAGAGACTGGGCGTCGACGAAATAATCCGGCAGCGGCTGGTTGCCGTGGCTGTGCTTCCAGCGCCGCACCGCGTGGTCGGAGACTTCCTCCTCCCGCCGCGACCCGTCGGGCATCAGCACCGAACGGGTGTAGGAAAAGCTGAAGACCGGTTCCAGCCCCGACGAGACATTGTCCGCGAACAGGGAAATCGTGCCTGTCGGCGCGATAGAGGTCACCAGCGCGTTGCGGATGCCATGTTCGGCAATGCCCGCCCTGACCTCGGGCTCCAGATCCTGGATCGCGGTACCGGACAGATAGGCATCCCGGTCGAACAGGGGGAACGGCCCCTTCTCCCGCGCCAGATCGACGGATGCGAGATAGGCCCGGTGGCGGATGGCCGCCATCCACTTCTCCGTCAGAGCCACGGCCTCCGCCGTGCCATAGCGCGCCCTGCACATGATCAGCGCGTCGGCGAGGCCCGTGACGCCGAGCCCGATGCGGCGCTTCGCCTCCGCCTCCCTGCGCTGTTCCTCCAGCGGGAAGTTCGACACATCCGTCACATTGTCCATCATCCGGACGGCCAGCGGGATGATCCCGTCAAGCGCCTCCAGATCCAGTTCGGCCTCCGCCGTGAACGGCTCCCGGACCAGGGACGCCAGATTGACGGATCCCAGCAGACAGGCGCCATAGGGCGGCAGGGGCTGCTCCCCGCAGGGGTTGGTGGCGGAAATGGTCTCGCAATAGTGCAGGTTGTTCTGCTTGTTGATCCGGTCGATGAAGATCACGCCGGGTTCCGCATAGGCAAAGGTCGCCCGCATGATGCGGTCCCACAGGTCGCGCGCGCGGACACTGCCGTAGGTCCGCCCCTCGAACGTCAGTTCCCAGCTGCTGTCGGTCTTCACCGCCTCCATGAACGGATCGGTGATCAGCACCGACAGGTTGAACATGCGCAGCCGCCCGGCGTCCTCTTTCGCGGCGATGAAGGCCTCGATATCCGGGTGGTCGCAGCGCATGGTCGCCATCATCGCGCCACGCCTGTGCCCGGCACTCATGATGGTGCGGCACATGGCATCCCAGACATCCATGAAGGTCAGCGGTCCCGAAGCATCGGCCCCGACACCCTTCACGGGCGCACCCTTGGGCCGCAGCGTGGAGAAGTCATAGCCGATGCCGCCGCCCTGCTGCATCGTCAGGGCCGCTTCCTTCAGGTTCTCGAAGATCGCTGCCATGTCGTCGGGAATGGTTCCCATGACAAAACAGTTGAACAGGGTCACGCGCCGGGCGGTCCCTGCCCCGGCGATGATGCGCCCCGCCGGCAGGAAGCGGAATCCCTCCAGCGCGCCGTAGAACCGCTCCTCCCAGACCTCCGGCTCCGACTCGACCGAAGCCAGGGCGCGGGCCACGCGCCGCCAGGTATCCTCCAGCGTCGCGTCGACGACGGCACCGTCGGGTCCCTTCAGGCGGTACTTCATGTCCCAGATCTGCTGGGAAATCGGTGAGAGGGCCGTCATGCCGGTCAGCTCCGTTGTCTGCGGAAAGCGTCCTGTTTCATAGGGCGCGCATGATACGTCACCGAAGGTGGGGCGGCAATTGCAATGTTCCCGTTATGTTTACATGAACAATCCACGCAGGGGACCGCGCCTGTGACCCGGCCACCGGCCCCCGGCGCAATTCATCCACAGCCGGTGCATTGTTTCACCCCCTTGGAGAATGCGACCCGATGCGGCTACCTTCACCGTGACCGGACAGACAGACAAAACGGAAATGACGCCCCATGAGCACGCGTGAAACATATGGATTCGAAACCCAGGCCATCCATGCCGGGGCATCCCCCGATCCGGTGACCGGCGCGCGCATCACGCCGATCTATCAGACATCTTCCTATGTGTTCGAGGACGTGGACCAGGCTGCCAGCCTGTTCAACCTGCAGTCCTTCGGCAACATGTACTCCCGCCTGACCAACCCCACCGTCTCGGTGCTGGAGGAACGGGTTGCGACGCTGGAGGGGGGTGCGGCCGGGCTGGCCGTTGCCTCGGGTCATGCCGCGCAGATGGTGCTGATGTTCGCGCTGATGGAATCCGGCGACAACTTCGTCGCCTCGACCAAGCTCTATGGCGGATCGATCACCCAGTTCGGCGTCAGTTTCCAGAAGATGGGCTGGTCCTGCACCTTCTGCGATCCGGACGACCCGGAAAGCTTTCGCGCCGCGATCAATGAACGGACCAAGGCCATCTTCATCGAAAGCCTGTCCAATCCGGGCGGTGTCGTCGCCGATATCGAGGCCTTTGCCAGGATCGCGGAGCAGGCGGGCATTCCACTGATCGTCGACAATACCTGCGCCACCCCCTGGGGCTGCCGACCGTTCGAATGGGGTGCGGATGTCGTCGTTCACTCGGCGACCAAGTTCCTCGGCGGCCATGGCAATTCCCTCGGCGGCGTGATCGTCGAGAGCGGAGAGTTCGACTGGTCGGCAAGCGACCGGTTTCCCGCAGTCGCAGCCCCCTGCCCGGCCTATCACGGACTGAACTTCCACGAGACATTCGGGCGGTTTGCGCTGACGGCCTATGGCCGTGCAGTGGCGCTGCGCGACCTCGGTCCCGCGCTGTCCCCGTTCAATGCCTTCATGATCCTGACAGGCGCGGAAACCCTGCCGCTGCGGATGGAGCGCCACAGCGCAAACGCGCTGACGGTCGCGCGGTTCCTGGATCAGCACCCCGCAGTCACCTGGGTTTCCCATTCCGGGCTGGAGGGCAATCGCTATCACGCGCTGCAGCAGAAGTACCTGCCGAAGGGCGCAGGCGCGGTCTTCACGTTCGGTGTGCGTGGCGGCTTCGATGCCGGCGTGAAGGTGGTGGAGGGTGTGAACATCCTCTCTCACCTCGCCAACATCGGTGATACGCGCAGTCTCATTCTGCACCCGGCATCCACAACGCACCGCCAATTGACGGTCGAGCAGCAGGTTGCTGCGGGCGCCGGACCCGATGTGGTAAGATTGTCCATCGGAATAGAGACGGTCGATGACATCATCGCCGACCTTGCGCAGGCGCTCGATCAGATCTAACTGCCTGTCATTCATGATGAATCGACCGACAGCCTGAGTGACGGCAACCTGCTGACATGCCTGAATTCGCGCAATTCCCGAATTTGCTGGCAGGAAGCTTGCTCTCACCTTCAGGCAGGAACGAATAAACAGGCCGACCGGATTGTTGGCCTGGAAGCAGGCGGGGGGAGTGCTTCATGGCAATCACTGTTGCGGTGTCGAACCAGAAGGGCGGCGTCGGCAAGACAACGACGGCAGTGCACCTGGCGGTCGCGACAGCACTGACAGGTCGGCGCGTGCTTCTGATCGATCTCGATTCCCAGGCGAATGCGACGACGGCACTGGGCATCCCGGAGGCAACGGCGGAGGCACCGGGCAGCTATCACGCGCTGGTCGATGGCGACGAATGCTCGCCACGCTGGACGCGGGCCACGGCAATCCCGCATCTGTCGGTTCTCGCCTCATCGCTGGACATGGCAGGCGTCGAACTGGAACTCTCGGGCGAGTCGGATCGCCTGCACCGTCTTCGCCCTGTCATCGTCGCCATGGCTGACAGCTTTGACTGGATCTTCCTCGACTGTCCGCCATCTCTCGGCATCCTTTCCGTCAGCGCGCTGGTCGCGGCGGACACGGTGCTGATCCCGGTTCCGCCGGAGCAGTTCGCCCTGGACGGGATGGCCCGCCTGACATCAACCATCGAGCGGCTGAACGATGCCGGTCAGACCCGCATCGACAGACCGATGATCCTGCTCACCATGGCCCAGAGCTGGGCGCCGGCGAAGATGAAGCGTGCGCTGGAAATACGCCAGACCCACGGCGATGCCGTGCTGATGGCCGAGATCCCGCATTCGAACGCCCTCGACGAAGCCAGCGGCGACCGGACCCCGGTCTTCCTCACCCGCCCCAATGCCGACGCCAGCGAGAACTACCTGCGCGCAGCTGCGGAACTGATCATGCGCCACGAACCCGGTCTGACCCCGGCGCCGGAGAAGGTTGAAGCCATGGTTGCGGAAATGCGCACGCGGATGAAACCGCTGGCCAGCCACAAGGCCCCCGATCCAGTCCTGTCGGACCCGCCTGCGAAGCATCACAGACGCCGACGCTCCCGCAACCGCTCCGACGATGGCCCGAAGATCTATCGGTCACGCCGCAGGCTGCAGCAGGCCATCGGCGCGAGCGTGCTGATCATCGTTTCCCTGTTCATCACCGTCCTGGTGATCGACGCCTAGACCATTCGCCCTGGATAAATGGGACCGCAGTCAGATCGTGGAACGAGCTACAGCGCCGCGCACATGCCGCCATCGATGTTGATTGCGGTCCCGGTGATATAGCTGGAACGTTCCGAGGCCAGGAAGGCGACCAGGTCCGCATATTCCTCCGCCTCACCCACCCGTCCGAGCGGGATCCGCGACGACATGTTCTCGTAGAGCGTCTCGACCGGTGTATCGGCGGTGGCCCGACGGTCCCACTGGGCACTCTTCAGCAAGCCGATGCAGATCGCGTTGACGCGGATGTTGTCACCGGCCAGTTCATCGGAGAGCGACTTCGTCAGGTTCAGACCGGCCGCGCGCGACAGCGATGTGGGCAACTGCCCCGCCCGGGGCGTCTTGCCGCCGCCGATGGAGGCATTGATGATGGAGCCCGCACCCCGCGCCCTGATGTGCGGGATCGCCAGACGGCACATCCGTACCGCGCCCATGATCTTCAGATCGAAGTCCGCCTGCCAGGCCGCATCATCCAGATCCTGCAGCCTGTGGGCCGCTGACGCGCCGGCATTGTTGACCAGAATGTCGATGCCGCCAAAGGCCTCGACCGTGCGGGACACCAGCGTCTCGCAGTCGGCCAGCTGCGTGACATCCGCCTGCACGCCCAGTACCGAACCGCCGCTCTGCGCGGAAAGCTCCTTCGCCACGGCCTCCACATGATCCTTGCGGCGGCCACAGATGGCCACCTTCGCGCCTTCAGCCGCCAGCAGCGCCGCGCTGGCACGGCCAAGCCCGTCACTGCCGCCGGTGATGATCGCAACCTTGTCTTCCAGTCCGAGCCTGAACATGTCCAGCCCTCCCCCTGCTTTTCAATCGGTCTTGTCTATTCGGCCCAGGCGCGGGCCTTGCCCTCGTCTATGCCGACCTGAACGGCGGCCTGCACCATCTCCTCCCAGGTCGTGTCATCGACGGGCACGCCATTCGCCAGACGCTCGGCCATCGACTTGCGCTCCGGATCGCCCGGAATCATGACTTCCTCGACACCCGGTGCGGGCGGCGACTGCTTCACGTAGCTGATGAAACCGTCGAGTTCACTCATCAGCGCAGTGCGATCCGTCAACCGGTCCGGATCGACCAGGATGGTCAGCATGTTGTTGATGATGGAATGCCCGTCGGAGCGTTCCGGCAGGAAGGAACCGCCGCCCGAGAGGGCACCGGCCAGCACCTCGCAGACCAGCGCCAGGCCGTATCCCTTGTGCTCCCCCATCGCCAGCAACGCGCCGCGCGGTTCGTCGAACATGACAGACGGGTTCAGCGTGCGATTGCCCTCGGGGTCGATCAGGCAGTCCGGCGGCATCTCCACACCCTTGTTGTGCGCCACACGCACCTTGCCCATCGCGACCTTCGTCGTCGCCATGTCCAGCACCATGCGCGGGTGATCGGGGGTGGCGGGCACCGCCGTGCAATAGGGATTGGTGGTGAAGCGTGCATCGGAGCCGCCATGCGGTGCCACCAGCGGCATCCGCGTGATGGCATTGACCCAGTGGATCGAGATCAGCCCCTCGTCGGTTGCCTGCTCGCCCCATGCGCCGATGCGTCCAAGGTGATGGCTGTTGCGCAGGCTCATGAGACAGAGTCCCTGGGCCTTGGCGACTGCGATGCCCCTGTCCATCGCCTCCTCACCGATGACCTGCCCGTAACCGGCATTGCCATCCAGTTGCAGGATCGCGCCATCATCCCGGACGACGCTGACGTGCTGGTTGGGTTTCAGCTTGCCGAACTGCAATGCGTTGACATAGGCAGGCATCATGCCGATGCCGTGGCTGTCATGACCACGCAGATTGGCGCCGACCAGCTGGTGACCGATCTTGTCGGCCTCCGCGTCGCTTGACCCGCCCGCACGGGCGATCTCGGCCACAAATCCCTCAAGCTTCCCAGCCGCGATTGTCGGCATCGGTTCCCCTCCCCTTATTGTTGCTTGTCTCAGTCTTGCAGCAATGCGGGGAGACGAAAAGTCATTCGATCCACTGACAGGGTCACCCTCCAGGGAGGGAGCAGCAGATCAGTCCGGCTCAACGACGCGAAATTCGGTCGAGGTCTTGTCCGCTGTCGGTTCCTCGACATTCACCGCCGCGAGGCCGCGACGGATCAACTCCCGGATCGCGGCCGCGCGCGACGGCATGCGATGGCGGAACCGCCAGTCATCGATCGCCTCCATCTCAAGGTCATCCAGCATGAGCTGCAGTTTCTCGGTGCGCTTCGGCGGAACGTTCTCGGGCATTCATCAGACCTCCATTGAAGCACCAACATAGGTCACTTACTCCAACCACTCCAACGACCAATTTTGCTGCTTCGACGGAAGTAATTGATCTACCTCAATTCATGCATCATGAACAAGATATTGACAATACATTGCCTCACCAATCGACACATACGAAAAAATTGAATTATTATCTGAGTTCTTCATATTGAGAACAACGCGCAAACAAGGAGTTTTTCTTATGCCTGTTCTTCTATCACTTGTGACAGAAGACGACATATTGGAAAGATTGGAAGAATTGACTGACAAAAAACCGAAAGAAATACAGAAGTCATCTTTCGAAGACCCCAAGGCACGCAAGAGTTTACAGGCTGCCATGCAAGGCCGGACCCTGCTGCAGCGCATCACCGAGGAGAAGAGACATGACTGATATCCTGAAACGTCTGAGCCTGATTGGTGTCCTTGCCGTGATGATCGGCGGCCTCGCCGCCTGCGACAACACCATCCGCGGTATCGGTGCGGACATCAACGATAGCGCCGAGGCCGTCGAAGACTCGACCGAGTAACGCAGCCATCCCGCTTCGCGACAGCAGAACGACGAGAGGAGTTGGATAAATGGAAGTCACTGGCATTCTCGGCCTGATCATCCTGGTTGCGGATATCTGGGCCATCGTGAAGATCTTTGGCAGTGGAGCGAGCACGGGCTCCAAGGTCATCTGGATCGTGGCCATCCTGTTGCTGCCGGTACTCGGCCTGATCCTGTGGCTGCTGTTCGGCCCCAAGGCCCAGGCCGTTGGACAGGTCTGACGCAGGTCGTTCGTCCACGGAAATCCGAAGCGGCGTCAGGAGCCGCGCACCCGGACCACTTGCGGACCAGTCGCCCCGAGGGCGGCTGGTCTTCTTTCTGTTCAGCCTCAGAACAGGCCTGATGCGGGATCGAAGCTGACGTCGTCGAGGTCCAGCGTGTGTTCCCTGATCCGCACCAGATTGACCAGGCTGTGCTCCGTGCCTGCCCCATCCAGATCTATCTGCAGGAAACTGTCACCACCAACCTGTCGGACAGCCAGGAACTCTGATACCTGGCCCGCGCTGAATGCCTGATGGGCTGCATCAGGCACGCCGTGAACGACAATCCTGTCGCCATCGTTCCAGTCCGTGATCTGATCGATGCGCCCGCCGAGGTCTTCCAGGCCGAGCACGAACAGGTCGTTGCCCGCCCCACCGGAAAGCCGGTCATGCCCTTCGTCGGCGATCAGCACATCGTCGCCGTCTCCACCGAACAGCTTGTCGTCACCAAGGCCACCAATCAGCGTATCCGCGCCATCGTCACCGTGCAGGACATCCAGTTTGGCCCCGCCATCGAGCAGGTCGTCACCCGCGCCTCCGAACAGGTTGTCCCGCCCGCCATTACCATTCAGTTCGTCGTCATCCAGGCCACCGAAGATCACATCACGGTCTTCACCGCCGCTCAGAACATCGTCACCTTCATCGCCCAACAGCCGGTCAAGGCCATCGCCACCGCTGATCGTGTCCGCCCCGGCACCACCGGAGACCCTGTCGTCGCCGCCCCTGCCGCGCATCACCTGTTCGCCGATGCCACCATGCATCCGGTCCGGGCCGTCGTCGCCCCGCAGCACTGGCGGTGGCGGATCCCCCGCCCCTGGTCCTGGTCCTGGCCTGTCACCAGTTGGGGTATCGCCGGAACCGCCGCCTCCAGGTGTGTCATTGCCACCGCCTGTCACGGTATCTCCGGAACCACCGCCTGCGGGCGTGTCGTCACCGCCGCCTGACGGCGTGTCGTCAGAGCCGCCACCTGTCGGAGTGTCGTCACCGCCGCCGGAGAGGGTATCGTCAGACCCTCCACCCGCTGGTGTGTCATCACCGCCGCCTGTCACGGTGTCTCCGGAACCGCCACCTGCGGGCGTGTCGTTGCCACCACCTGACGGCGTGTCATCAGAGCCGCCACCTGTCGGAGTGTCGTCACCGCCGCCGGAGAGGGTATCGTCAGACCCTCCACCCGCTGGTGTATCATTGCCACCGCCCGTCAGCGTGTCACCTGAACCACCGCCTGTCGGCGTATCACCACCACCACCTGACGGCGTGTCATCAGAGCCGCCACCTGTCGGCGTATCATCACCACCACCTGACGGCGTATCGTCAGACCCTCCACCCGCTAGTGTATCATTGCCACCGCCCGTCAGCGTGTCACCTGAACCACCGCCTGTCGGCGTATCATCACCACCACCTGACGGCGTGTCGCCAGACCCTCCACCCGCTGGTGTGTCATTGCCACCGCCCGTCAGCGTGTCACCCGAACCGCCGCCCGGCGGCGTATCATCACCGCCGCCTGTCACGGTGTCTCCGGAACCACCGCCTGGGGGCGTGTCGTTGCCACCGCCGGACAGCGTGTCACCCGAATTGCCGCCAGTCAGCGTGTCGTCAGAGCCCCCACCTGTCGGCGTGTCATTGCCGCCACCTGCAGGCGTGTCAGCGCCACCGCCTGTCACGGTGTCTTCAGTGGGCGCCAGCACCGGTGAATTCGGCCCACGAAGATCCTGCAACGAACCATCCTCGAACCGCAGGCGGTCGATGCCACCGTTCAGCGAGCCGAACTGTCCCCGCACGACAATCGTTCCGCCAGCCGTGACCCCGATGAACAGGTCGTTGCCGACACGGTTGAAAGACAGCTCTTCCGGCACGATCCCGTCCTGAAACAGGATGATGTTCGTGTCGCGGCTTGGTGTTTCAATGATGATCGACTGATCGCCTGGCAACAGATCACGACCGATCAGGTAAGTGTCGCTGCCGCTGCCGCCGATCAGGAAGTCACTGCCCGTGCCGCCTGTGATCGTGTCGTTGCCCCGTGCGCCGTGCAGACGGTCATCACCGTCGCCACCGGAAACGACGTCGTTGCCCGCATAGCCCCAAAGGACATCGTCGCCTGCCGTTCCGGCCAGCGTCACATCTGCAAAGGGATCTTCCGGCAAGGCCATGTCAAACACCTGTTGCGCGGTGGTGGCGACCACGCGTCAGGAAACGTCCGGCACTTTGAGCCAGGCAGAAGATTTTCGGCACCCCCTCGAACGGCTGGTCGGTGAGCGACCTTGAGTGACCCAAGGTGACAGGATCGCCAGCCTGTTAATTGTTTGTTTACTTGTTCATATATCGCGCCGGTCGTGAAGTGGTTTCCGTCAGGTGATGGCCTGGAAAGGGCGCGCAGTGTGCTGTTTCACACACAACTCAAGGCAATTGGTCCCTACTTCAGGGGGTTACGGTGTCAATATTGGTGCATGAAAACCACGACTGCACTTATCCGTAGAGTGCCGCCGCCCGCTTCTCGAATGCCGCCACCATGCGGCGCACCGCCTCGTGGAACAGCGGCTCGATGGCCTTTCGCAGCAGCAGGGAGCGGAATTCGAAGTCCACGCTGAAGTCGACTTCACAGCCGTCGGGATGGGGCTGGAAGTGCCAGTGATTCTCCAGGTACCGCATCGGCCCTTCGACATAGGCCACATCGATGGTCAGGGTC
>Ga0070728_10005395_pt1 | contig 12635 bp, 13 predicted proteins | sample tdDd471_FD_66723 | JGI IMG/M metagenome (GOLD analysis project Ga0070728, IMG submission 66723) | Marine sediment microbial communities from the Atlantic coast under amendment with organic carbon and nitrate - tdDd47.1 | ecosystem: Environmental > Aquatic > Marine > Coastal > Sediment | place...
TCGAATAATCGAATAATTCTTTGCCTTCCCACTGCAGCGTATTGGCATAGCCCAGCTCAAAGTAGCCACCGTCAGCCAGGGCGTTGGCTGGTATAACTGCCTGTTCCCATTCGGTGTAACCCAACTTGCCGTAAAAACCATTTAGCTCAGCAGCTAGCTCGGCCCACACGTAGTCAAGCGGGTCATCCGGCTGGTCGTACTTGCCAAACGCTGTATCCAGCGTGAACCACTTGTAGCCCAGGGCTATGTTGGCTTCAAAATAGTCTGGGTTCACTCTGTCGGTGTAGGTTATTAAAGTTCCACCGAGGGCCCAGCTGAAGTCGGATACATCGCCATTAATACCGGCGTAGAGATCAACCTCAACGCCGCTGATGCTATCCGTATCCGGCATATCCAGAAATTCGTACTCCACGGTGGAGCCCCAGGTTCCTGCATAAAACTGAACGGGCCCATCACCCACCGACAGATCGAGGCCGCCCTGAGCAGCAGCCTTGCCATTCGACTGGTCAGCACCACGCCAGATGTAGTTCGTTACGAAGCCAGCATTGCCAGTTACTTCAACTGCTATGGCCTGTGCGCTGATCGCCCCCAGCAGCACAGCGGCTAGAATCTGTTTCCTCACGTTAGTACCCTTTATGTTTGTAGAATTCGTTGTGCGCGGATGTCACCATCCCTTCGCTCCACTTGTGGTAAAGCAGGATTCGTGCCAACTTTTGAAACTGCCTATAATTCATAGGCTTGAATTTTTTGGGCCATTTGCGCTTTGCAGATACGCACCAGAACAGGGCAGGATTCGCTCGGAGCGCTACCCGGTGGGGCACGACGTCAGGCAGGACCGGTAATATAGGCAATAGTGGCAAGCGCACGATCACTAAACGGAGCAATTGTGGACAACAACATCATTAACGAACTGGCCGGCAAGCTCGCCGATGCGGTGCCTGGCGACCTGAACGAACTGCGCAATGACATTGAGAGCAACTTCCGTGCATTGCTGCAAAACGGGCTGGACAAGCTCGACCTCGTGACACGCGAAGAATTTGACGTCCAGCGCAAAGTACTGGAACGTACCCGCGAGAAGCTCGATCGCCTTGAGACCGAGCTGGAAGAATTGCAGCGCGACACCATCGGCGAAAACCAGCAAGACGCCGACGAGACATAGCAAGGGGTAGTTGCGGTGCAGCCCGTCACCGTGCACTGCCGGGCACCGGAAGGACTGCATACACCTGCGGTTAATGTCGAGGTCTGCCTGGGCCCCGGTTTACCCGGCTTGTCAATTGTCGGGCTGGTGGAGACGGCCATCAAGGAAAGTCGTGACCGGGTGCGTGCCGCGATACGCAGCTCCGGCTTCGACATGCCGGACCGGCACATCATCGTCAGTCTTGCTCCGGCAGATTTACCCAAACGTGGCAGTCGCTATGACCTCGCCATCGCGGTCGGCATTCTTTGCGCATCCAGACAATTACCTGCCAACCAGCTCAGGCAGTGCGAGTTTCTTGGCGAACTCTCACTCGGCGGACAACTGCGCGCGATTCCCGGCGCCCTGCCCTCAGCGATGGGCGCAGTAGCCGCCCGCCATAAGATCGTGGTGCCCACAGAGTGCGGACCGGAAGCCGGATTGTTGCGCGACCCGGATGTGATGACCGCCAGCAATCTACTGGATGTAGCTGGCTTCCTGGGCGGCACCGGAACGCTGCCCGCTGCCACCACCGAGGGTTCGCTAAATCCGGTGGCAACCCCTGACCTGTGCGATGTTCAGGGGCAACTTGCGGCCAGAAGAGCACTGGAAGTCGCGGCTACGGGCCAGCACCATATCCTGATGACGGGTCCTCCCGGCACCGGTAAAAGCATGCTGGCGCGCCGGCTGCCTGGCCTGCTGCCCGCACTCACGGACGCGGAAGCACTCGAAACTGCAGCCCTGCATTCCCTGGGCGGCCGGCGGACACCCGCGTGGACAAGTCGACCGTTTCGGTCACCTCACCACTCTGCCACGGCACCTGCTCTGATCGGCGGTTGTTCCGATCCGCGGCCTGGAGAAGCCTCGCTGGCACATAACGGCATACTGTTTCTCGATGAGCTGCCAGAGTTCAACCGGCACGTACTGGAAATGCTGCGCGAACCACTGGAGACAGGGTCTATTTCTATTGCGCGCGCGCGGCGCACCGTAACTTTTCCCGCGCGTTTCCAACTTGTTGCGGCCATGAACCCGTGCCCCTGCGGTTACCACGGCGATGTCGGCCGGGAATGCCGCTGCACGCCCGACCAGATTCGCCGCTATCAGGCCAGGATCTCCGGCCCGTTCCTGGACCGCATTGATCTGTGTATCGGCCTGGGCCGGGAAAAAATTTCATTGCACACCACAGAACAGTCGACTGAAGCTTCGGCGGATGTGCGCAAGCGGGTTGAGCATGCAAATCAACAGCGTGAAGTGCGCAGTGACCAGATACCGAACGCCCGGTTAAATTCAGCTCAGGTACGCTGCTGGTGCTGGCCGAACAAGGCCGGCATTGAACTGCTGGAACAGGCGGCGGAAAAATTCACGCTCTCAAGGCGCGGTTGTGACCGCACCCTGCGTGTCGCCCGCAGCATTGCCGATTTGGCCGGGGAGGAATCTGTCACGCAGTTACATGTCGCGGAAGCACTGAATTTCCGTGTTGGGGCGGCCCGATAAATCATGGCCATCCAATGTGGGCAGAACGCTCTCACTGGCTTCGATCGAATCTTCTGCTTACAGTGGAGCATTAGGGTCTGACCCCATTTAACCCGGGTAACATGTATCGCTGTTATGAGTGAATTTGTTGACTATCTGCCCGAGGCCTTCAGTGCGTTTGGCCCCATCAGCACGCGCAGAATGTTTGGCGGGCACGGTGTCTACCACGACGGAATAATGATCGGACTAATCGCCGATGACATGCTTTACCTGAAAGTAGATGAACAATCTGCAGCGGAATTCGTGGCATCTGATCTGCCGCAGTTCAAGTACCCGAAAGGCGACAAGCTGGTGGGCATGTCGTACTACCAGGCACCAGCTGAAGCACTGGAAGACCCCGATGAAATGCGCCATTGGGCACAGCTGGCCTTCGATGCCGCACTGCGCTCGAGGAAATAGTTCCTCCAATTGTTAGCCCTGAATGTTTTTTGGCCAGACCAATAGTGATTGTCGAGTGACACCCTCCATACTGACGCTAGCCGAAAAATAATCCCGGTCTGCCCCCGAGTATAAATGCCGCGCTGGCCAAACTACGGTTTCAGAAGCAAATAGCTGGATATTCACCTTATCCAGGAGTTAACACGACAGGCAACAGTGACTAGACTGGCTGGATTGAACCAGTAAGCAGGCCGGTGATTCTTCATGGACTATTCATTACATCAGCGGGGCCGCGCCTCTATCGACTTCCTGTCCGATTTGCGTGGCCTTAGCGACAAGTTTGAAGCACGTACCGATCAACGGGCCCGGGAGGCTGGGCTGGACCCACAGCAACTGCCGGCAGACCCGGAAGAACTGCAGGCGCAGGTTGCGCCGGTTCTGGAAGCGGACCCCGAATTCCGGGTGCTGCGCATGTGCCGCGACTGGACGCTCGAACAACACGGCCAGGTCGCGATGGATGCATTCGATGAAATTCGTGCCGATATCGAAGATCAGCTTAAGGCCTTGCAAACTGGCCCGACTACCATTCAATACGCGAATGATCTGCAGGCGCCTGACTACTGGGAAGGTTACGAGTTTCACAAATCAAGTGGTGGCTGGGACGGGCACGACTATATGGGATTTGTGCACGGTGAGCTGATCCATCGGCGCATGGTGAATCCCAGTTTCGCCGGCATGATCTACGCAGTGCGCAAAAGCGTTGCCGAAGCCGCGCCTGTTAGCAACCCGGAAAAAATTCTCGATGTCGGCTGCTGCAGCGGTCAATACACCCAGGGCGTAGCGGAAGTTTTTCCGGACAGCGAATTGTGGGCCTGTGACCTGAGCGCACGTCAGCTCGAGCAGGCACAACGTTTTGCCAACGAGCATGGGCTCGACTGGAAACTGTTCCAGGCAGCGGGTGAAGACCTGGGAATGGACGACGACACTTTTGATCTGGTCACCAGTTACGCCATGTTTCATGAAATTCCGATCAACGTGTCGCGCTCCAATCTGCAGGAGTATTTGCGGGTTTTAAAACCTGGCGGCTATGCGGTGGTGGGCGACGTTAAGGCATACCATGCCTATGACAACTATGATCGCTGGAAAGCAGATTACTGGAACCAGGTACACGGCGGTGACCCTTTCTGGCGCGAGTACGCTTCAACCAATCTTGCCGACATCGCACTCGAGGCAGGTTTCGCTGAAGCACAGTGGCACGGGCTGGGCGAGCGGCAGTATCCATTTGTGCTGATTGCCAAAAAAGGAAACGCCGATGTCTGAGAATAATCTGCGTGCAGAAGATCTGGACCGCCTCGGGCAGGCACTCATCACGCTGACCAAAGAACTCTGGGTCGTAAAAGACCGCGTGCGCGTACTGGAAGCAACCCTGACCGACGCGGGTGTCGTTCCGCCCGATGCGGTTGACCACTTCCAGCCAGATGCAGAATTAAGCGCGGCACTCAGCACTGACCGGGCACTGCTCATCCAGCAGGTGCTGAGCGCACTCAGCGAGGATCAGTAGATAGTATTTTTGAGCAATAAAAAAGCCCGCATTGCGGGCCTTTTTTATTGCTGCGGGTTTTAAAGCAGCTCAGTTGGCTTGCTCAACCAGGTATTGAACCGCAGCGATAATTTCCTCATCGGACAGGTCAGTGCGCCCACCTTTGGGCGGCATGAACCCGGCCGCCCCGGTAAAGCCTTCGAGCGCATGCTGATTCAGTGTATCTGCGCCCTGAGCAATGCGTGATGCCCAGGCTGCTTTGTCACCCGTCGTAGGTGCTCCACCTATACCGCCACCATGACATGCGAGGCAGGCCGCATTATAAACCTGCGGCCCGGTCATCAATGCAGGCGCAGCTTCCGCTTCATTCACCCGGGTCAGGCCCGGATCTGGCGCGATGGCTTCGCCATCCAGAGTCACTTGCCCGAAAGGTTCGATACGCTCGTTAACCGCAGCCTGAAAGACCGGGTCCTCAAGCTGCATGCGCGCCATATTGGCATTACCCATATCCCGGGCGATGACAAACAGACCAACAGCGACGCCAATAAGGACGCCAACAGTCAGCAAAATAAGATCTACGTTTTTCTGGTCTGAATCACTCAAGGCTCTCGTAACTCCGTTCTAATGCCTTCGCCGAATTGCCGGGGGGCGCAAGTATACGCCGAAACAACCCGCAAAGTGCAGAGCTGAACGGCCGAATCCGGCCATTATATTCCTGCTTTCAGCGGGCCGCCATCAGCCGCAGCGGCGATGAAAAGTCCTGAATACCGGCCAGATCACGAAGGCCGGCCAGATCAGTAATCGCAGCATGGACATTGTCCGGCCGGTCGATCAGCCCACGGTCATCCAGCTGCGTAAAACTGCGGCTAACAGTTTCTTTCTTCAGTCCCAGAAAATCAGCCATGTCCTGGCGAGACATGGGCAGGTCGATCACGGCAAGAGCCGCCGCATTCTCCGGCGCACCCGAGCTGATGCGCTGACAATTACGCAGGTACAACAAGAACACTGCCAGGCGCTCAACCGCAGTACGCTGGCCCAGGCTGTAAACGAGGTCCAGCGAATTCTCCAGAACCCGGAATACCATATTCAGGAACGCCCGCTCGGCCAGCGGGTCTTCCGCCAACCGCGCCTCCAACACATGGCGCGGGCGGCAGACGACCTGCGCTGCTGTCACGGCTTCTACCGTAAAAAAATAGGTGTCCGTAGCACTCAGGCCAACAAAATTATTCTGGAAGAGAAAGCTTAAAACCTGCCTGCGGCCGTCGTTACCGATACGGCTGACCATCAATGTGCCAGAAACAATGTTGAAAACCTGATCCGCCGCGGCGCCCGCATGAAAAAGCGTTTCACCCTGACTGAGGTTGCGGACAGGTGCACCCTCAAACACGTCGAGGAATATGTCACTGGTGTTGGCATCAAATAGCATAGCGCTAAGAATGGAGCCTGCAAACACGTCTGGCAAGGATTCTGATTTGACTGGCCGCAGCGCGAGAGTATGATCTTCCGCGCTGCTGGTATTAAGGGTCAGACACTAATTCTCCGCCGTAGGTGAAAGACTCCACCATAGTAGTGAATTAGTGTCTGACCCTTGAGTACCGTCAATCAGGCCCAAACGATGAACCACCGCAAACTCGTACAACCGGAACACATGAACGATCAGGGCTCGCTATTCGGCGGCTACCTGCTCAAGTGGATAGATGAATTCGCTTATATTTCGGCGTGCATTGAGCATCCCGGGAATCGTTTTGTGACGATCGGACTGGATCGAGTGGAGTTTCATTACCCCATCAGCCTGGGCGAAATACTCAGATTCGCAGTGACGCAAACAAAGCAAGGAAACACCTCGGTGGAATACCTGGTTGAAGTTTTCGGCCAGAAACTTGCACCGAAAGACGACATTTTATTTGCGACGAAAATAACTTTCGTTAATCTGGATAAAGACGGCAAGAAAGCAGCAATCAAGAGGCAGCTGCATTAGAAATTCTCAATAAAATTGCGCGACGTGCAAATAGAACAATGGGGTCGAACCACTTTTTCGTGGCTCGATGGACAAGCGGCGGAGTCGCTTCGAATTTATTGAATAATCGGTTCGCCCCCTATGCGCCCTGCCATTGTTTACCATAAGAAATGTTGTGTCTTTGACTTGCACGGGAGAGGGTTCTAACCTTTCAGTACTCAAAGGGGTGCTCATGCATAGAACAATTACTTTCGCAGCGCTACTCATTTTCTCAATCAGCATAAATGCGGCCGTTTTATTTGAAAGCGGTAGCCCAAACTACAAGGCGGATTACTGTGATGCTGAAAATTGTGGCGGAACTTCTGAATGGACCATCATGGATGATTTCTCGGCGAATGAAGCCTGGACAGTCACCGGGCTTACCTTTCGGTCCTGGGATGTAGCCGACCTTAATAGTTCGGGGATAGAAGATTATCTGTCGACTGAATGGTCGATATGGGGTGAGGATCCCTTGATAAGTGGCCCCATCTTGTCCGGCACCAGCATTGCTCAGGTTAATGCGCTCGGATCAGATGTGTATGAATTTGTAATTGACGGTTTGAATCTTTCTTTAGAAGCCGGCACCTATTATCTGGCCCACCATCATGATTTCAGCTCCGAACTTTTCTTTCGAACTATGATGGTAAGCGCACCAACATCAGGCAACTTTATTCAGACTGACGGCGACGATTATTTCTTCAGCCGGACCGGCGAGGTATCTCATCAGATCAGAGGCAGTGCTGTACCTATTCCAGCGGCAGTCTGGCTGTTCGGTTCCGGCCTGGGCTTGCTGGGGTGGATGAGGCGCAAACAAGCCACTTAAAGGGGCACACCTCAGCCATCATACTCCCGGGCCCGCGAACACCTAAACGCTATGCAAAATTCAATAGAAATGCTTAGAGATATCGTTGGAATTAGTAAATCCGGCGAAATCTGCCACCCATTCAAGGGCCGTGTTGGTGTCGGCAAAGGTAAGTTCAGCATCAATTTGAAAACGCAAAATAACAGATCTTTTGCGACCGTGACTGAGGCTATTCTCCGGTCGCTTGTTGAAAAAGGCGAATTCAACGATAAGGGCACCATAAGAATGGTACCGAAAAATGCAAAATCTACGGGAGGCGCTTCGGCGCTCCGGCCTAGAATATATAAAGGTAAGAAACTACCTCTGTGACGCCATTGGGGCTGATTGTCCGACCACCCTTCTACGAGTCAGCGTCCGATCACGCCTAGATCAAGCAACGCGCAAAATTATTTTACATAACCTGACTAGGCAAGCCGTGAATGCCGCTCTGCCACTGGAAAACTGCTTTTCTGGCGTAACGATTTTACTTTACTTAATCTTGCAGAAAAATACACGTGGGGAACATGTGATGAATAATAAATTTCTGCTCTTCGGTATAGTTATTGCCTTTCTACTGTCGTTTCCAGTTATCGGCATAACGGCCACCGTTGATTCGAGTGAGTTACGGACGGCGGTTACCCTTGAGAACGTGACCTCCCTTTGGAGTAACGAACAAACAGGCATAGGCGACCAGTGAGCCCGGCCCGCGCGCAAGACTAACTTAGATAGGACCCGTCCCGCACTTTTATATCATGCAGGTCTGCGTCCATAGAAATTGTTAATACCTGCCCGGCCTTTATCTGTTGCTGCACAGATGAATCTATCTGCCACAACTCCCGTTCCTCCGCCGGGTCGAGGAGCGGGGCCCGATTACGGCGCTCACCGTCGCCGGTAAATCGTGAATACTGCACTCCCGACCAGGTGACGACGATCAACAGAATGATCAGAAAAATGATACTGAACCACAACAGCAACAGGATCAGTTGATCGGGGCCACCAGCACGAATAACTCGCTCGTAGGCAAAATCTATTCCAAAATACCACGCTGCAAAGCTAACCAGTGGCAGCCATAAATATCCGTACAGGAACCAAAGCGCTGTCGTGATAATAGCTTCCCGGGCGCGCTGCCGCGCCGTTAAAAACTGACGGAAGTGTATAGTGCTATCGCGTAAACTTTTAGCCATCAGTCGCCTCCGGTTTATTTTTGGGGCCCGGCTGAATGCCACGATCCGGGCTTTCCCAGACGCCGCGAATGCCAGATTTACGCAATAACGCGCGGGGTACGGCAAAAACGGATGTCACAACCTGGATAATCCAGTAAATCATCGGATACCAGATCAGCCAGTAATAAACTTTTCCGAGATTGCGCTCGTAACGGCTATCAACGGCAATACTGATAGCGAACTGCAGCAGGCAGATGGTTCCCAGAATTATTCCCGACCAGCCCGGAGGGATATCAGCCGTTCCGTACGGCGCAGGCAGATCAAACAACTGCCCAAGTATCCAGATGACGAAAATCAGCCCCATGGTATAGGCCCAGAATGTACTGACCATGAGTTCTGCAGCCACAATCCACATGCGTCGCGCGCGCCAGCGAAACAAGCTCTTGAAGTGTTTACGCAGCACTTCTATGCCACCCTGAGCCCAACGCAAACGCTGGCGCCACAAGCCCTTAAGTGTCTCCGGCATCAATATCCAGCACAGAGCATTGGGCTCATAACGGATATCCCAGTGATTCAGTTGCAGGCGCCAGCTGATATCGATGTCTTCGGTGACAACATCCTCGCCCCAGTAACCGGCCTGATGCACAGCCGACTTGCGGAAAGCAGCCACAACCCCGGAAATCGTAAACACACGACCGTAGATACGCTGGGCACGCTTGATCAATCCGATGATAGAGGAAAACTCGCCAACCTGGATACGCCCGATCAGTGTGGTGCGATTACGCACTCGGGGATTACCTGTTACAGCGCCTACGCGGGCACCACTGATAAAATGCCGCACTAACCATCGAGTCGCATTGGGATCCAGCAATGCATCGCCATCAAGACCAACCAGAATTTCATTGTTTGAAGCAAGGGTGGCCATGCGCAAGCCTATGGCTTTACCCTGGTTAACCTCAAAATGAATGACGCGCAAGCGTGGATCGTCGGCTGCTATTTTGTCCAGTATCGCACCGGTATCATCCGTACTTGCATCATTAATCGCGATGATTTCAAAATCAGGGTAGTCCTGATCCAGTAACGACTGAATCGTATCCTGCAGATTAGGCGCTTCATTGTGACAAGGCACCATAAAACTGACGCCCGGTGTTTCGGACAGGGGCGGCGGTTCTTCCGGCGTGGTGTGCTCGCGTCGCTCACGGTAGAAAAAGTAATAAGAAGAACCTGTGATCCACATTATCGACATGATGAGTGGATACATAAAACTAAATTCAAGCAGCCATTCAAATGTCGCCGCCAATGAAATTACGATGTAGTCAGTAGTACTCATGGCACCACCGGATGGTCTGTTAAGGAAATACCCTGCATTAGATGATCGGCGCTTGGATGATTTTGCAGGAAATCATCCGGGTAATAGGCAAGGTTACGAACCCCCTGACTCTGCAGACTACGCATCTGTGCGCCCAACTCGTCAGAGGCAATTGGCTCGTGCCCGTCACGCCAATCGACGGTCTGCAGCTGAAATACGGTGCGTCGGAACGCATCAGGGCGCTCACTAACAGCCTTAACCAGGTCGCTATAGAAAACACCCTCACTGGCTGCGCCTTCCAGCAGCGGCATAGCCATAATGGTCACGTAGTCATAGCTTTCGAGATATTCATCAAAATTCTGTGCCAGGTATACCGGGCCACGCTCATCAAGCAGTGAACTGGCGAAAAGATTGCGGGATGTTTTCAGCATCGGTCGGTACTTCTGGGCGGCATCCTGCAGCTCCAGGCTAAATTCGATTAGCGCCGCAGACTTAAATTCGGACCATTGCCAAAGCAATACTGGATCGGCCTGCGCCATATCGATGCTGAAATCAGGGCCGAACATTTCTCGATATACAAGTCTGGCCGTCGGGTTCGCATCTTCTAACTCGTTCATGCGCCCATCGTCATGGAAATGTATACCCTCTATATGTGTATAAGTCGCCAGATCCGTATAGATGTCGCTAATAAACTGGCGTGCGCCCGGGACAAACACGGACAAACGGGGTTCGCCTGCGGGGTCAGCTGCATCTTCCCCACCCTCTTCAGCCTGCAGCATGGCCCATTCGGGGCTAACGCTTGAACCCGTAAAAGCAAGCAACGGCATCCATGCAAATACTTTCACTTCGCAGCGTGTCCGCAGTTGCCAGACAGCACGATTAAACAGGTCGGCGCGCATAGGCATATGGCGGTTCGGAAAATACAGCGCATCTGCAGCGCCATCACCATCCGGATCGGCGAATGCCTGCAGGAATACGTGACTGATTCCGAGGCCTTTTATCCGGTCCAGCAATACACCCAGGTTAGCTTCCTGCACCACCGGGTCCGGGTCATAAACATAGTCGAGATCCACCTGAGCAGCCCGCAGCACCTCCGGAGCATCCACCTCGGTCAGCAACTTGACGAACCGGGGTATGCCCGGATTAGCTACCATTAGCTCGCGCCCCAGCACATCGAAGCCATCCAGATTATTAGTGCTGTCCAGGCTGAACGAGATATCCATACCGTGGATCGCCGCCAGGTTGCGCAGATCCGCATTGTATTGCCCGTAAGGCCAGACGATCGCCCGCGGTGCCTTACCAGTATTCTTTTTAATCAGGCTGGCACTGGTCGCGATGTCATTCTCGACGCGTTCCATATACTCGACAGAATTTTCGTAATCACCCCCATACAGGCGCGTAACCGCCAGCGGCTGCTCATTTCCCTGGGGATTACCGATACCGCCGCGGTGCATATCATGTGTATGCGAAATGATTTCAATCAGCCCGGAGTCCTGCATCTCACGCATCTGCTCCCAGGTCAGAAAATCACGTGAACTCAGGAGATGGTTTTCATATACGACTTCGATCTCAGTCTCAACCCAAGACGTTACAACGCTGACCAGCGCCGGATAATCAAAGAGCTTCAGCAACGGGTAGGCGGTTGTATAAACGCTTGCGAGACCATCATCAAAAGTCAGCAAAACAGCTTTGGGTGGCAACGGACGGCGGCCAGATGTCGCCGCCAATATCTGCTCGAGACTCACAACGTTATAACCGCTGTCACGCAGCCAGGCGAAATGCATGGCCAGGTTTTCGGCGGACATGGCGTACTGATCGGCTGCATATTCGCGTTTAATGTCTTCTCGGACATCATGGTAGGCAAACACGGTCAGCTGCTCGCGCAACTGTTGAGCCGTCAAACCGGGCGCAGCCGAATTATCGGCAGTACCAAAAGCTACCGATGGCAAAACCAGCATCAACACAAACAGTTTGTAAATAAACTTAGCCATCAAAATCTTGCATTAAGTCCCAGGTTAAAAAATGTCTGATCTTCGCCTGACCCGTCATAAAAACGTCGGCCTTTGGACGCGCCACCCACAATGTCTATCGACTCATTGATGCTCCAGTTCAGCTCATAAGCGAGCGTCCAGATTCCATCGGAGCCAAAATTCTTCTGGTTGTTGACACCGGCCAGAGCCGTCAATCGGTGTGTCAGTGCCGCGTCATATCTGCGGTACTGCTGCCAGATATTCTGGACACCTAAGGTAGCCACAGTTTGTTGCTCTGGCGCGTAATAGACGGTTTCGTCGCCATCTGAATTAGTAGTAATCGCTACGTTGGCAAGGCCATCAAGTTTGTATTTGAATTTGTTGACAAACCGCAACGTGCTGTCAACAAACATCGCCAACTGGATATTGCCGTCGTCGTAATCCTGTATACCGACACCAGCGCCGGCACTGTAACTCTCGTCACGGGCATAGCGAACATCACCCGTCAGTAAGTTGGACTTGATATCCGCTCGGTCAGCCCTTAACTGGGTCGCGTAGCTGTCAATTTCCAGTGCGCCACCAGCGGCCCACTCATCATTGATGCGATAATCAACACGGCCGGCAAATCCTACGTCACCGCCTTCCGACCTGTTCCAGTTAACTTCCCCACGTGCTGTCCATACGCCCTTACGGTATTCGCCGCCAACTGCAGCCCTGCGGCGAGCGTCAGT
>Ga0070728_10005397_pt1 | contig 12633 bp, 13 predicted proteins | sample tdDd471_FD_66723 | JGI IMG/M metagenome (GOLD analysis project Ga0070728, IMG submission 66723) | Marine sediment microbial communities from the Atlantic coast under amendment with organic carbon and nitrate - tdDd47.1 | ecosystem: Environmental > Aquatic > Marine > Coastal > Sediment | place...
GCCCGCCGTTCATGCCTCTCCGATCTAAAGCCCAGCGCCGAGCGCGGCTTCCAGAGCCAGAGCGCGGGCTTCCTTTTCGAGTCCCACAGCAATCATCGCCTTCAAGACCCCGGAAAGGAACATAGGATCGATCTCACCGGGCGCGGCGCTCCCCATACCCACGAGAATATAAACAAGCGTTTCACCGACCCGTCCCTGCTCGGCGGCGTCGCTCAGCACATACCAAACGGGCGGCGGCGGAGATTTACGAGGGGTCGCCTGCAAGTTCCCCTGCAACAGATCGTACCAGCGAGCCTTGGTCACACTGCCTTCCAGCGCATTGGCCAGAACAAAGAACAAATGAGCCTTCTCAGGCCCATCGGAAAGACCACGGTTCAACCGCCACCAATCGCTGAGAAAGCTCGTCGGCACGTCGATCAGATTGTCTCCATCGGCAATACGGGCCAGAGGAAGTAGATTTATGTAAGCGGTCCGGTAGATATCCTCGAACACCGCACCGGAGCGGATCAGACGATACCAAGCCGCTGCGGCTTCCACATCGCCGGCCATCATATACATGCGGATAGCCTGAGAGGCGAAAGGCAGCATTTCATTGTCCGGCTCGATGCGCTTAAGAATTGGCAGAAAAACGCGGGCCGTGGTCATCATCAAACCATCGACTTCAGCCAACTGATTGGCCTTGACCAGCACTTCAACAAGAGCAGCCGGAATAGAACGGCCCAAAGCGGCCTGGTAAAGAATGGCCCGCCCCATGGCGCCACCCAGTTCGTCGGCCTTGTTCAAAGGCTCTTCCAAATCTTCTTCGGTAAACGGCACCGCACCATAAATCTGACGCAGGGCCGTAATGTCCAACGACCCTGACGCCTCGGCCCGTTCCGCCACCCTCAGCCGGGTTTTGACGGGTAAATAGGGGCTCACGGCGATGGCCCGTAAAAGCGACGGGCTATTGGGCAAAATGCTATTGTCGGGCAGAGGGGCCTGGGCCGAACGCATCATGGCGATGGTCAGGGCGTCGGCCCCTTCCAACGTTTCGAGAGAAGCCGAGCCCTTCGATGCGATGGCGTCGACCAGCGAGAAAAATACCGGCTCGTCGGCTCCCTCATCGCGCATCAACTGTGCGCCGAGGTAAGCCTTGTCGTGTTCACCAGCCAAGGCCTGGCAAAACACAAAAGCCTTGCGCCAATAAATCTCTTCACTTTCCAAAATCTGCTCGCCAACGATACCGCAAGCTTTCGGGTAATCGCTGGTGAGAAAATAGGCGTCAGCCTCAGCCTTCACCAATGCAGCACTGGCGACGCGATTGGGAACGGACTGAAGCAACTGCCCGACGGAAAGTAGGTCTCCCATCGCGGCCAATCGGCCAATTCGGATATTCAATAGGTCTTTTCTCACGTCGCCCACAGGCGGCGTCGCCATGGAGAGCATCATGCGGCGCGAAAGATCGCGTAGCGTCGGCGAGGCCAGTCGACCGGGAATTTCAGGCAGCAGACGCTCCACCAGCTCCCGAGAGGCGCCCTGCCAAAGCGTCAAGGGGAAGCCGCCGGTTTCGGGCGTCAAAGTGCCCGCGCTTTCCGGGTTCACCGCATTGAGAGAATCCACCTGGATCCCCGTGACCCCTCGCATATTTTCGGGTTCAAGCGGTTTAATGGGCGATTCCGCAGGTTTTTCGCCGCCACTATTCTGGTTGATCGGCGGCTGCAACGAAACGGGCGGCGCGAGCTTGATCGGCCCGCTTTGGGCCAGCGCCTCCGCCCCGGCCGAAAACACCAAAAGAGCCGCAGCTAGCCCCCATTTGATCGATTTAGCGCGGGAAACGGTCATCGGGCACAACCCTTTCGACAGGTCCCGTCGGCGCGGGGATATCCCAAGTGGCGAGAAAAACAGCCGTTCCAACCAGTAACACGCCGACCAGAACGATAATAAATGAGGAAATTTTCTTCATATGATTTGGCTCGATTCGCGAAAAGCGGAGTCCTTGAAGCGAAAGGGTAATATAATGATCCGGGGGTTCCCAGAACCACGGATTATGCTAATTTCCGACCATGGCGGTTTTGCGGCAGTTTAGTCAGTCCTCGAACACCTTTCAACGGCGTGTCGAAAACATTGCCCCTCAACATACCGCCTATTGGTAAAGAAACGATTTGAAACGATGACAGACGGCCAAGCAACCAACTCCAGATTAATCCTGCCGGAAGGCCGGTCAATTGTGCTTGTCGGTCTTATGGGAGCAGGCAAAAGCAGCGTTGGGAGACATCTGGCCCGAATGCTTCGTCTGCCTTTTGTCGATGCCGATCCGGAAATTGAGGCCGCCGCCGGCTGCTGCGTTTCAGATATTTTCAAGCTTTATGGAGAACAGGCCTTCCGCGATGGAGAACGCAAGGTTATTGCCCGGCTCTTGAGCGAAGGCCCTCAGGTCCTGGCGACTGGCGGGGGGGCCTTTATGGAACCGGAAACCCGCAAGGTTATTTCCCAAACCAGCATTTCCGTCTGGCTCAAGGCGGATATCGACGTCCTCTACAACCGCACAGCCGGACGAAAACATCGCCCCCTGCTCAACCAGGGAAACTCGCAGGAAACTCTTAGGCGGTTGATGGCAGAACGCTACCCGGTTTATGCCGAAGCATCGCTTACCGTTGAAACCCGCGACGAACGCACTCCCGTCACCACCAAAAGGGTCATTGAGGCTTTGACCCAGTGGCTTGAAAAACAAGGAATACCCGCCTGATGGATATCCCGCAACCCAACCCGTCGGCCCTCCGCGTCGATCTCGGCGACCGCTCTTACGACATTGAAATCGGCAGCGGCCTGCTGGCTAAGGCGGGCAAACAAGTCGCGTCCCTCCTCCAAACGCCCCGCGCCGTGATTGTCACCGACAGCAACGTCGCCCCACTTTATTTGGATAGGCTGCGCAAAACTCTCGAAGCGGAAAATGTCGCCTGCGAGGCCGTTACCCTTGCGGCTGGCGAAGCCACTAAAAGTTTCCCCAACTTCGAGGCCCTTTGCGAGAATCTTCTGGCGCTCGGCGTTGAACGGAAAACCACCCTCATCGCACTGGGCGGAGGCGTCATCGGCGATATCACGGGCTTCGCCGCCAGCGTTCTTCTGCGCGGCATGGCTTTCATTCAAATCCCCACCACCCTTCTCGCTCAGGTCGATAGTTCGGTTGGCGGCAAAACCGGCATCAACACCAAACAAGGGAAAAACCTGGTTGGCAGTTTTCACCAACCTCGCCTCGTTCTGGCCGATATGGACACGCTGGGCAGCCTGCCCAAACGCGAGCTTTTGGCCGGCTATGCCGAAGTGGTGAAATACGGCCTGATCAACGACCCGGACTTTTTTGCTTGGCTCGAACAAGGCAATGGCGCGGCAATCATTGATGGCGACGCCGAGGCCCGCGCTCGGGCCGTCCGAGCCAGTTGCCAAGCCAAAGCCACTATCGTTGCCGAAGACGAAAAAGAAAAAGGCGCGCGCGCACTCCTCAATCTGGGGCATACTTTCGGCCACGCGCTTGAAGCTGAAAGCGGTTACGGCGACGCATTATTGCATGGCGAGGCCGTGGCAATCGGCACCATCATAGCTTTCAATCTTTCCGTACGTATGGGCCTTTGCCCGGCCCAAGACCTTGAGCGGGTCGTCAAGCATTTCAAGGCGGTCGGTCTACCGACCAATCTAGAGGGTCTGCAAACGGACAACTGGACGGCTGCGAAACTGTTCGCCCATATGGGGAAAGACAAAAAGGTCGCCGACGGTAAAATTACTTTCGTACTGACCAAAGGAATCGGCCGCTCCTTCCTCACCAACGAGGTTGTCGAGACAGACCTTTTAAAAACTCTGGAAAGCTTCCTTTAGAAGGAAAGAAACCCATGTTCATTACACTGGGCGCAATCGTCATTTTGCTCATCCTATCGGGCCTCTTTTCAGGTTCCGAAACGGCCTTGACCGCCGCATCGAAGCCGCTGATGCACCAGTTGGAACAGAAAGGCGACAAAAAGGCGGAAATCGTTAACCAGCTTCACGCCCGGAAAGACCAGTTGATCGGCGCAATTCTGCTCGGCAATAACCTGGTCAACATCATGGCCTCGGCTCTGGCCACCAGTATACTGATTACATTTTTCGGCGAAGCGGGCGTTGCCTATGCAACCATCGTAATGACCTTACTGGTTCTGATTTTCTCGGAAGTCCTGCCTAAAACTTACGCCATCGAAAACGCCAACCGCATGGCCCTGACCGTCGCCCCTTACATTCGGGTTGCCGTCGCCGTTTTCTCGCCCATCACCAACACCGTCCAGTGGATCGTCAACGGCGTTTTCAAACTGTTCGGCATTAATGAAGACGATCCCGACATGACGGCCGCCGTCGAAGAACTGCGCGGCGCGATCGATCTCCATGACGGCCGAAATGAAGAAGCCGTCAATCAGGAGCGCGCCATGTTGCGCAGCGTGCTCGATCTCAACGAGGTGGATGTTGAAGAAATCATGACCCACCGTAAGGCTGTTGCAACTATCGATGTGGACCTCCCCACATCGACAATTGTCGATGAAGTATTGGCCAGTCCTTATACGCGCATCCCACTTTGGCGGGGAACGCCGGACAACATAATCGGCATTCTTCATGCCAAAGAATTGCTCCGCGCCATCCGCTCCTACCAAGGAGAACTCGACGACCTGAAAATCGAGGAACTGGCGGCAACTCCCTGGTTCATCCCAGAGAGCACCTCATTGCTCGATCAGCTTCAAGCCTTCAGAAATCGCCACGAACATTTTTCATTGGTGGTCGATGAATACGGCGTCTTACTCGGCGTCGTAACGCTGGAAGATATTCTCGAAGAAATCGTCGGCGACATTTCAGACGAGCATGATATCAATGTAGAAGGCGTTCAGCCCCAAGCCGACGGCAGTTTTATGGTCGATGGGACGGTAACGCTGCGCGATTTGAACAGAGAGTTCGGGTGGCAGTTACCGGATGAAGAGGCGGCGACCATTGCCGGTCTTATTCTCCACGAATCGCGACGTATCCCGGAGGTCGGGCAAACCTTCAGTTTCTATGGATTCCGCATACAAATCGTTGAACGACTACGTAACCAGATCACACTGATCAGACTCACACCTCTCGGGGAAAACCTACAAAAAGAACAAAACATAGAGGAGCCTGAAGCCGAAAATCCGCTCTAGGGTCAGGCACCTAACTTAAAATATCGCCTGCCTCTTGAATGGAACCGAGGTAAGACCCCATACTAAAAATATAACGCTGCCCGATTCCATGGGCGGGGAAATCATAACCGTTGGAGGACGCATATGGCCCGGTCGATCATTCCCGACATTGTCAGCAAACAACACGTTATCAGCTTGGACAAAACGGCATCGGTCAAAGAAGCGGCGGTCGTCATGGCCGAAAAGAGCATTGCCGCTATTCTCGTCACGGAGAATGACCGACTCATCGGCATTGTGACCGAACGCGACCTCACGATGCGCGTCATCGCCAAGGGAGCCAACCCGGACACTACGTCACTGGCCGACATTATGACGGAAAAGCCCGATACTCTGCGCCCCAACGACCGCCCATCGGTCGCTCTGGAGCTCATGCGGTCGCGCGGATACCGGCACCTTCCGGTGGCTGAAGATGGCAAACCAGTCGGCATCGTCTCCATTCGGGACCTCTATGACGCCGTGCAGGAACGTCTGGAACGGGATGTCCGCGACCGCGACGCCTTCATTTTCGGCGAAACCTACGGCACGGGAAATTAACGCCAACACCCCTCATGTAAGGCCGCCAACCCTAGAGTGTGATCGGCTTCACGCTTCAGGCCGAATCACGAAGTGATTCAACCCAAAACGATCCGACCCTAGCGCATGGCGGCCTTTTGCATCCTGATCGAGACGAAGCTCATGCCCCTCTCTCCCCCCGATGACAGACAGCGTCTCCATACCCGCAAGATTGAATTTCGCGGATATGAAAGAGCCGATGGACGGTTTGATATCGAAGGCCGGATTACCGACGCCAAGACCTACGGCTTCGACAACCAAGACCGCAATGGCATCCGTGCGGGCGAACCCATTCATGACATGTCGGTACGCCTGACCGTCAATGAAGGGTTTGTTGTCGAAGACATCGAAGTCGCCATAGATGGCGGTCCCTTCACCATTTGCAGCGACATCGAATCGGCTTTCCAAATTTTGGTCGGCTTGAAAATCGGCCCCGGCTGGTATCGCCAGGTGAAAGAAAAAATAGGCGGGCGCAAAGGCTGCACTCATGTCGTTGAAATGCTTGGCCCCATCGCCACGGCGGCGTTGCAAACCATGTACCCGGCCCTGGGACGGCGCAATCCAGCCGACCCAGAGGGCAAGAAACGTCCTCCATCACAAATCGATGGGTGTCACGCTTTGAGAACAGACGGTCAGCTTATTCGCAACCGTTATCCGGATTTCTATCGGGAAGATTGAAGTTTAGGCCAAGGAGCGAAGCGTGTCTTGAAAGACAGCGCTTGGTTGCCCTTGCTGGTTAGCCATTTCATGAGCCGCATAGGCCAAATTTGCCGCCGCCAACTCTTTGGTCAGGGCGGCATTGCGGAAATAGCTGACGGCAAAACAACGGATTTTAGAGGCCCGGTTGATCATCCCTTGGGTCGCATCCAATTGTGTCATGAGATCATCAATGGTGATTCGCTCTATGGAGCAAATATCGTCGATGGCCACCCAAATTTCTTTTTCCAGCTTCAGGCTCGTCCGCTTCCCAGAAACGGATATATTGCGAATGCTGATGGTGCCTTCCATAGCCCGTCATCCTGCTTTTAACCGCCAAATTCCCAGAAAAATTACTTCCGGTTTTAAAGCAGGCTATCGGAGAACCGAAAAAAGGCAATCACAAAATCGTTATAAATCAATAAGTTATACTTTAGTATGCATACTATAGTATGCGCACGCCAGGGGTGCCGTCTCTCACTTGATACAGCCCTTTAAGAATCTTCCTCTGGCGTCAGAGCCTTAAGGGCGAGCGCGTGAATTGGCCCAGCCATTTCTTCAGCCAGTGCGCCATAGATCATTCTTTGCCGCTCAACCCGGTTCTTGCCATCGAAAAGAGGCGACACAACCGTAACGCTGAAATGGCTTTCCCCTCCCGGACGGGCGCCAGCATGGCCGGCATGCTTTTGGGAATCATCGACAACTTCTAGCCGCATCGGGCTCAGACTATCCGACAATTTTTGGCGAATCGTCTCTGCAACACTCATGGGAAAACTCCTTCAATCGCAGACAAAACATCGAAACCGGATTGGAAAGTGGGGCCCTATCGTCTCGCCGTCAAGCCCTTTGATTGGGCGCTTAGAACAGGCCACCACGAAGTCTTTTACGCCTAAAAGCGTTGATCCCCCATCCCCCGTCGGGTATCTAGACAAGTTATAAACAAAGGCGGCTCAAATGACCCAAAAGAATAATTTGAAAATGGTCGATATCGAGAAGCATATAGGCGATCGCATCCGCGAACGACGTTTGCTTTTGGGTTTGACTCAACAGGAATTGGCCGATGCCATCGGCGTCACCTATCAACAGGCCCACAAGTATGAAAAAGGAATCAACCGGGTTTCGGCTGGACGGTTGCTTGACATCGCCAACCAGCTCGGTGTCTCGGTAAACTTCTTTTATGACGGCCTCGATTCCGACAACGTGGAGCTGGACCGCAAGCAGAAATTAAGCCTCGAAATCGCCAGGGATTTCTCGCTCATCAAAAGCCAGCGTCATAAAGACGCGTTGTCGGTCGTAGCCAGGGCGCTGAGCGCCAAGGATTAACACTAGGGTCAGGACCCTAGAGAGTGATTTAAAACGACACTCAGGTTGAGTACGGCTCGGTTAGCCCCCATTATCGATCTATGACTATCCACAAAAATTCCGGGCCGTCGTTTGAAAACGACTTTCAGCTCAACCGGCAGCGCCAGATGCCGGAAGGAAAAACCTGCGACTGGCCGGGGTGCGAAGAAACCGGAGAACACCGCGCCCCCAAGTCGCGTGACGAACTCGGTTCGTTTTACTGGTTCTGCCGTCTGCACGCCCGCGAATATAACGCCAAGTGGAACTATTACGAAGGCATGAGCGATGACGAGGTCGATGCCGACGTCCGCCGCGACACCACATGGCAACGCCCTTCCTGGCCCTTGGGCACCAATACATCCTCCCCCTTCCGGGACTCGCTGAATATCTTAGAGGATAGGGAAGAAGTATCTCCAAATGGCCCTTTCCCACCCGGCTCACCGGAAGCCAAAGCCCTGGACAAACTGGAGTTGAAATGGCCTGTAACGCAAGAATCCGTTAAAGCCTGTTACAAAAAACTGGTAAAACGCCATCATCCGGACGCCAATGCAGGCAGCAAGGAGGCTGAAGAAGAGTTCAAACAGGTCAAAGAGGCCTATGAAATTCTGATGCTCCGGCTGGCTGAAATGGAAACCGGCGTTTAACAAGCAACACCAAAGATCGAGTGACGGTAAATATGTCTCAATCCCCCGAAAACGCCCCAGGCTCCACGTTCCCCTTGAACGCGCCCGACATCACCCTTTCCGTCCGTCAGGCTTTCGGCCTGGATACGGATATGGAAGTTCCCGCGTTCAGCCAGGGGGAAGATCACGTACCGCCCATTGACGACACTTACCAGTTCGATCACGACACCACTCTGGCCGTCCTGGCGGGCTTTGCTCACAATCGGCGGGTGATGATTCAGGGTTATCACGGCACCGGCAAATCGACCCATATCGAGCAGGTCGCCGCCCGTCTCAACTGGCCCTGCATTCGTATCAACCTCGATAGCCATATCAGCCGGATCGACCTGATAGGCAAGGACGCCATTGTTCTTAAGGATGGCAAGCAGATCACCGAGTTTCGCGAAGGTATTCTGCCCTGGGCCCTTCAGCACCCAACGGCCTTGGTGTTTGACGAATACGACGCCGGTCGACCGGACGTCATGTTCGTTATTCAGCGCATTCTCGAAGTGGAAGGCAAACTGACCCTGCTCGATCAAAGCCGCGTCATCAGGCCTCACCCCTATTTCCGTCTATTTTCAACGGCCAACACCATTGGGCTCGGCGATACGACCGGGCTCTATCACGGCACCCAACAAATCAACCAAGGCCAGATGGACCGCTGGAACATCGTGGCGACGCTCAACTACCTGCCCCATAAAGACGAAGTCGAGATCGTTACCGCAAAACTGCCCGACTACGATAATCCCGAAGGCCGGGCGATGCTCGATTCCATGGTCGAGCTGGCCGATCTCACCCGCGAAGGATTCGTCAACGGCGACATTTCGACTGTCATGTCCCCCCGCACCGTGATCACCTGGGCTGAAAACAACAGCATTTTCGGTAGTCTCGCCTATTCCTTCCGCGTGACGTTCCTCAACAAGTGCGACGAAACGGAACGCCCGGTAGTGGCAGAATACTACCAGCGCTGCTTCGGCGAGGAACTGCCGGAAAACGCCGCCACCGTACTGATGGGCTAATGTCCGGAACGACTGAAAAGCACGAGCTGTTTCGCCGGGCGACCGCCTCGGCCCTCAAGGCTCTGGCGCGCCAACCCGAGGCCATCGTCGCCTTTTCACCGGGCGCCCATGGCGTCAACGGCAAGCATATCCGCCTGCCGACCTTAAGCCGCAAGACCGACCCGGCCGAGGTCGCCAGATTGCGCGGCATGGCCGACGCTGCGGCGCTGCGGCTGCGCTATCACGACGACAAAATTCACGCCAAACACCTGCCGCAACTGGTCGAGGCGCGCGAAGCCTTCAATATCGTCGAACAGGTACGGGTTGAAGCCATCGGCGCACAAAAAATGCTAGGGGTCGCCGCTAATCTGGAAGCGGCTCTTGATGAGCATTGCCGAATCAAAGGCTTCGACAAAGTCTCCGAGCGCGATGAAGCGCCTCTACCCGAAGTTCTCCGCCTGATGGCCCGTGAGGCCCTGACAGGCCAAGCCATCCCCGCTCGCGCACGACAAATGGTCGATCTCTGGCGCGATGTGGTCGAGCGGAAAACCGGATCCCATCTGCGCAGCCTGAGAACCGTCATGGACGATCAGGAAGCCTTCGCCAGAGCGCTGGAGCAGGTTCTGCAAGATCTGGACCTCCTGCCGCCGCCTAGCGCCGAACAGCAGGAGCCCGACGATTCCGAACGGGAAGAAGAATCTCAGGGCGGCGAGGAGCAGGGCGACCAGGAAGAACAGCAAACCAACCCGGACGACGGCGAAGCCGAAGCGATGACCGGGCTGGAAGGCCAGATGGGTGAAGGCCAAGGAGACGGAGAAGAAGACCAGACCGCTTTCGCCGAGGGCGCTATGGCGCCGGGCGGCGGCGACGATCAGCCTGCAGGACCGACTCCCATTGATCATAACTACCGCGATATCCCTGAGGAGAGGCTCAAGGACTACAAAGTCTATAGCGCCGCCTTTGACGAGGTCATCGAAGCCGAAGGCCTCTGCGACCAGGAAGAGCTTCAACGTCTGCGCAGCCAGCTCGACCGCCAGCTTGCTCACCTGCAAGGCGTGGTTTCGCGCCTCGCCAACCGCTTGCAGCGCCGCTTGATGGCCCAGCAAACCCGTTCCTGGGATTTCGATTTGGAAGAAGGTCTGCTCGATACCGGCCGTCTTTCACGGGTCGTCACCAATCCCGAATATCCGCTGTCCTATAAGCTCGAAAAGGATACCGAGTTCCGCGACACGGTGGTGACACTGCTGATCGACAACTCAGGCTCCATGCGGGGCCGCCCGATCACCATCGCCGCCATCTGCGCTGATATCCTGGCGCGCACGCTGGAGCGGTGCGGCGTAAAGGTGGAAATTCTCGGCTTCACCACCAAGGCCTGGAAAGGCGGGGAGAGCCGAGAACAGTGGGTCGAGCGTGGCAAACCGGAAAGACCGGGCCGTCTCAACGACTTACGCCATATCGTTTACAAAGGGGCCGATATGCCCTGGCGTCGAGGGCGGAAAAACCTGGGCCTGATGCTGCGCGAAGGGCTATTGAAAGAAAATATCGACGGCGAGGCCCTGCTTTGGGCTCATTCCCGCCTTTTGGCCCGTCCCGAACTGCGGCGCATTCTGATGGTTATTTCCGATGGCGCACCGGTTGACGACGCCACCCTTTCGGCCAATCCGGGCAGTTATCTGGAGCGCCATCTGCGCGATGTCATCGAATGGATTCAAACCCGCTCATCGGTGGAACTGACCGCCATCGGCATCGGTCATGACGTTACCCGTTATTATGAGCGGGCAGTGACGATTACCGATGCCGAAGAACTGGGCGGCACCATGATGAAAAACCTTGCTGAACTTTTCGACGAAGACATCGCCCGAAGCTTTAAACGCCGCCGCACATAATCAATCCTTAAGAGGGAGAGCAGACGTGTTTCGTACAGTCGCTATTGCAGTTCTTGGTGCATTTTGGTTGACCGCTCCGGCCTCGGCCATTGATCTGAACCCGCTCTCCGCAGTCAAAGGCATGGTGGAAGCCGCTGTTGAAGATCGCAGTTCAGGCGATATCGCCACCGATCTGGCGATCAAGGGTAAGTTTACCGCCCAGGTGATCGACAAGATGGGCTCCGACGTCATTTCCATCAACGCAGACGTCTACGAACAAAACGTCATGTTGACCGGCATCGTCGAAACCGCCCAGCAGAAATCTCAGGCGGCCGCCCTAACCCAAAAGATTGAAAACGTTAAAACCGTCTATAACGAGATCATGGTGGTTAAGGATATCGACCGCCGTAAAGGAACCGCCGAAGGGTTCGTTGACGACACGGTCATTGAAGGGAAGATCAACGCCCTCCTGCTCGACGCCCAGGCGGTTAACGTCACCAATTTTCGTTGGCGCTCCGTAGACGGCCACGTTTTTCTCTTTGGCCGAGCCCTAACCGAAATCGAGCTCAACAAGGCCATCGCCATCGTCAAGGGCATCAAGAACGTCGTCTCGGTGAAAAGCCGTGTCATCGTACGTTCGAAATAAGGCCAAAGCGAAGCAGCAAGCCTTTTTGCTCTGACCCTACGGATGCAGGAGCCCTAATCCCTGGGCGATCTCTCTGGCGACCTCATCGATTGCTTCATCAGCCATATCGATGACGCCGTCCATGGTCAAAAAACCGTGGAGCATCCCGTTGTAGCAGGAATAGTTGGCCTCAACCCCCGCGGCGTTGAGTGCCTCGGCATAAGCCAACCCCTCATCCTTCAAAGGATCGTATCCTGCCGTCAAAACCAGTGCGGGCGGCAAGCCGCTATGATCTCCCGCCTTCATCGGAGAAGCCCGCCAGTCGGTCCGGTCTGCGGCCTCAGCCATAAAATGGCGGTAAAAGTAGGCCATGCTGGCGCGGTCCAGAATATAGCCATCACCCAAGTCCTGGCGCGAACCCTCATTATAGGTCATATCGGTGCCGGGATAGAGCAGCGCCTGAAAGGCGATCTCAGGCCCGCCATTGTCGCGGGCGGCCAAACAGGAAACCGCCGATAAGGTGCCGCCAGCGCTATCGCCGCCAACCGCCATTCTCCCACCGTCAAAACCGTAATCACCCCCATGAGCCGCAGCCCATTCAATGGCGGCATAGGCATCGTCCATAGCCGCAGGGAAAGGGTGTTCAGGGGCAAGGCGGTAGTCTACCGCCAGAACGGCGAAACC
>Ga0070728_10005399_pt1 | contig 12630 bp, 9 predicted proteins | sample tdDd471_FD_66723 | JGI IMG/M metagenome (GOLD analysis project Ga0070728, IMG submission 66723) | Marine sediment microbial communities from the Atlantic coast under amendment with organic carbon and nitrate - tdDd47.1 | ecosystem: Environmental > Aquatic > Marine > Coastal > Sediment | place...
GCTAATTGCGCGACGTTTGATCCAACTCAATGATCGAAGTGCTGATATGGGAGCAATGTATCTGCGCCAGTTGCTATGGTCTATCCATGAAAATGTTGGCGATGGCACAGCTACAGCATCGGTATTATTTCAGACTATGTACAATGAAGCACTGCGTTTTATTACAGCAGGTGGAAATGCAATGTTGTTGCGCCATCAACTGGAAAGTTTGATACCACTGTTGGACAAAGAACTCGACCAGATGACAAGCCAAGTACAATCGAAAACACAATTGACTCAAATTGCCAATCACATATGCAATGATGACGAACTTGCTCATCATCTCGGAGATATATTTGACACAATCGGTGAATATGGATCGTTAGAGATACAAACTAGCCACACATTAAAAGACGAATGCAATTATATTCAGGGATCATATTGGAAAAGTAAGCCGTTAATCAATGATTTACTACCGAAACACAGTCAAGGTGAACAGATACTGGTTAACCCCTCTATTCTGGTTACTGATTTGACGCTGAATCAACCTGAACATATTATCAGCATTTTGCAGTCAGCCATACAAGCAAATGCAGGATCGCTATTAATCCTTGCATTTGAAGTGTCACCACAAGCCGCAGTTGTTTTACGAGCAAACAATCAATCGGATCGCATTCAAGTCATGGTCATGCAGATACCGGGGGGTACTACCGAAGAACGATTTAGTTCAATGGAAGATATTGCCCTACTGACTGGAGCACGACCTTTACTGGAGGTTGTCCACGATAGCCCCGACAATATTACCCCAGAACATCTTGGTCATGCACGTAATGTTTGGGTAAGTAATCATCATTTTGGTTTGGCCGGCGGGGGCGGAGATGTCCGGGACTTACACAAGCAAATTCAAAGTCTAAAGTCACAATCAACTACAATTCGTGATCTAACACAGCTTCAAAAATACCAATCACGGCTGGGGGTATTATTAGGTGGAACAGCTATCTTGAGAGTTGGCGGTATTCATGAAATCGAAACGAAACATCGAAAAGCACTAGCAGAGCGAACAGCTACAGCACTACGGGGTGTTCTGAGAGGTGGGATTATACCCGGTGGAGGTACCGCCAGTTTGAAATTATCAAAAATACTCCGGACTCAATCCTTATCGGACGATTCCTGTATCGAACAAAAGGCCGCAATTACCATCCTTACAAATGCGCTAGAAAGTCCGATTCGTACATTAGCAAATAACGCTGGTTATGACATCGGTGACGTTTTAAGCATTCTTGATACAAGTAATTATTCCCAATTTTTTGATTTAAATAGCGGTGAATCCAGTGACATAAATGATAAGGGTTTATTCGATTCAGCAAACACCCTCAAACATGTCATCCGTGCAACCATCCAAAGTGTTGCATTAGCACTGACGATTGATGTCTTATTCCAACACGAGAATCCAACGATTTCTGATACCCCTTAGTTATAAGATAGAGTTTATGATTATGAACACTGTTATAGATGCTCCGATATTTGCAATCGCCCTGTCACCTAACTTTGAGACGGACAAATTAGCATTTGTTGCCAGTCAAGCTGGGCTTTTCAAAAGTAATGATGGCGGCGCGACTTGGGAATCCCACTATAAGCACACGCCATTTGCACAAGATACACCGACTACTGCGCTTGCCCTATCCCCTAACTTTGCTAACGATCAAACATTATTTGCCGCCATAAGTGGAGCTATTTTATACTCCTATGATTGTGGTGAGAGCTGGCAGATTAGTACGCTTGGACTACCATCGCCAATTGTATCTGCAATCTGTATTTCTCCGAATTTTGTAAACGATAGCAAACTCTTTGTAAGCACATTAGAAGATGGTGTATTTAGCTCGACGGATCGCGGAAAATCCTTTGAAAGATGCAGTTTTCATTTATATGATCTTCATGTAAATTGCATTACCTTGTCATCAAATTATCACGGCGATACAACTTTATGGGTAGGAAACGAAATCGGTGTTTTTCGCTCTTTGAATGATACCCATTCATGGCAAGAGGCAGCATTCCCAATCCAAGCAAGTCCTGTTCTAAGTTTAGCAGTCTCAGAAGACAATACGCTCTATGCAGGAACATTGGCAAATGGTCTATTTGAATCTACAGATGGTGGTGATAGCTGGCAACCAATCGTAGAAGCATCGCTATTACATAATATCAGTCAAATAATAGCAGATAAAAACGGCTTATTTTTACTATCAGATGATGGGTTATATCACCTACAACCAAGCGAAACCCAATATATTATAACCTGTCTCTATAAGAATGAAGCGATTCTTTCATTTGCCCTACACAGAGATGAGAAACAAACATTTCTAATTGGTCACAGCAACGGTGAGATTCATAATTCACTGACTTGAATACACAGGTCAAACGCCTCTCACCGATTAGATTATCTGAATTCAATGCCAATTCTTCCCAACACCCTCTAATTTATAGGGTTAAGTGTTGCTGTTCTTATAATAATTCGATCTTCAATCCAATGTTGCTCATACCATGTACAAGCTTCAAACATATCATTCAAGGCATCCATTCGAGATTGCAATATCTCACGGAAGTTGACAATCTGATTTTCATAATCAGGGTCTTCAGCTAAATTGACTGTTTGTAACGGATCATTGAGATTATCAAATAAATACTCACTTTTATCATCTCGGTAGATCGCGTAGGTGAATTGGTTGTTTCGCAAAGCGCGCCATTCATGACCATCCTCAAATATGGCTGTTGCGCCCATGCCCTGCATAAATGCAAATTCCGGCTCACCATCTGAATGACTCGTTAATGTAGAACTAAAATCATGTCCTTCGACAGCATCTGGAATTTCTAGGTTCATTGCAGATAAGAGCGTTGGCATAATATCGGGTGTGTTAATCGGAGCATCAGAAACTGAATTGGGTTGTATATACCCATCCCATCGTATCAAGAAAGGAACACGCACAGCTTCATCATAAAATATATTCTTTGCCCGTCGTCCTTGTGCGCCAAACATTTCCCCATGATCAGATGTGAATACAAAAATACTGTTATCGAATAAGCCGAGTTGCTCTACTGCCTCAACTAGCCGTCCAATATTCCAATCAAGATTAGCCGTCATTGCATAATAAACGCGCATCCATTCTGTCAATTCAGAGCGTTGTTGCTCACTCAAGCGCGCCCACGCATCGGCATGAGGGTCATTATCTGGCTTGTAATTGGCAGGTAATTCAAATTCAACATCAGCGAATAAGTCAAGATATTCGGTTGGTACATTATCAGCGTCCCACGGATCATGTGGTGTACCTAATGAAAGAAACAAAGTAAATGGCTTATCTGATTGAGTCGCTAGCTTGAGTTTTTCGATTGCAAGGTCAGTTTGCCCATTAGGTTCATAACCTTCGATGACTATTCGTTCGGGGCTGTTCTCATGATAATACTGATCCCAATAGGTATGATGAAATCCGTATGTAGCCCAATAACCATCAAAGCCGAGTCGATGTTCTCCCGGTGGTGTATAGGAATTTTTGGGATCATAATGATTGCCTAATTCATTCGCCCATAGATGCCATTTACCAATGTAATAAGTATCGTAGCCACTGTCATGCAACACATGCCCAAAACCACGATGATTGGGGTTCATCCTAAGTTCATTAATGACCATACCTGTACTACTCGAATATTTCCCCGTAAATAATGAAGCGCGGTAAGGTGCGCACATTGGGCTACCCGAAACACACTGTGAAAGATTCATTGAGGATTGAGCCAGTTTATCAATATTCGGTGTTTTGGCGCGGTGATCCCCCGCATAACCCAACGACTGATAACGCAATTGGTCTGCAAAGACATAAATGAGATTCGGTTGATTGGTAGCCATGAGTATTCCTCAATTTAGATTCATCGACTTGTGTAAATTGTATATAGCTTGAAAGAGAGAAGTTTCCCCCTCCCTTTCAAAAGGTTGATATTTAAGATCTAGCTTTGGAACAAGACAAAGTCATCAAGACGAGCTTGTGCATCTTCGAGTGCAACTTCCGGTGTTTTCACACCAAGTAAGGCTGCTTCGATTTCTTCATGAACAATTGACCAGAAGGCATTACCCCAGACTTCACGTGGAACAGAGCGCACTGTTTCGGACATATCAGCATATTCAGCGCGGTGGGGTAAGTTCTGAAATTCTTCGCTATTAATAACGGATGTACGGGTCATACCATGCCCAACTCGTGCCCAAACAACCGAGTTATCGCTGATCCACTTAATATACTCAACAGCCGCTTGTACACGCGCAGGATCAGCATTTTGACCAAGTGGTACTAACCAGTTATGCGAGCCAGCAAAGGTTCCGGGATTATCAAATAGTTGTGGGAAGTTAGCTACATAGTAATTTTGGAGTGCAACTTCGCCTTCTGCGATTTGACTATCAAACACATTGATTTGCCACGTACCTTCAATCAAACCAGCACTCTCACCATTGCTAAAGTTCTCTAAAGCGATCGCACCGTCAATATTGGAATAAGGATGAGTAACAGCACCCATCTCTTGTAACTCCAGAATAAAATTCAGGGCTTCTAATGCTTCTGGTGTATTGATTGTTGGGTTGCCTTCTTCATCAGCCAGATGTCCACCCAATTGGTAGATGAATGCGGTCAGTGGACGAACGGTTGCCGCTTGTCCAGCCATTTCTGCAATTGGTTTACCAGTTGCGCCGTAAATTTGTTCAGCAGCTGAAATGAATTCTTCTGGAGTGGTAGGAATCATCGGTACACCGTCACCATCAACCAGACCTGCTTCTGCCCATAAGTCAATGTTAATATGCCAGATGGTTGCGGCAAGGTCAAAAGGAATTCCATAAAACTCACCTTGATATAAGCCATAATCTGCCGCACCCTCTGTAAAGTCATTAGCATCAATACCCACAGCTGCCATCACGTCAGTCAAGGGTGTCAATGCACCACGTGAAGCATAAATTGGGATACGACGACCATGCAATACCGCAATATCGGGTGGCGTTCCAGCAGCAATAGCTGTATTCAATTGAGTTGTACCAGGCCATTCAGCAACGATGGTCGTGACTTGCATATCAGGATGTTCTTCATTCCAGATATTGGTCAAAACCGTGATAATCCCACACTCGTTCGTAATACCTGTTAAATCTGTTATTCCGGCGTATTCTTCAGCACAATCTCCGAAAAACCGCATGACAGTCAGTTCCATCGAATCTTGAGCAGATGCAATTGAACCTACCAAAAGCGATAGTACAAATACTGTTAGTAAAAGAATTGGTGTTTTACGCATAATTTTTGTCTCCTATTTTATAAAATGATCGAAATCGAAATAAGTTTCTGTCTGTTTTGTCTATTTAAACCTCCTTCTCGCTTATCATGTAGTTATTTAATCCCACTCGAAATTTGAATTCCAGAGATAATACGTTTCTGGAAGATGAAGAAAAAGATCACAATTGGTAAACCTGCCGTCCAAGCTGCTGCCATCGTCGTACCAAACTCAATCCGATCAACTGTTGCTGTGAGGTTGGTTAATCCAATTGTAATTGTCATATATTCGGGATCAGTTGCCGCAACAAGGGGCCATAGAAATTCATTCCATGTGCCAAGAAAAGTGAATATAGCGAGTGCAGTGAGGACAGGTGTCGATAATGGTAAAAAGATTCGGAAATATACCCCGATTCGACTTGCTCCATCTAAACGGGCGGCTTCTTCAAGTTCTATTGGTATCCCTTTGAAAAATTGAACCAGCAAAAAGACTGCAAAGGACGATGCGATACCGGGCATGATCAACGCAGTGTAAGTATTCAATAAATTCAGATCAGAAAATAGCATATAAACTGGAATGAATGTTGCTTGTCCGGGAACCATTAGACCAATTAGCACAAAAAAGAATATATATTTACTACCCGGAAACTTGATACGTGCAAAACTATAAGCTGCCAGAGAACATACAATGAGTTGTAATATCGTTCGCACAATGGCGACAAACAGGCTATTCATGAACCATTTTGGGATACGACTACTTTTCACAATGAAATCGTAATTTTCCAATGTGAACGGAAATGGTACTAAACGCGTCAAATCTGTAATGATCGAATTTTCTGTACGGAATGAAATGCTCAGTGTCCAGATAATCGGTATCAGCCAAATAAATGCGAAGATCGAAATCCCGATGAGAATATACATATTATTGCGCGACTGTTTGCGTTCACTGGCTTCTTTGGTACGAGATATACTAGTCGATTCGCTGATAACACTCATAATGTTTCCTCCCCACGACTAAAGAACCAAATCTGAAATACAGAGATCGAGAACAAAATAAGAAATAGGACAAAAGCAATTGCAGATCCATAGCCAAGTCGCCAATCATCAAAGGCTCTTTCAAACAAATACATGACGAGTGGACGTGTACTACCCGCAGGTCCACCACCCGTCAACACATCAATTAAAGGAAAAACTTGTACTGAAGCAATAATTTGTAAGACAATCACAAATAGCATGGGTCGTCGTAAGCCCGGCAATGTGACATGACGGAAAGAAGCCCAGCGTCCTGCCCCATCGACTTCTGCGGCATCATATAACGATTGTGAGATGTCTTGCAATCCAGCGAGAAATATCAGCATATTAAACCCAACCGACCACCATACTTTGGTAAAGGCGACGGTTGGCATGGCATTGTTTGCATCGAGTAACCACGATACAGGTTCTCCGCCAATGGATACCAATGTCGCATTAACAAATCCATTCTCACCCGGTGCAAAAACCCGCGCAAAGACTAGTCCCACGACAGTGACCGACAAAATATTCGGCATGTAAAATATTGTGCGAAAGATGCCAATTCCTCGAATTTTCTGATTAAGCAAGAGTGCTAATGCCAACCCCATAACCACAAGTCCAGGACCTGCTAATGTAGCGAAAAACAAGGTGTGTTCTAGTGACGACCAGAAGAGTTTATCCTGCCATAATCGCTCATAATTGCGTGCTCCAACAAATGTGATATTGGTTCCAATCACATCCCAGTTATGTAGCGAAATCCAGAACCCCTGCAATATCGGAAGAAAGGTGAAAATTAAATAGAGGATTAAGAAAGGTAGTATAAATAAGATACCCACTATAGCATCACGGCGTTCAAATTTAGATAGATAAAACCGACTTCGTTTTTGTTTCGCTCGAATTACAGTAGCCATAAAAAATACCTCTATTTGATCGTGGCAAAAATTTTTATATTTCTAACTTTTTGAACTGTCCCCGTTGCCTGTTATTGAAGACAATGTGCTACTTCGCTGAATGAGTTTAGTTTTGAATATAACTTCCATCGGTGACAGATCGCCCCCGATGCGTTTAACAAGCATCTGTACTGCCTGACTCCCGATTTCTGCCTTTGGAAATTGCAAGGTTGTGAGCGAGATACGTTGCAAACTCGATAATGAAATATCATCAAAGCCGACCACAGCCACCTGATCTGGAACAGGTATATTCAAGGAATCACAGGCATCAAGCGCCCCATACGCAAGCATATCGTGGTGACAAATAATGCTATCGACTTCTGGATATTGTTTTAGGAGTGTTTCTATTGTGTGTCGGGCATCTGTCATTGTGCCATTGCATTGAACAAAGTACTTTGGCTCAATGGGGAGTTGATGTCGATCCAGTGCAGCGTGAAGCCCGTTAACACGCTCAAGATTTACATGCTGGTGTGTGTTGATACCAGATTGAAGATAAGCGATGTGTTGCCGACCTATCTTCACTAGATGATTAACTGCTTGTACAGCAGCATCATACAGATCAACACGCACAATCCCTGCAACATCTCTTAATGAGTTGTGTCCAATCAGTACCGTAGCACTGTGATGTTGTAATAGATTTTGTAGTTCCTCATCGGGTAGCTGTGGTATATAGACGATCAGTCCAGCCGCTCGATGCTCATTCAACAGGTTGATCGCCCGTCGTTCAAGATCAGGCTGATTGAGGGTTTCAAAAACGGACACCGTATAATCATTAGCTAATGCAGTTTCTTGAATGCTGGCAAAAACCTCAGGGAAGAATGGATTGCTCACTGTTGGAACGATGAGACCAATGATAGTACTACGGTCAGAGACGAGACTCTGTGCTGCCCGATTTACACGATAACCGAGTTGGTCGATGGCTTGCTTAACACGCTGTAAAGTCTTATCGCTGACATAGCCATTACCCGTCACTACGCGCGATACAGTCTTGGGAGAGACACCGGCTTCTTTGGCAACATCTATAATTGTTGCTGGACGATTTTTATTTTTCACAATGAATCCAAATTTTTGACAAAATCTATTTATAAAAACTGTAACATGAGTTTAAAAATATGTCAACGTTGTCATATTTAAAGACAGAAGCTCAAAACAAGATAAAATGTATACTTGATGAACGGTTCACATTGGGATTAAATCACTCAAAAAGGCATAAGCATCAACAGGCATCGAAATCTCGATACCTGTTTCAGGGGATAAATAATCGGGGGCTAAGCTACACAACAAATTTTTGTAAACTTCACCTTATACTCTCTCCTGAGTCTTGAAAGAGTTCATCGAGGAACATACTTGCATCCCCAATGAACTCTTACTCTATAAACTAGACAATACCACTAATCAATATATTGTTGAGCAAGTGTATAGCGTTGGTTGACGTGCTCAATCAACTGATTAAGTGAATTGTTAAATGTATCAACTGAGACCAGTTCCATATCTGGTGAACCCGTTGCTTCGCCCGTGACATATGGTGAAATCAACGTATGTAGAGTCTGATAGGTTCCTACCATATCTTCTGGATTGAAGACAGTCTGGGACGTTTCTTCTAAATACGTCACGTAGAGATCATAATAAACGGGATCATTCATCAGAAAGCTAATGAGTGGCCACTCGTCACCTATCGTTGTTAGATCCAATGAATCGCCTGTGGTGTTACGTCCACCTGCTGATAGGGCTTCATTGTTATCCCATGGAATCCACGTAAGCAATTCTGTAGATGGATCGTTATACAGATAGTAATTATGCGCCATACTCCCATAGGTATCCCAATTTTGGATAAGCGTATTAACAGCTAGCCAATGAACAAACTCATCGACATTCAATACAGACTCCAGATTCGTACGCCACATAGTTGCATCGGTTATGCGTGTTTCATCATGTAAGGCATCAAATAGAGCCAATATATCGCTGTAATCAGCCTCATCTTCGTTGGTCTTTTTCTCGAAAGACGCTTCATCAAAAGTACCTGCTGCAAAACCTGCACCTGTACCTTCAGGCTTGTAGAGATTTCCGTCATTATCACTGAATTGTGTATCGAGCACAGTATCATCAATCTCTTCTACTGCTGTATATAGACCGATGTAAACATCCCCTTCACCATAGTTCATATAAACAGCATAGAAGGCCGTTTGTGCTGATGGAATACCCGCATCACGGAAGAGATCAGCAGCAACTTTCTCATGCAAATAAGAGGTATCACGATAATTGCTGGAGAAACTCAATTCATCAAAGCCATAAAAGCGTTGGTTATCAATCTCAGGGTAGTCATCCTCAAATTTATCAAAGTTAAGTTTAAAACCCAACTTCAGCGAGCCACTACCCCATCCACCGACTAAGGTTGAATTACCTTTATAACGCATACCTACGTTTGTCCAGGTTTCGCCTTCAAATGTGATATCAGCCGTTACCCAAATTGGATCTTCTTCAGAAAAAGTTAGATTACCACCACCAAATCCTCCATTATTAGCAGGTGGGCCTCCTTCTGGTCGAACACCACCATTTGGCGGTTGATTGCCATCTGCGCCATTATTAGCAGGCGGACCTCCTTCTGGTCGAACGCCACCATTTGGCGGTTGGTTGCCACCCAATCTATTACCACGTTCTTCTTGAGTGCCAAATTCACCGAAAAGATTTGTCATATCAGCTTGCATAGCTTGCCAATTTTCAGGGCTAATCGTAATCGTGATCGTATTCACCTCGTCTTGTGGGAATACAACTTCATATACAGGATCGGTGTCATTACTGTGCGAATAATCACTCCAACCTTCGGGACGAGTAGTTTCCTGTGCGAAAGTTACGTTCAGGGATAAGAAGAGCATAATGAATATCCCTATCAAGATCGTTATTTGTTGTTTTGTTTTCATTTGAATTCCTTACTCTATAACTTGTTTGAGTTGTATATTGGGTAACGCATGTCTTTGTTAACTTCCATATCAGGCATATCCTCAAATATCATAGGTGGTATCATTTGTAACGAACCGCACTTTTGAGTGTTCGATTGCGTTAGCATCGCAGTAAATCGTAATGCGAGCAGAATCACGTAAAAAGTTGAAGTTACCGATCTCAATCCGTTTAATGGGCAATCCTGTCCGTTCTTCCAAATCAGCTAAAAGTTCTGTCCACTTGTCAGGACGAATCAAATCAATCCGCTCATATTGGATTGTTCTGCGTGTTTCATAATTAAATCCCCAGCCCGTTTCTAAAATATACAGGACTGCAATGACAGCAATATTCGTGACAAGGAATTCTGGATAAGCTTTCGTTCCCAGCAAAACGGAGTTGATCACTGGTAGGGCTGTGACAATGAATAGATAGGTCATCTCTCTGATTGGGATTGCGTCAGTGCGATAGCGCAAGATCGAAAAGATGGCGAATAGACCAAACCCCGCACCTAAACTAATTTCGCTATCGTTCAACAAACCCATCACAAAGAAGATAATGGTATTGAAGGCGAAGAAGGTGAATACATAATCCTTGGAGTGTTGTCTAGGATAGTAAATGAACCGCACAATGATAAAGATGATCGATAAGTTTATGGCAAAAGCCAAACCGGAATCAAGAAACGTTTGCATAATATTCCTCCTGACCAACTAAATGATCAACTTTTTGCATCAACTCTTTAAAGTTGTTGGTTTTTACATCCTCATATAGCAGATAAACGCCTGCACAATATTTGCTAAACGAACTGCTACGGATGCCTCGTTGACGCATTTGTTGGATAAAATAGGAATCTTGTGAAAAATGCGCTTGTTTGACTTCAGCAATGGCGATGCCATGTAAATCAGCATTTTCTTGATCCCGTCCAAATGAGAGATCGATGTCAATTGTCACCCGCTCAGGTCGAGATTTACCAACCAGTGTAATGCGCAAATAGTCATTCCAGAGTTTTGACTCCAGCCGATTGGAATCCACTGGAACGTGGGAATCGACAAATTCTTTCACTTCAGCAGTCTGGCTTCTCATTGCGCCATTTAATGGCAAACGCGACTTAATCGTACGCTTTTTATTGGTCTTATGTTTCACTTCAAAGAAAGTGAGATTTGTGTCAATATACTGTCGTGTGCGTACTTTGTATCGAGTCGCATGATTGTTGTGATGTTGGTTATAGAATGTAAATTCAGGCTCATCGAAATAGACTGTATGATATGAATTCAAACAGATTTGGTTAATCGTCAGAACCTTATACTCATTCTCGACTTGATTCAAAATGGCATAAAGCTCACTTATTGGGAAGATGTATTTGGTGTCAATACGATCAAGTAGTGAAACATTTTTCATCTCTGAGAGAAAAATCGGCTCGAAATACGAGAGCGATTGCTCTATTTGCTGATGTGATTGTGTTTTCACTAGTTTATGTTGATGTTCATCTATATTCATGATGCTATACCTACCACTATTAGAGTTTTACATGCTTGATAAATCAATCGACTGTGCTCACCATGAGAGCTATATTTGGGAACAGCAGTTTTAAATGATTTAGGGGAATATTAATGAAGAGTTGTTAAGAAGATAATTAGAAAGTGTTGCTTTATAGAAAAATATAAACAGATTTTGTCTTATAAATTAGCTGTAATATGGGAACATAAACATGCTACGAACATGCACTATTCGATGTCATCGTATATCCAGCAGAAGAGAGGGTACAGAAGCCGAATCCAGAAATTTATGGTCGAACATTAGAACATCTGGAATGGCTCTGACTCAGCTTATTGCGCTCAATTAAAGGTTAAAGCGTCTTCACGATCTTTTTCAACCGAGATAAACCAGTTTTCCAGAGAGTGTTTCATAGCACTCATTTTTTCAGGATATTGATGAGCTAGATTATCATTCTCATATGGATCACTTGCTAAATCATAAAGCTCGGGTGATTGTGGTTCTGATAATTCACGCTCAACTGTGGGATTATGTATCTCGGTCAAAGTATGGGGTCTGGTGAAATTGGCTTTATAATCGTCGGAATCAAAAGATAATTTCATCATTGCTTCAGGGATGCGTGGGTAATAAAGTTTCCATTGTCCATCGCGCATAGCAGCATTGCAATGAACGACAGGATCATATCGATTGTATTGCCAGAAACGTTGTGTTGGTACGCTCTGTTTGTCACCACGTAAGGATTGCAATTGATTAAGTCCGTCGAGCGGCAGTTGTGCTTGGTAATCAATACCACAAGCATCAGCAAGGGTTGGTAACCAATCTGTAAAGTGAATCATATCATGGAATTCATGCCCAACTGGTAATCCATCAGCCCATCTCAAAATAGCAGGAACACGGATTCCACCCTCCAGCACATCTTGTTTCATTCCACGGAATGGACCATTAAAGCGCATCATACTTTGTGTTTCGCCGTTGAT
>Ga0070728_10005401_pt1 | contig 12624 bp, 7 predicted proteins | sample tdDd471_FD_66723 | JGI IMG/M metagenome (GOLD analysis project Ga0070728, IMG submission 66723) | Marine sediment microbial communities from the Atlantic coast under amendment with organic carbon and nitrate - tdDd47.1 | ecosystem: Environmental > Aquatic > Marine > Coastal > Sediment | place...
CCGGGGCGCGGGCGCCCTCGGCGGCGAGGCTGACGCGGCCGGACTGGACGTCCCACTGCACGTCGCCGCCGAGGACCTCGGCGTGGGCGTAGGTCCACGGGTTGCCGCCCAGATCGGTGGCGCCGGTGAGGACGCTGTTCGCGTCGTAGCTGAAGCTGCGCGTGCGCGACGACTCGTCCACCTGGGTCAGCGGGAAGCTCGAGCTGCTGTCGAGCTGGGTGTCGCCCAGGAACGTGCTCGAGGTCGACGCGCCGCCGGGGAAGCTCGCGCCCGCGGGCAGGCCGTACGCGGTCGCGTTCCGGGTCGTCGTGTTCGACAGCGGGTCGGTCGTCGCCGTGCTCGTGGGGAGCGAGGTCGTGGTGGTGACGTTCATCCGCTCGTCGGTGGTGGTCTCGATGGACCCACGAGGATCATACGTGAAGGTCCGCACCTCCCCGTCGGGGTTCGTCTGACTGAGGATGCGGCCGACCGGATCGCGGACGTAGCTGGTCGTCGCGCCGCGCGCGGCGTCGAAGATGGTTTCGAGGCGGCCGGCGCCGTCGTAGGTGTAGGTGGTGACGTTGCCGAGCTCGTCGATCCGCGTGCGGAGCTGGCCGGCGGCGTCGAACGTCTGGCTGAACGTGTCGCCGCTGGGCTCGGTCCAGCTCAGCAGCCGGCCCGACGAGCTGAGCGTGCGCTCGACTCGGCCGAAGGTCGGGCCCTCGATCGCCGTCCACTCGTCGCCGAAGCCGTACTCGTAGTCGACGACCGCGCCGTTGCCGTAGTCGGTGCGCAGCGGGCGGCCGGCGGCGTCGCGGATGAAGCGCTGGGTCACGCCGTCGCGACGCACTTCGATGACGTTGCCGTCGTTGTCGTAGTCGAGCTCGGTGACGGTGCCGTCGGGCTCGGTGACGCGCGTGGGCAGGCCCTGCGGGTCGTCGTACTCGTAGCTCACCGTGCCGAAGCGGTCGGTGAACGCGTCGATGGTGCCGTCGGGGTTGAAGGCGCGCTCGAAGATGACGTCGCCGTCGTCGTCGCGGACGTGCGTCTGGTTGCCGCGGGCGTCGACCTCGTAGTGGACCGTGCCGCCGCTCGGCAGGGTCATGCTCTGCAGCTCGATGAGGATGTTGCCCGTGTCGGCATGCGTGACGAACTGGTAGCTGTAGTCGGTCCGGAACAGGTCCGGGTCCTCGCCGGCCTCGGTCGGCGGGATCACCGCGGTCAGCTCGCGCGTGTCGAGCAGGTACTCGTAGCGGGTCGTGCGTCCGTCGGGGTCGGTGCGGGTGGCGAGGACGTTGAAGGGCGGCGGGCCGTACGTCATCGACGTCTCGTTGCCGAGCCCGTCACGGATCAAGCTGATGTTCCCGCGCGTGTCGTACGCGTAGTTCATCGGCGCCGGCAGCCCCGTGAACCGGAGCATCGTCTGCGCAGCGAGGTCGTACTGCTGCTCGATGCACACGCCGTCGGCGTCGCACAGCTCGCGCATGCGGCCGTCGTCCTGGTAGTCGATCGCGGCCATCCGCACGCCGCGCCAGTCGATGATGTCGGTCAGGTGGTGGGGGTGGCCGCTCGCGTTGTACTCGTAGCTCGTGTCGCGGCCGAGGACGTCGGTGAAGCCGACGAGGTTGCCGTCGGCGTCGTAGGCGTACTCGACGATGCGGCCGCCCTCGTCGCGGATCATGGTGATGCGGCCCTCGGGGTCGCGGACGAACTCGACGAAGCGGCCGCTGCTGTGAAGCAGGCCGGTCGGGCCGAAGCCGAACGGGCCCCCGTCGACGACGACGAGCGAGTTGCCGTTGCGGTCGGTGATCGAGGTGATGCCGCGCTCGTTGTTCAAGCCAAAGCGGCGGCCGTCGGGCAGCAGCAGCTCGAAGTTCTCCGGCTCGAACAGCGTGTCGTCCTCGGTGCTGATCAGGTTGCTCTCGGTCACGATGCCGAGCGGGCCGATGACGTTGAGCGCGGTCGCGCGGACGCTGCGCGGGCCGACGATGCGAAGCTCGGCGCCGGGGCGCGCGCCGTCGACGAGCTCGTAGGCGACGTCGCCGCCGCAGCTTCCGCTGATCGCGCCCACCCCCGTGAGGATCGGCCGGAACGTGTACCACTCGTCGTCGCTGAGGCGGACCTCGGCGAAGTGGCCGAGGATGTCCTGCGTGCGCTGGCACGCGACGGGGTCGCCGGTGCTCGTGAACAGCGCGAAGCCCTGGCCGGCGGGGTAGTTGTGCTGGATGGAGCCCTGGCGGATGTCCAGCGTCCAGCCGTGGCCGAAGTCGCCCACCTGCTCGGCGTCGCGGCTGTCGTAGATGCGGTTGACGGCGATCGGGATCCCGAAGTCCTCGACCACCAGGTCGGTGAACTCGAGATGGACGATGCCGAGCTTGGCGCCGCCGTCGACGAAGACGGGGATCTGCACGCTGCTCGTCTGGCGGTTGGTGTCCTCGGCACGCAGACGGAGGATCCAGATGCCGTTGCGCAGCTGCGTCACGTCGAGCTGGCCGAGCGAGGCGTTCTCGACGCCGTTCGTGCCGGTCAGCAGCGTGCGGAAGCCGCCGCGGTCGGCCGGACGCGCCTCGAGCCACCAGCGGTGCAGGTTGTCGTCGCGCACCGTGCCGAGCGTGTCGTGCAGGTACGTCAGCTCGTCGTTCGCCTCGGGCGTGACGAGCTCCACGAACGGCGGCGTGGTGTCGGCGCTGTCCAGGACGAGCACCGAGGCGGTGCCGGTGCCGGCGAAGCGCTGCGGCTCGCTGAGCAGCCCGGTGTCGTCGGCGTTCCGTCGCTAATCCCGCGAGAACGGCGCGACCGACCAGTCGGACTGCTGCCACGTGGTCGGCGCGCCGGTGAAGGCGCTGCGGGTGTCGGACTGGGTGCTGGTGCGGCCGGTCGTGGAGATCGGGCCGGGCGCCATCGAGACGCAGGTCGGCGGGGTGGTCGTCGTGCCGGCGTCGCGGCGCTCGACGTAGTCGATCACGCGCGAGCAGGTGGTGTCGGTGTCGCAGACGCCGCCGAAGCACAGCGCGGCCCAGCTGTCGCTGCTCGGGTTGTCGCAGATGTTGCCGCCGGTGCCGACCTCGTTGGGCATGGTGGTCGTGTTCTCGACGATGCGGAAGACGCCGCCGCCAGCCGCGATCTGGTGCGCGGCGGTGAACGCGAAGTCGAAGAACGGGTCGCAGTCCGCTTCGTAGCGCACGTGCCAGCCAGCCAGGTCGGTGCCGCAGCCGCTGCGGTTGACGACCTCGAGGTAGTCGGGCGTGCCGCCGAAGAGCTCGTTGAGTTGGATGTGCTCGGGCGCGGGGCCGACGTCGAGGGTGAAGCTCGACGTCGCGCCCGCCCAGCCGTCGATGACGATGTAGTAGACGGTGCCCACCGTGGCGTCGAAGACGACGCGCTCGTTCTGCGTGCCGCTGAGCCGGCTCTCGGCGCCCGGCACGCACGCGCCGGCGTCGGTGGCGAGGCACATCCCGCCCGACTGCTCCATCACGAAGAGGTCGAGGTCCGCGGACAGGCCGCTGAGACGCACCTCGACCGGGCCGGTCGCGTCGGGCGTGAACTCGTAGACGATCTCGGGGCCCGCGTAGCTCGACAGCGAGAAGCACTCCCAGTCGTCGAACAGGTCGGTCGCGCCGGCGCCCGTCAGCGAGCCCGAGATGGTGCCGGCGCACGCGGCGGTCGCGGCGGGGACGCAGCCCTCGACCGCGCACGACGCGCTGCACCCGTCGCCCGACATCATGTCGCCGTCGTCGCACTCCTCGACCCCGGTCCGCACCACGCCGTCGCCGCAGAACGCGGCGACGCAGCTGATGCACGCGTCGGTGTCGACGGTGTTGCCGTCGTCGCACTCCTCGCCGGTGTCGGTCACCGAGTCGCCGCAGCGGTCCTGCGTGCAGTTGGTGCGACAGGCGTCGGGCTCGGTGTCGGAGTTGGAGGCGCCGTTGTCGCACTCCTCGCCCGCCTGGCGGATGCCGTCGCCGCAGCCGGGCAGCGTGCACATGTTCGTGCAGCCGTCCGCGTCCACCGTGTTGCCGTCGTCGCAGCCCTCGCCGGAGTCGACGACGCCGTCGCCGCAGGTCGGCGCCGCGCAGGTCGTCCGGCACGCGTCCGGTGCCGTGTCCGAGTTCGCGGCGCCGTCGTCGCACGCCTCGACGCCCATCTGCACGAACCCGTCGCCGCAGAACGCCGTGCTGCACATCACGCACGCGTCGGTGCTCGACGTGTTCATGTCGTCGCACTCCTCGACGCCGGCGTAGACCACGCCGTCGCCGCAGCGCGCCGACGCGCACGACACGCAGTCGTCCGTGTCGTCGGTGTTCGCGTCGTCGCAGTCCTCGACGCCGACCCAGACGTGGCCGTCGCCGCACGTCGCCGCGGTGCACGCGACGCAGCCGTCGGTGTTCACCGCGTTGCTGTCGTCGCACTCCTCGACGCCGGCCTGCACGAACCCGTCGCCGCAGAACGCGCTGACGCAGTCGATGCACGCGTCGGTGCGCGACATGTTGCCGTCGTCGCACTCCTCGACCCCGGCCCGGATCACCGCGTCGCCGCACACCGCGTCGCGACAGGTGTTGAGGCACGAGTCGGTGTCGTCGCCGTTGCCGTCGTCGCACTCCTCGACGCCGGCGCGGATCACGCCGTCACCGCAGCGCGCGATCGTGCAAGCGTTGGTGCATTCGTCGGCGTCGTCCACGTCGCCGTCGTCACACTGCTCGACGCCGGACTGCACGAACCCGTCGCCGCACGAGGCGGAGCGGCAGGTCGAGATGCAGCCGTCGGTGTCGTCGGAGTTGCCGTCGTCGCACTCCTCGCCCATCTGCACCGTGCCGTCGCCGCAGCTCGGCAGGCGGCACATGGTCGTGCAGCCGTCGCCGTCGTCGGTGTTGCCGTCGTCGCAGGCCTCGCCCGGCCCGACCACGCCGTCACCGCAGGTCGCGGCGACGCAGGTGTTCAGGCAGGTGTCGGTGTCGACGGTGTTGCCGTCGTCGCACTCCTCGACGCCCATCTGCACGACGCCGTCGCCGCACACCGCGGTCACGCACATCACGCAGTCGTCGGTGTCCACGTCGTTGCCGTCGTCGCACTCCTCGACGCCCACCTGCACGACCGAGTCGCCGCAGGTCGCCGCGGTGCAGTTGTTGGTGCACTCGTCGCCGGCCTCGGTGTTCCCGTCGTCGCACTCCTCGCCGTCGTCGACGAACCCGTCGCCGCAGGTCGGCACCGAGCAGACGCTCGAGCAGTCGTCGCCGTCCTCGGTGTTGCCGTCGTCGCAGCTCTCGCCGGGCCCGACGAAGCCGTCCCCGCAGCTCGCGCTCTCGCAGGTGTCGAGGCAGCTGTCGGTGTTGTCGTCGTTGCCGTCGTCGCACTCCTCGCCGAACTGGGGGATGCCGTCGCCGCAGCCCTCGAGCTCGCAGGTCGCCGTGCAGCCGTCGCCGTCGAGGGTGTTGCCGTCGTCGCACTCCTCGCCGTCGGCCCGGAGCACCCCGTCGCCGCAGCGCGCCGCGACGCACACCACGAGGCAGGCGTCGTCCTCGGCCAGGTTGCCGTCGTCGCACTCCTCGCCGTCGTCGACGCGGCCGTTGCCGCAGTTGGACGTCGGCGCGGCGCCGTCTTCACCTTCCACCGTGCCGCTCGCGCACCCCGCGAGCAGGCCCAGCCCCGCCACCATCAGCAGCGGATGAATCCAAGCAGATCGAATCCCCACGGAGATCAGGCTAGCAGCCAGCAACGCCGATGAAAGGGGATCAGATGATGATCACGTAGCCCTCGGGCGGGACGATGATGTAGACGCGGCGCTCGTCGAGCCGGGCGACGCCGTTGCCCATGACCACGATCGTGGCCTGGAAGACCTGCGCGGTCTCGGCGGGCGGGCGGACGTCGTTCCAGAAGTCGACGGTGAACTCGACCGCGGTGCCCGGGATGACCTGATAGAAGGTCGTCTCGTCCTTGGACTCGTAGGTCACGCCCGGCATCGGTCCCGACAGCGCGCCGTTGTAGCCCTCGAGCGGCACGATGCTCTTGATGAACGTGGTCGCGTCGAAGCCGTCCGGGTTGCCCATGACGTTCTCGGTCACCGTGTCCACGTCCTGCGGCGTGCCGCCGACCAGGTCGCGGACCGCGTTGACCACCGTGGTGTCGAGGCCGGTGCCGGTCCCGTCGATGTCGAACACCAGCGGCGTGCCGTCGGCGCGGACGGCGCCGGTGTCACGCGCGACCGACTCGTAGTCGTCGCGGTAGGTCGCCGAGCCGCTGAAGATCCCGATCACGCGCGCGCCGAGCGAGTCGAGCGCCGCGGTGGTGTCGGCGTACGACGGGCTCGGGAACGAGTAGGTCGCGTCGCCGGTCGGGTCGTTGTGGAACGAGAAGTCGCCGAACAGCAGGATGATCGGCAGGCTGCCGGGCCGGAAGCACGGGTAGCCGCGCCGCATCCCGGGCTCGTCGGGGATGGACGGACACGCGCCGCGGGGCGGGACGCTGCCGCCCGGCCAGTCGAGGCCCATGCCCGTCGCGGTCGCGAACATCGCCGGGACGTACGACTCCTCGCCGTCCGAGCCCGAGTGGCAGGGCAGCCCCTCGACCGCCTCGAGGATGTCGAGCCGCCCGTTCGGCGCGCCCGTGATGCTCCCGATGCCGTCCGGCGCGCCGGCGCCCGCGGCGGGGCACGTGGTCGGCCCGGCCGACACGCTCCACCCGCCGAGGTCGGCGTCGTACGGGCCGATGTCCCGCAGGTTGTAGTACGGCCGGTCGCCGCCGTTGCTCCCGAAGCCGGTGCTCCCGTACCCGGCGTACGGGTAGTCGTCGAGGCCGCCGGCGCCGAACTCGACGTTGTCGATCTCGGCCTGGATGCCCGGGATGATCACGTCGACGAGCCCGTTGATCAGGTTGGTGCGCTCGCCCTGCATCGAGCCGGTCATGTCGACGAGGAAGTAGACGTCGGCCTGCTCGATGGCGGTGCCGAAGCGCAGCGGGCGCATCTCGTGGTCGCCGTTGTAGGGGAGCACCACGAAGAAGTCGGTCTCGGGGATCCGGCTCGTCGGGTCGTTCGGGTCGGTGCCCGCCGCGCGCTCGCCGAGGTCCGTGATGCCGTCGCCGTCGCTGTCGGTGCTCAGCGGGTCGGTGCCGTCCGCGATCTCCTCGCCGTCCGGCACGCCGTCGTTGTCGGAGTCCGTGTCGAACGCGTCGGGGCTGCCGTCGCCGTCGCTGTCGCGGGGGGCGCAGGGGTTGTCGCTGCCCGCCTCGTCCGCGTCGCTGATGCCGTCGCCATCCGAGTCGTCGTCCTCGTCGTTGGGGATCCCGTCGGCGTCGATGTCGCCGGTGCCCTCGCGCTGGTCGGCGATGCCGTCACCGTCGGTGTCGGTGTCGTCCGAGCAGCCCGTGCCGACCATCCCGTCCGTCCCCGGGATCACCCCGCCGTCGTTGTTCCGGCTGAGCATGCCGGGCGAGCAAGCGGTGGCGACGAGAAAGAGCGCGGCCATCGCCGCGTGGAGAAGAGCGGTACGCATGCCGGGACCTCCGGGAAAAGACGGCGTGATCAATAGACAACAGGTCGGCCCCGCTGTCGAGGTTTCGTGGTAGCTCTCGGCGATGGGATGCGGAATTTTCCGGGCGTTCGCGCTCGCGCTGGCGACGAGCGGGTGCTGCTTCTTTCCGGCGCCCGACGGCGACTCGGACGACGCGGACGACACGACGGAGGCGACGACCGAGGCGTTCACGATCGACGAGGTCGTGTTCGCGCGCGGCGTGAGCGAGCAGTTCGAGCTCGAGGGCGGGCCGGTCACGCAGTTCCGCGCGAACGAGACGGTCGTGCACGCGCGCGTCACGATCGACGGCCGCCCGAGCTCGGGGCACATCACGATGCGCTGGATGTGGCACGAGCAGCAGATCGCGGAGGCCTCGGTCGACCTGTCCGACGTCAACGGCGGGCTGCTCTTCTCGGTGGGCCAGAACACCTACGTCCGCGGGACGCTGACCCTCGAGCGGCTGCTCTACATCGGCGACGGCTACCACCTCGTGATCGTCGCCGACGGCGAGGAGCTCGGGAACTGGAGCTTCGAGGTGCTCCCGCCCGAGGGCGCGCGCCCGAGCCGGTTCATCTCCGCGCAGCTCTACCGCAGCTTCGATCCGCAGACCGGCCCGAGCGATCCGACGACGACGTTCGCGCCGACCGAGACGGTCTATATCGTCGGGCAAGTGGCGCTCGGCCACCTGAGCTGGTTCGACGCCGACTTCACGGTGAACCAACAGATCGACCGCTCGCGCTCGTCGGGCCTGATCGGACAAGAGGGCGGCGGCGACCCGATGAACTTCGTGCTCCGCGGCGAGCCCGGCGACGGATGGCCCGTCGGCAACCACCGCGCGACGCTCACGCTGAACGACAACCCGGCGATGAGCCTGCCGTTCACCGTGGCGGCGAACTAGCGAGCGCGAACATCGTCTCGGCGAGGACGGCCGCGCCCTGCGCGATCTCCTCGGGCGCGGTGTACTCGTCGGGGCGGTGGCTGACCCCGTCCTTCGACGGGACGAAGATCATCCCCGTTGGCGTGACGCGCGAGAGGAACAGCGTGTCGTGGTACGCGCGGCTGACCATGCGCTGGCTCGCGAGCCCGAGGCCCGCGGCCGCGGCCTCGACCGCTTCGACGATCGCCGGCGCGGACACGGCCGGCGGATCGGCGTTGATCGTGTGGACCTGCACCGAGACGCCCCGCTCTCGTCGGACCGCCTCGATCGCGCCCTCGATCTGGGCGAACGCGGACTCGCGGGTGGCCAGCTCGGTGTCCCGCAGGTCGATCTCGAGGTGCACCTTCGCGGGGATCGAGTTGATGGCGCCCGGGTGGATCCGACACACGCCGCACGTCCCCACGGTGTCGGGGCTCGCGCTGTCGCGCGCGGCCCGCTCGACCGCGAGCGCGATCTCGCACGCGGCGGTGAACGCGTCGCGCCGGCCGGGCATGAGCACCGCGCCGGCGTGACCGCCCTCCCCTTCGATCTCGAGCGCGTAGGACGCCGGCGCCGCGATCGCGGTGACGGCGCCGATCGGTACGCCGGCCGCCTCGAGCAAGGGGCCTTGCTCCACGTGGAGCTCGACGAACCCGGCGTAGTGCCCCTCGGCGAGGCGCACCTCCTCGAGCGCGCCGGTGAACCCGGCCGCGAGCCGCACGGACTCGAACGGCTGGCCCTCGTCGTCGCGCAGCGCGCGGACGGCGTCGGGCTCGATCGCGCCGCCCATCAGCCGGCTGCCGATGCAGCCGAGGCCGAAGCGGGTCGGCTCCTCCGAGGTGAACGCGACCACCTCGAGCGGCCGCGCGGGCACCCGGCCCTGCGCCTTCAGCGCGCCGAGCGCGGCGACGCCGCCGATCACCCCGACCGTGCCGTCGTACTTGCCCGCGTTCGGGATCGCGTCGATGTGCGAGCCGGTGCCGATCGGCGCGAGGCGCGGGTCGGCGCCCTCGAGGCGGAAGAACGCGTTGCCCACCGGGTCGACGCGCACGCTCAGGCCCGCGTCGACCGCGAGCTGCCGCACGTAGGCGCGCGCCCTCAGATCCGGCTCGGTGTAGAGCACCCGCGTCACGGCGGGGGCGGGCTGGCTGCTGATGCCCGCGAGGGTCTCGAGCTGGTTCCAGAGGCGCTGCGCTTCGATCATGGCGTCGGTGTTTCCGTGAGCACGTCGCGGTGGACGTCCTTGTAGTAGAGGTACTTGGCCGGCCCCTTCCCGAGGCAGCCGAACCACTGGGGCAGGTACGGGCCCATCCAGATCGCGTCGCCCTCGGTGACCGGGTACCAGTCGTCGCCGAGGCGGTAGACGCCGCCGCCCTGCAAGAAGATCAGGCCGTGCTCCATCACGTGCGACTCGACCAGCGGCAGCGTCGCGCCGGGCTGGAACGCGAAGCTGTTCATCGCGAAGTCGAACCCCGGCTCGTCGGGCAGCAGCGGCCGCAGGATCGCGTCGGGGTCACCGAGGAAGGGCTCGCCCTCGACGTCGGCCTCGTGCCCGACGACGACGCGCGGCGAGCAGCCGGCGAGCGGGCGGTAGACCTTCTCGACCATCAGCAGGCGCGCGGCGGCCTCGGTGTGGAGGCGGTGCGTCGCGCCGGGCGGGAAGTACGCGTAGCCGTCGCCGCCGAGGAGGCGGTCGGCGTCGAGGTGCACGGTGCCGTCGAGCACGTAGACGAACCGCTCGACGCCGTCCGGCGGCGGGCCGCTCGCGCCGCCCGCCTCGAGGGTCACGAGGTGCATCGCGAAGCCCGCGCCCATGCGCGGGGCGATGAGGGTGATCGCCGACGCGCTCGTCCAGCCGACCAGCGGCGCGGGGACGTGGCTCTCGGGCGTGATCAGCGCGTGGTCGCGCGCGACGCGCGTGCGGGACGTGGCGTGCTCGATGTTCATGGCTGGCCTGTTATCTCGGGCCGCGCCTCGAAGCGAGCCGCGAGCCGGACCAGGAACGCCACCGCGACGCGCAGCGCGACCGCGACGTCTGGCGCGTGCACCCGCTCGTCCGGGTGGTGGCTGAGCCCGCCCGGGCTGCGCAGGAAGAGCATCGCGCTCGGGATCGTCGGCGCGAGGATGCGCGCGTCGTGCCCCGCCCCGCTCGGCAGCTCGTGCAGCGCCTGGCCGGCGTCGGCGACCGCCTCGCGGAGCAGCGCCCGCAGGCCCGCGTCCATCTTGACCGGCGCCTGGTCGAAGTGGACCTCGTGCTCGACCGTCAGGCCCCGGCGGCGCGCGATGTCCGCGGCGATCGCGCGCAGGTCGAGCAGCGCCCGCTCGAGCACCCCGGCGTCGGCGCTGCGCGCGTCGACCTCGACGGCGGCGCGGCCCGCGATGACGTTGTTGCCCCCCGGACGCGCGGTGACGTCGCCGACGGTGGCGACGAGCCCGTCGGCGCGGCGCGCGAGGTCCTCCACCGCGAGCACGAGCTCGGCGGCGGCGGTCATCGCGTCGCGGCGCAGGTCCATCGGCGTGGTGCCCGCGTGGCCCGCCTCGCCGGTGAAGTGGACCGTCTCCCACCGGTGGCCCGCGATCGCCTCGACGACGCCGACCGGGTGGCCGGCGCTCTCGAGCACCGGGCCCTGCTCGATGTGCAGCTCGAGGTAGCCGACGGTGGTCTCGGGATCGAGCCTCGCGTCGGCGAGCTCGCGGCCCGGCGCGAACGTGTCCATCGCCTCGGCGACCGTGGTGCCCGCGTCGTCGGTGAGCGCGAGGTCGGCCGGCTTCAGCTTGCCGACGAGCGCGAGGCTGCCGAGGAACGGCCGCCCGAAGCGCACGCCCTCTTCGTCGCTGAACCCGACCACCTCGACCGCGTAGGGCAGCTCGATCCCGAGCTCGCGGATGGCCTCGACCATGGTGAGCCCGAGGACGACGCCGAGCGGGCCGTCGTACTTGCCCGCGTCGCGGATCGTGTCGAGGTGGCTGCCGATGACCAGGCGCGGCTCGTCGGGCCCGGTCGACCCGATGACGCCGCGGAGGTTCCCGATCGCGTCGACCTCGACCGTCAACCCCGCTTGCTCCATCCAACCGCGCAGCGTCGCGTGCGCGTCGGCCATCGCGCCCGTCAGGCAACGCCGCGCGAGGTGGTCCGGGTGCTCGCTGTGCGCCGCGAGCGCGTCGCAGCGGTCGAGGGCGCGGCGCGCGAGCTGGGTCGCCGTGTCCAGGTCGAGCGGGCCCGGGTCGGGGAGGGGCGCGGCGAGCGCGCCGGCGGTGTCACGAGCGGCCATCGGAGGCCGGCAATGTAGTGGGCCAGCGGGGGTCGCGGCGGCGGGTGCCGGGGAATTTGCGGGCTCGAAACGGGCTCGAAACGCTACTCGCAGGCGCGCGAGAGCGAGAAGGTCAGCGGGCCGCGGCCCTCGGGATCCCACATGCGCATCTCGAGGGTGGCGCCCGACTCGCCGATCACGAGCGAGTCGATCGAGCCCGGCCAGCTCGACGAGCCCATCCACACGGGGAAGATGAGCCCCTCGCCGCCGCCGCTCGCGGTGACGTCGGTGAGCTCGTAGCGCGCGTCGGGGCCGTCGACGACGGCGTCGCCCCAGTACATCGGCAGGCAGTCGCGACCGGCGCGATCGGCGCAGCGCGCGAAGTAGGTGCCGTCGCCGTCGAAGCGCATCTCGACCAGGCGCGTGCCGTCCCACGGCGACCCGCGGGTGCCCTCCCACGCGCCGAGGATCGCTTCGCGCTGCCAGGCGAGCAGCCCCACGCGGTCCTCGGGGCCGGGGCGCGGCCCGAGATCGCGGCACTCGACCGGCGGCGGGGGAGGCCCCGCGTCCGGCTCCGGGAACGCGGCGTCCCACCGCCGTCCCGAGTCGGGGCGCGCGCGGAACCCAGAGTCGACGATGCCACCGCCGGAGCGCGTGCCGGCGTCGCGGCGCGACGGCGGCTCGGGGGGCGGCTCGCCCTCGGGGCCGACGCGGTGACCGAGGTAGCAGCCCGACAGCAGCAGCGGCGCGAAGACGAGCGAGGCGATGCGAAGCCGACCGTTCATGTCGCGCGACACCGCAAGACCGGCGCCAGCGCCCCGCGCCAGCGGCCGCCGTGGTGGCGAGTGCCAAGGCGTGACGGCGGAGTCGGGGGTGTGAGGGGGGGTCACACCGCGGGATCGAGGCGTGAAACCGGGGGTCGGGTTGCGGGATGGGGGCACCTGCCGGCGCGGCGAGCTGCGGTCGGTTCGAG
>Ga0070728_10005402_pt1 | contig 12620 bp, 11 predicted proteins | sample tdDd471_FD_66723 | JGI IMG/M metagenome (GOLD analysis project Ga0070728, IMG submission 66723) | Marine sediment microbial communities from the Atlantic coast under amendment with organic carbon and nitrate - tdDd47.1 | ecosystem: Environmental > Aquatic > Marine > Coastal > Sediment | place...
CGTCGAGCCCGCCCGCGTCGGCCGGGGGCGGGCCGGCGTCTACCCCATCGTCTTCATCACAGCCGCCGGCGAGCAGCGCGACGAGCCCGAGCGTCCAAGCGAAGCGCATGCGCACAACCTATCAATCACCGTCCACGCGTTCGATGTCCGGCACCGGCGCGCCGTAGATCCGCGTCCACGTGCGGCCGGCCAGATCGGACAACCCCTCGCCCCCGAGCTGCCGCACGCGCGCGTAGATGGCGGCGATCTGCGAGCGCTGGATGCGGCGGTTCACGATCAGCCGCTCGTGGTCGAAGTCGAGCGTCTCGGCGAGCGCCTCGAACAACGCCACCGCGGCGTAGGCCTCGGGCATGCGCCACCCGTTGCGGTCCATGACGAACGACGCGACGTGGATGAGCGAGGTCCGGCTCATCGAGGGGCGCTGGGCGATCTGCGACAGGTACGCCGACAGCTCCGCGTTCGAGCGCTCGGCGCGCCGGTTCACGCGGTCCTCCGACTCCGTCTCGCCGACGTACTGCCCGAGCACGTCCGGCACCGCGTGCATCCGGTCGGCCTCGTAGTCGAGCCGGTGCTGCACCTCGTGCTCGGCGATCGACAGCGTGAACGCGTCGGCGAGCACCTGATACGCCCCGCGCGCCGCGTCGCCGCGCAGCACGCGCTCGGCCGCGCGCACCTCGGCGTGCGCGTTGGCGTCGATGCGGTCGCCGTACGACGCGAGGTGGGACGTGTCGTAGGCGTAGGTCCGCGGCTCGCGCAGCCGCCGGCCCTCGCCGCGCAGCGAGTGGCTCACCGCGCGCACCCCGTTGCGGCGCCGGACGATCGCGGCCGCGAGGTCGCGCAGCGCGGTGGACGTCGGGCCGAGCTCGGCCGCGGTCAGCGCGCGCGCCTCCTCGCGCAGGTCCTCGCTCGCGTGCTCCTCGAAGGAGGTGACCCACTCGATGCCGGACTCGTCCTGGTAGTCGCGGACGATCACCGACTCGTTCGACGCGTGGATCGACGGCAAGACCTTGTGGACGAGGAAGCGCTCGATGCGGTCGATCCGAACGAGCGCGTAGCGCACCTCCGGCCGCGTGTAGCCGAGCAGCGAGCGCTCGTAGTTCAGGTTGTCGAGCCGATCGAGGTCGAGCTGGTGGATCCGCGCGTCGCCCGCCGCGAAGGTGCGGCGGGCCTCGACCGTGAACATCGACAGCAACACACGTTGACGACGGGTCCGCGGGTACAGGCGCAGCTCGGCGTCGACGAAAAAGGGCACGTCCTGCGCGCGCAGCGCGTCCTGGAACTGCACGAGCTGGTTCAGGAAGATTCCCTGGTCGTCCGTGTCGTCCTCGGGCGCGGCCACGTACAGCTCGGCGGCGTCGAACAGGCCGATCGTCGGCTCCACGAGCTCGGGCGCGCGCTCGCCGAAGCTCTCGAGCACGACGCCGCGGGTCGTCGCGACGTCATCGGGCGGCACGCGCTCGCGGCCGAGCGAGCGCGAGTCGAGCGCGACCACGTAGGCCGCGAGCTGGCTGCGGAAGACGTCGTAGAGCGCGTGGCGCGGCTCCTCGTCCTCCATCCCGAGCAGCTCCTCGAGCGACGGCTCGGTGTCCGCGGCCTCGCCGCCCGCGGGCGGCGGCGCGTTGCGCTGGGTGCGCCACCACCACAGCCCGCCGCCGGCCGCGCCCGCGACCAGGAGCAGGACGAGCAGCGAGACGCTCGGCCCGATCGCGGCGCGGCGCTCCGCGCCCAGATCGCGCGCCGCCTCGAACGCCTTCGCGATCGCGGACGGGTCGTCCGATGGTGCGGGCTCGCCCGCCGCGCGCAGGTACGCGAGCCGGAACACGTGCGCCTCGTCCTCGGCGTGCTGCGTGTCGAACCCCGCCGCGAGCACGTGCTTGCGGGCGCTGCGCAGCGCGAGCGGCCGGTACGGCAGCGGGACGCGCGCGCGCGCCTGCGGGCGGGTCGCCCCCGTCGCCACCGCGCCGAGGTACCTCAGAACGAATCCCCTCACGCGCAATCCGTCGCACGCGGGGGCGCGAATTCAAGCCGCCGCTCGAGCAGGCTGCTGAAAAGCAGCCTGCTCAGAGCTGCCCGGCGATCGTGACCATGCCGCCGCCGGGCAGCGGCGACGCGCCGAGGTGGAACGGCAGCTCGGCGACGTCGGACGCGGCGTCGTCCATCCCGTCGGTGATCAGGTACAGCAGCGTCCAGCCGCCGACCGCGCCGATCAGGCCGCCGACCCCGAGCGCCGGTGCCTCGACGTGGTTCGCGCGGCTCAGCAGATAGCCCGCGGTGGTCAGCCCGACGCCGACGCCGAAGCCCAGGAAGAACCCGAGGTCGATGAACATCACGCGCCGCGTCGACATCGACAGCCCGCCCGCCGCCGCCGCGATGCCGCCGAGCAGACCCGCGTTGAGGCCCGCGAGCGGGATCGCGAACGCGACCGCCTCGTCCTGGTAGTCGGTGAGCAGCGAGACGCCACCGGCGAGGCCCGCGCCCCACCAGCCGAACGACTCGACGATGCGCGCCTCGCGGGTGGACGGCTGCGCGCCGAAGCCGACCGCGAGCCCGACGAGCGCGCCGGTCGCGGCGCCGCCCCAGGCCAGCGAGAAGTACCCGTTCGGGTCGTCCATGCCGAGCGCGGCGGCGAGGCCGAACGCGAACATGCCGTTGGCGAAGCCGAACCGGATCGACGAGCTGATGGTCGGCGGGATCCCGCTGCGCAATGCGCCCGACAGGTCGAGCGAGAGCACGCCGACCGCGAAGACCGCGGCGCCCCCGATCACGCTGAGCGTGTAGGTGACGGTGCCCGCCGTCTGGTCGGACGCGACGAACGGGATGTACCCGCCGGTCAGCGCGCCGAGCAGCGAGCCCGTGATGTAGAGCTCGACCGCCTCGCCGGTCGTGCGCTCGGTCGGATCGCGCTCCGGGCGCGGGGGCCGCGTGGGCGGCACGGCCACGTAGGGCACGGGCGCCGGCGCGTAGGTCGGCTGCGTCGGCGCGGCGGGGGTCTGGCTCGCGCCGATCGCGATCTCACGCAGGCGCGCGGCGCGGTCGCGCAGCGGGGAGCCCTCCGCCAGGCGGCTCATCGCGAAGTCGAGCCGCGGCAGCGCGATGTGCATCCGACGGCCGCGCACGTCGAGCTCCGCCTGCGCCACGAGCGGCGCGAGGACCTCGTCGAGCGGCGGCGGGGTGGCGTCGCCGCCCATCCGCTGCTGGGCGATCAGCCGCAGCCCGTCGGCGCGGATCCGCAGCGGCGTGTTCTCGGGCAGCGCGTGCGAGACCACCGACGCGCGCGAGAGCGCGAGCACGTGGCGCCCGGCCGCCATGTCCTGCTCGGCCGCGTCGAGCAGCGGGCGCACCACCTCCGCGGCGGGCGCGGCGGCCGGCGCGCCCGGCGGCGGCGGCACCGCGAGCTCACCGGGCGGCGCGGTCGCGGCCGAGGGCGGCGGTGCGGTCGTCGAAGCGGGCGGCGGCGGCGCGGCCTCCGGCGCGGCCCGAGCGCCGGGCGGCGGCGGCACGGTGAGCGAGCTCGCGTCGTCCTGCGCGTGGGCGCGGGCCGCGCCGAGCGCGACGAGCAACGAGCACAACGCGGCGAGCCTCCCCACGACCGCCATCGTAGCAGGCCGGGCGCGGCTCGTTCGACGGGCCCGAGCGGGTGCGGTAAGTCGTCGGCCGATGTCGAACGAGTCCCCCAGCCGCCGCTTCGCCGCCGTCGTCCTCGCCGCCGGGCAGGGCACGCGGATGAAGTCCGCCCTCCCCAAGGTCCTGCACGAGATCGCCGGCCGTCCCATGGTCTGCTGGCCGGTGGAGGCCGCGCTCGACGCCGGCGCCGAGCGCGTCGTCGTGGTCCTGGGCCACGGCAAGGAGCAGGTCGAGGCCGCCCTGCGCGACGCGTTCGGGGATCGGGTCGACACCGCGCTGCAGGCCGAGCGACGCGGCACCGGCCACGCCGTGCAGTGCGCGATGCCCGCGCTCGCCGACTACGACGGCCCGATCGTGATCCTCTACGGCGACGTGCCGCTCATCGAGCCCGAGGCGGTCGCCGCCCTCGTCGACGCGCGAGGAGACGCGCCGCTGTCGCTGCTCACCTGCCGCGCCGCCGATCCGTCCGGCTACGGCCGGATCCTCCGCGAGGACGGCGAGGTGTCGGGGATCCGCGAGCACAAGGACTGCTCGGCCGAGCAGCTCGCGATCGACGAGATCAACCCGGGCTTGTACGCGGCCGGCGCCGAATTCCTGCGCGGGGCGCTCGACGGGCTGAGCGACGACAACTCGCAGGGCGAGCTGTACCTCACCGACATCGTCGAGCCGGCCGCGAAGAGCGGCGGGGCGCGCGGCGTCGACTGGCCGCTCGAGAGCCTGCAGGGCGTCAACGACCGCGCGCAGCTCGCCGAGGCGGCGGCGGTGATGCGGCGCCGGGTCGCGACGCGCCACGCGCGCGCCGGCGTGACCATCCGCGACCTGAGCCGCGTGGACATCGACCACGCGGTGACCATCGGGACCGACGCGATCCTCGAGCCCGGCGTCGTGCTGCGCGGCGACACGACGATCGGCGCGGACGCGCACGTCGACGTCGGGTGCGTGGTCACCGACTCCACGATCGACGCCGGCGCGTACCTCAAGCCGTACTCGGTCGTCTCCGAGAGCCACGTGGGCGAGCGCGCCCAGGTCGGCCCGTTCAGCCACCTGCGGCCGGGCTCGGTCATGAAGACCGAGAGCAAGATCGGCAACTTCGTCGAGATGAAGAAGACGGTGCTGGGCGAGGGGTCGAAGGCGAGCCACCTCGCCTACCTCGGCGACGGCCGGATCGAGAGGGACGTCAACATCGGCGCCGGCACGATCTTCTGCAACTACGACGGCGTCCAGAAGCACCTCACGGTGCTCGAGGAGGGCTGCTTCATCGGCAGCGACAGCCAGCTCGTCGCGCCGATCACCGTCGGCAAGGGCGCCTACGTCGGCACCGGCACCACGGTGACGAAGAACGTCCCCGCCGACGCGCTCGCCGTGGGCCGCGCCAAGCAGCAGAACAAGGAGGGCTACGCGCCGCGGCTGCGCAGCCGCATGCAGGCCAGGGCCAAGGCCGCGAAGGAAGCCAAGAGTAAGGGGTGACCCGGGGGAGCCCCGGTTGTCGCCCAAGGGGCCGTGCCCTAGCGTTCGTGTGCATGGGGGCTCGAGCCAGCGCGCGCCGATCGGCGGTGATCGTCGTCGTGACGGCGCTCGCCACGTCGGGCTGCTTCCTCGACCGCCGCGGCACCCGCGACGGTGACGCGGGGCCCACCGCGATCGACGCGGCGCCGGTGCGAGCCGACGCCGGGACGATCGCGCGTGACGACGCGGGCCCCACTCCGCTCGACGCGGGTGATCGAGACGCCGGCGAGGCGCTCGAGCCGCCCGGCCCGCCGGGCGCGCCCACCTTCTCGGACGTCGGCGAGACGCGCGCGACGCTGTCGTGGGAGGCGCCGAGCACGGGCGGCCCGGTGGTCACCTACGAGGTCGAGACCGCGCCGGACATCGGCGGGCTTCCAGGCGCGTTCGGGACCCTCGTGACCGGCGTCGTCGGCCCGCCGCTGGTCGACACCGGCCTGTCGAGCGGCTCGACCCACTGGTACCGGGTGCGCGGCGTGAACGCGCTCGGGACCGGCGCCCCGTCCGAGGCCGCGTCCGTCACCACCACCGCGCCGTGGGTCGTCACGCGAGTGCAGACCGCCGAGGCCGACGGGGTCGAGCCGACGGCGAGCTTCGCGGCTGCGCCGACCGAGGGGAACCTGCTCGTCGCGATCGTGTTCCTGCGGCTCGACACCGCGAACCCGGACATCGAGGGTTGGGACGAGGTGTTCCACACCCACTTCCAGACCAACGACGGCAACCGCCGCGGGCTCGCGATGTTCGCCCGGGTGGCCGGCGACGACGAGTCGGCGCAGGTCGACGTCGACTGGGACCCCGACCGCGAGAGCCGGCTGCTCGTCATGGAGCTCAGCGCGGGCGCGCCCGCGACGTGGACGCTCGAGGACGCGGTCTACGACGACAGCGGCGCCGCTCGAGTGGACGAGATCTCCCTGTCCTCCGGGGTCTCGCCGTCGGGCGAGCAGGTCTGGATCGGCGCGCTCGGCACGCGCGACGACCCCAACTCGGACGTCGCGTTCGACGGGATGGGCATGGCGATCTCGCGCCGCGGCTCGCGCACCGTGGCGGCCGCCGTCGCGCAGGCGCCGCCGGGGACCCGCGCGACGACGACCGCCCGCTGGTCGACCACCCGCCACGCGACCGCTGGGCTCGCGGTGTACTCGCTGACGCCGCGCTAGCGATCCCACACCCGTGCTACGTCTCCGGGTGGTGTTGGCCCGTCTCATCGCGCTCGCCCTCCTCGCCACCTCCCCGGCGGCGGCGCAGGACGCGCGCGACGTGACCGTGGCCCGGAGCGAGTTCGAGGCCGGCATCGGGGCCGCGCGCGCGGGGGACTGGGGAGCGGCCCGCGGGCACTTCGCGCGCTCCTACGCGCTGAACCCGCGGCCGTCCGCGCTCTTCAACCTCGCCGGCGCGCAGGCGCAGACCGGCGCGCTGGTCGCCGCCGCCGAGAGCTACCGCGAGTACCTGGCCCACCGCGACGAGCGCAACGCCGACCGGGTGACCGAAGCCGAGGGGGCGCTCGCCGACCTCGAGGCGCGGATCGCGACGGTCACCGTGACCCTCGACGGCCTCGCCCCCGGCGACGAGGTCCGCCTCGACGGCGCCCCGATCCGATCGCTGCTGCTCGACCACGCGATCCCGCTCGACCCGGGGGCGCACCGCTTCGCGGTCACGCGCGACGGAGCCGAGGTCGCCGCCGCCAGCGTCGACGCGCGAGAGGGCGCGCGCCTCACGCTGACCATCGACGTGCCGCCGCCACCGGCGCCCACGCCAGCGGAGGTCGTCAGCGACGCGCCATCCGAGCCCGAGCCTCCGACGCGACCTCCCGTGGCGCCCGCGCCCACCGACGACGGAGGCGAGGACGTGCTCGGGTCGTGGTGGCTCTGGACGATCGTCGCCGGCGTCCTCACCCTCGGCGGCGCGATCGCCATCGGGGTCGCGGTGACCACGCCCGGCGATCCCCCGCCGAGCGTCGGCTTCGCGTTCGGGACGCCCGTGAGGGTGCCGTGACGCGCGTCGCCCTCGCCCTGCTCGCCACGCTCGCCGGGTGCGCCGAGCCGACCGCGCTCCTGGTCTTCGTCGACTCGGACATGCCGCTCGAGCGGGTGACCGTCGAGGTCACGGGGAGCGACGAGGTCACGGCGCCGACGTCGACGACCATGGACTTCGCGGCCGCGCCGTGCCCGGCGCGCCTGACGCTGGTGCCCGACGGCACTCACATCATCGGCGACGCGGTCGAGGTCGAGGTGAAAGGTTACCTCGCCGGGGCGGCGACCGAGGCGGTCGACCGCACGGCCGTCACCCGCTTCGTCGACGGCGAGACGCGCTTCATCCAGGTCTATCTCTTCGAGGCCTGCGCGGGGGTCGAGTGCGATGTCGAAGGCGAGACCTGCGTGGCCGACGCGGACACGGCGGTGGGCGACTGCGAATCGGAGAGCCTGAACGCCCAGCCGTACGCCGACGACCCGCCTCGCATCGAGTAGCCGGCCGTGGGTCAGTACGAGTCGTCGATCGGCACGCCGTCGATCACGGTCGCGGCGGGGTCGGGCGCGCGGGGCTCGGGGGCGCGGCGGCGGCGGGCGCGGGGCTCGGGGGCGGTGCCGGGGTCGGGACCGGGGCCGGGGTCGGGACCGGGGTCGGGACCGGGGTCGGGTTCCGGGTCGGTCGCGGGGTCGGGGGCCTCGGCCGGGTCCGGGGCGGGGGCGGAGGCGTCGGTGGCGGCGGGGACGGGGTCCGTCTGGACCGGCGCGGCGATCGAGGACGCCGGCGCCGGCGGCGCGACCGTGGAAGCGGTCGACGCATAGGCCGCGAGACCGAGGCCCGCGAGCGCCACGAGCGCGAGGGCGGCGGTCACCGCCCACAGCGGACGTCGGGACACCGGCAGCTCGATCCGGCTCTCGGTCGCCGGGGCGTGGCCCGTGAGCGCCTCGACCTCGACCGTGGGCGCGAACGCGGCGTCGAGCGGCCCGAGCGCGCGCAGCGCCTCGCGCACCTCGGCCATCGTCTGCGGGCGCTCCTCCCGAGCCTTCGCGGTCATCCGATGAACGAGCGCCGCGAGGTCGGCGGGCACGTCGGTTCGCAGCGCCTCGACGCGCGCGGGTTCGTCGTTGGTGACCGCGACGATCAGCATCGGCAGCGACGTCGCGGGGAACATCGTCTGCCCCGTGATCATCGTGTAGAGCACCGCGCCCAGCGCGTAGATGTCGGAGCGCGCGTCGGCGCGGCTCGCGTCGCGCACCTGCTCGGGCGACATGTACGCCGGCGAGCCGATGAACGAGCCGGTCCGCGTGGCCACGCTCGCGGCCCCGTCGGTGAACTTGCTGATCCCGAAGTCGAGGACCTTGGCGAAGTCGCCGTCCATCAGCAGGACGTTCTCCGGCTTCACGTCGCGGTGGACGATCGAGGCCTCGTGCGCGGCGCCGAGCGCGTCGGCGAGCTGATCGGTGATCGCGACCGCGCGCTCGAGCGCCAGCGGGCCGTCCTCGCGGACGACCTGCGCCAGGTCGCGGCCCTCGAGCAGCTCCATCGCGATGAACGGCGCGCCCTCCGCGGTCCGCCCGAAGTCGAACGCGTGCGCGATGTGCGGATGTCCGAGCGAGCCGCTCGCGCGCGCCTCGTTCCGAAAACGGCGGACCACCTCGGCGTCGCTCGCGAGCCCCGCGTGCAGGATCTTCACCGCGACCGGGCGGCCCATCGACTCGTGCTCGGCCTCGTAGACGGCCCCCATGCCGCCCGCGCCCAGGCAGCGACGGATGCGATAGCGGCCGTTGATCAGGCGACCGAGATACAGGTCCCGCGTTTCGCCGTCGTCCTCTCCCACGTGTGCGAAGGCTAGCTCAGTCTGCACGGTAGCGGACGAGCCGCGCTTACCGAGCAGAGTAAGTGCGCGCGCCGCGGCGCGGTCGCATCCTGGCGGCCATGGCAGACCACATCCACTACGACGCGGACGACGGGATCGCCTCGATCCACATCGATCGTTCGGACAAGCGCAACGCGTTCAACGTCGCGATGTTCGGCGAGCTGACCGCCGCGTTCGGGCGCGCCGAGGCCGACGACGCGGTCCGGGCGACGCTCGTGACCGCCGAAGGCCCGGACTTCACGACCGGGCTCGATCTCACCGACGTGGCGCCCGCGTGGATGCGGGGCGAGCGCCCGCTGACGCCCGACGACGTCGATCCGTGGGCCGTGCTCGGTCGCCGCCGGACCAAGCCCATGATCTGCGCGGTGCAGGGCCGCTGCTACACGCTGGGCTTCGAGCTCGCGCTCGCCTCCGAGGCGTGCGTCGCGACTCGAGACGCGGTGTTCGCGCTCCGGGAGGTGCGGGCCGGGATCTTCCCCGCCGGCGGCGGCGTGGAGCGGCTCGTCCTCGGGGCGGGCTGGAGCACGGCGATGCGGTACGTGCTCACCGGCGACGATCTGCCGGCGACCGAAGCGCACCGGCTCGGGCTCGTCCCGGAGCTGGCGCCGGACGCCGACGCGGCGCGCGACCGAGCCCAGGAGATCGCCGACGCGATGGCCTCGGCCGCGCCGCTCGCCGTCCGCGGCGCGCTCGCGCACGCTCGGCGCGCCGTCGAGGCGCAGTGGGGCGACGCCCAGCGAGCCGTGCCCGACGCCATCCAGGGGCTGATCAACACCGCCGACGCGCGCGAGGCGGCGATCGCGGCGGTCCAGCGCCGTGACCCGCGGTTCCGTGGCGAGTAGCCCCAGCTGAGGCCGCAGCGCGTCCCGAGCCCACCGCCGCGCGCGCGCTCGTCACGCTGGCGCTCGAGCGTCGGGACGTTGACGGATGGGCGTTCGAAGGCCGCTCGTAGGGGCACCCCCCACACGCACTCGGGCGCGGCACGTCGCTTGCGAAGGCGAGACTCATGATTTCGACAAGCCAGCTCTCCATCATCGTCATCGACGACCTCCTCGCGGACGATCCGGTCATCGACGCGTTCGACGACTTCTCGGTGGCGACGCGCTTCGTCGCCGCCCGCGAGGACGCCGCGACTCCCACCTGGGCCGAGCTCCTCGCGTGCGACGCCGAGGAGGACGACGACGACGTGGTCCCCGACGCGATGACCGGCAACGACGCGTTCCGGATCATCGAGATCCTCAAGGAGCGCGAAGCCGCCCTCGGCCGCTGAGCGCTAGCGGGGCTTCTTGGGGCCGACCAGGGTCTGCAGCACGGCCCGGGCGACCTCGGCGCCGGAGGGGTCCTTCATCGAGACCTCGATCTCGAGATCGCGCTCGGCGTTGTCGCGGATCGCGGGGCAGTGCGAGGTGCCGGTGATCGTGCCGCGGGCCTTCTTCAGGTACTCGATCTCGAGGCCCTTGACGATGAAGCGCGCGTCGTCGGGCAGGGTGTACGCGACGGCGACGTTGCCGGTGAGCTCGGCGAGGTTCGCGAGCGCGATCGCGTGCACGCAGTCGAGGTGGTTGCGGACGGCGCGCCGATCCTCGAGCTCGACCTTCGCGAAGCCCTCGCGCAGCTCGATCACCCGCGCGCCGATCGAGCCGGTGTACGGAGCGGCGACGCCGACGAGGCGGCTGAACACCGCGCGCCCCCCGGGGACGCGGCGCAGGCGCTCCCAGGCGTCGCGGATGAAGTTGCCGTGCCGTTCGACCGACGGAAGGGCGTTGTGCAGCGCGGCGGCGAGTCCCATGGCCCGAGCGTGGAGCCGGGCCGCTCAGCGAGCAACCGCCGGGCCCCAGGTGTCGTCGCCCGGGGTGCGCACGTCGAGCGAGTAGTCGCCGACCGAGAGCTCCGGCGGGACGCCGACGTTGGCGCGGAACCGACCGGCCTCGTCGGTCACGGTGACCCCGAGCAGCCACTCGCGCTCGCCGCGCGGCGCGCGCAGCACCAGCTCCACGCGCAGCCCGGCCACGCCGCGCGCGTTGCCCCGCGCGCTGCCGGTCACCTCGAGCTCGCGGCCGCGGAACACCTCGAAGTCGCGTCGGTCGAGCGCGAGCGTGAGCGCCCCGCGAGCCTGCGACCCCGGCGCGGGCGGCGCGGCCTGCGCCGACCCTCCCCCGCCGCCGCCGTTGCCGTCTCCGCCGCCCTCACCGTCGCCCTCGGAGAGCGGGCCGTCGCCCTCGCCGCCCGGTGTCGGGCGCGCGCGCAGACCGGCCATCCGCCGCGCCTGCTCGTAGGCCTCCTCGTAGGCGTCCGGACGCGGCAGCGGGTCGGGCTCGTGCGGCTCGTAGATCGGTTGGTCTCGCGCGTTCTGCGCGTTCAAGCCCGTCGCCGCGCCGCCGAGGTCGACGCGCAGCCACCCCGCGTGGGCGGGCAGCTCGACCTCGGCCCACGCGTGCGCCTCGTTCTGCACGAACCGCGCGTGCATGCCGAGCGCCTGCGCGGTGATCACGAAGGCGTAGGCCCGGTGGCGGCAGATGCCGATCTGGCCCTCCGCGATCGCGCGGTAGTAGTTGCCGTCGCGCGGTCGGATGCCCACGTCGCTCTCGCGGAACGATCGGAAGTAGCGGGTCAGCTCCTCGAGCGCGTGCGGGAACGTCGAGTCGCGGCCGAGGCCGAGCTGGCGCGCGAAGTCCTGGGCGTCGCGCTGGACCTCCGGGGGCATGCGCGGCACCTGGTCGGCGAGCGCGTCGACCGGCGCGTCCGGGATCGGGCGGCCGAAGTAGTCCCGCGGCGCGTCGGTCAAGAAGACCAGCCGGACCTGACCCGAGCCCGCGCCGGGCGCGCGCGCGAAGTAGTTGTCGACTCCGTCGCGGACGATCTCGATCTCGGACGGCGGGTTGGTCTCGAGCGAGAGGATGCGCGAGTCCGGCGACACGCTCGGCAGCGGCACCTCGGGACCCGCGGAGAAGTCGAGCACGACGGTGCCCCAGAACCGATCGCGCACCAGCCCGTCCTCGGGCGGGGCGCCGGCGCCGACGACCGGGACGGCGCGGCGGTGGGCGTCCGAGATCGTGAGGATCGGCGTGTCGCCGTCGAGCACCACGCGGTCGAGCGCGGTCACCCGCTTGAACGGCGCGATCACCGGGGTGAACACGGTGAAGTAGCTGACCGTGCCCTCGAGGTTCGTGACCCCGTCGGGCCGGAACGTGGGCGAGCGGCGGCCGACCTCCTCTCGCCGCTGGCCGTCCCCGGCGTCCGCGACCATCGGCCGCTCGTCGCGCCCGAGCCCGCTCAGCGGAGGCCGGTCGATCATCTCGCCGTCGTAGACGATCGCGTCCGGCTGCGCGCCGCCCGACGAGATCAGCAACGTCCCCTCGTTCTCCTCGAGGTCGGGGATGTACTCGTGCGCGGTCGGCGTGTCGTCCGCCGACACGTCGGTCGCGAGCAGCGCGAGCGCGCACAGCGCGAGGCGGGTCTTGTACCGCACGCCGCCAGTGTGGCTGGCCGCGGGCGATACGGCTACAGTCCGGCTCCCGCGAGATCTCGCCGATGGACTTCACGCCGCTCAACGTCACCTTCGCGATCCTCGGCATCTCGCTCCTCGTCGTCGTCCACGAGTCCGGCCACTACCTCGCGGCGCGGGCGTTCGGGATGCGGGTGCTCAAGTACA
>Ga0070728_10005403_pt1 | contig 12617 bp, 13 predicted proteins | sample tdDd471_FD_66723 | JGI IMG/M metagenome (GOLD analysis project Ga0070728, IMG submission 66723) | Marine sediment microbial communities from the Atlantic coast under amendment with organic carbon and nitrate - tdDd47.1 | ecosystem: Environmental > Aquatic > Marine > Coastal > Sediment | place...
CACCCGCTTGTGCAGCAGGATCAGCAAGAATTTATCGCGAAGAATGCGGCGCTCGGACGCTCTATTGTTGCTCTGGATATTCCACTGCTTTTTGAAATCGGTTTAGAAAAAGACATGGATTATACGCTGGTGGTTAGTGCACCGGTGATGGTACAGCGTGAACGTGCTTTGGAGCGCCCGACTATGACGCAAGAAAAGCTGGAGGCTATACTTGCGCGGCAAATGCCAGACGCGGAGAAATGCAAACGCGCTGATTATGTGATTAAGACGGGCTTAGGGCGCGGGCATTCTATGAGGCTCCTCAAAGAAGCTCTGCTTGATATCCGTATAAAGTGCGGCCTGATCCCTGATCCTGAAGCTGAGGAAGATGGTGATGAGGCGCGGGATGTGGGGGGTGTTGTGTGAAATCTGATAGCAATAATGATAACAACCTATCTCAAGAAGATTTTCATATCCTTAAAAGTCTTCTATATTTGGACTACTCGGACGAACAAGCAGAACTCTTGAAGAGATTTTTGGAATCAGGGCTTGCAGATAATCATGCCCTTAAAGAAATTAAAGATTCATATTTTAAGCCCAAACAACGTTTATGGGAAGCAATTCTATACGATTATCTACTCAAACAAAATATAAGCACACCCACTTCCAAGAATAAAGGGCCTGATTTTACAATACAAAATAACGATAAAGTTGTACGTGTAGAAGCCATAGCCACCAGATTTGGTGCACAAATAAAACCCCTTAAAAAAGGCGACAATTTTGAAAATGGGATCATTAATGAAGATAAGTATATAGAGCGATGGTCAACGGGCATTTACGATAAAACTGGAAAATTCAAGGATTACATAGATAACAAAATAATTAATGATAAAGATATCTGTGTTATAGCCATTTCAAACACCACCTCAACAGAAGCTTTCAATTTTTATAATGATCATAACGAGAAAATTCCTCGTATTATTGAATATCTTTATCCGCTTACAACGCAACAAATGGTTACCAATAATAATGGCACAAAACGATATGGACAAAGAGAGCACTATACGAAAGAAAACGGCTCTTCAGTTCCTGTAGGCGTGTTTCATAAAGACGAGTACAAACATATCAGCGCCGTACTAGCTTATAACTACATAGGCACTCTCGGAGAAGTTAAAGAGTGGGTTTTAGTGCACAACATAAACGCTAACAATCCATTAGAGGAAGGAACACTCAACGTTGATCAGGAATGGGTATGCCGTACAGATGGGGTGAATTTTACCCTAGAAAACCTTAATACTAAATCATTGGACTCCTCCTCATAAAAAATGACCGACGAGGTGCCGGTCATTTATAAATTTTGTATTTTTGTCATGCCCGCCTTTGTGCGGGCATCTGGTTAGTGTAGAGCTAAAAATCACCGGATCCCCGCTCACGAAGCAAAGCATAGCTTTGTTCGTTTTTGCAAACAGAACAAAGCTTCTGGCGGGGATGACAGTGATGCTAATAATTAAGCGGCGCGGTTGCCTTTATAACCGCCCTTATTTCCTGATCTTTGGCTAGATTTGTTGCCGCCATTGCCTCCACGGCCTCCGCCACCGTTGCCATTACCGCCACGACCGCCTTGGCCACCGCCGTATGATCCGCCTTTATTACCGCTGGCTGAACGTTTGAAACGACGGGGTTGATCACCATCTTGTTTGAAAGTTGGTTTGTTGCTGGATAGTTTACGCTTGCCTTTATAGCCACCTGCGCTTTTACCGCCATTAGCGTTTCCGTTGCCTCTACCTTCGGAACTTCTGCCCTCGGCGTTGCCGCCTCTTGAAGTTTGAGCCCAAGCATTTCTGTCTTCAGCAAAGTTTCTGCTGCGCTTTGTAGACTTTTTATGCGCTGGCTTATTTCCTGTTTCTTTACGCTTTGGCATGAATGAGTTTTCGCCAGATGCGCCCTCATTGCTTCTAGTATTAGTAAACTTACGCTTGCCTTTATAACCGCCAGATGCGTTGCGATTGCCTTCTGAGCTTCTATTGTCAGAGTAATCGCGCTTTGGCTTATTGTATGAGCGGCGCTGTTCGCCCTGCTCGCCTTGAGCATTATCGGAACGGCTGCTATTAGAAAACTTACGTTTGCCCTTATAGCCACCAGATGCGCCCTGCTCATTACGATCACGGCCTTTACCGGCATAAGGTTTGCCGCGTCCACGGCCACGGAATTTACCGCCTTTGCCTTTACGCTGATCATTGGCTGGTTTGGTTCCAGCAAATTTCTCGGGATAGAGCATTTGCTCAATCGCGTGCCATTTACGTCCGTCTTGTGGAGCAATCATGCATAAAGCTTCGCCAGATGCCCCAGCGCGAGCCGTACGGCCAATGCGGTGAATATAATCTTCAGGCACTTGCGGCATGTCATAGTTAATCACGTGTGCGATGTGCGGCACATCAAGTCCACGAGCGACAACATCAGTTGCAATCAAGATGCGGAATTTTTTGTTACGATAAGCTTGGATCACGCGTTCGCGTTTGTTTTGCTTAAGATCACCGTGAATTGCTTCAACTTTGTGATCTTCAAAACGAAGTCTCTTCGCAAGCTTATCCGCTCCGCGTTTTGTTTTCACAAAAACAAGAATTGTTCCGCTGCGCTCTTCCAGCTCATTAACCAATACATCATATTTCTTGGACTGATCATCAACGCGCACGATCTTTTGATCGATGTTATCAGCGATATTGATTGTAGAACCAATTGCAATGCGCTCTGGATTATGGAGATATTTATCCGCCATCTTCATAATGTTTTTAGGCATAGTTGCCGAGAACATCAGGGTCTGGCGCTCATTAGGGAGATACTTAACGATGCGATCGATCTGAACACTAAAGCCCATATCAAGCATGCGGTCCATTTCATCAAGCACAAGAAAACGTGTTTGTTCTAGGTCTAAATTACCGCGCTCTAGGTGGTCGTTAATACGTCCGGGTGTTCCTACTACAAGGCGAGGGCGGCGTTTAAGCTGTTGATTTTGTTTGCTGTAGGGATCGCCACCGATCAAAAATGCGGTGTTGATTTTAGATTTAGGGCCTAAAAGCTGGCGCATGATTTCCATCACTTGCTTACCAAGCTCACGCGTTGGGGTTAGAACAATCGCACCTGCACGCTCGTCATTTAGGAGCGCTTCCACTAGGGGAATAGCGAACGCGGCAGTTTTACCGGTTCCGGTTTGGGCAGAACCCAATACGTCGCGCCCAGTAATGGCTACTGGTATAGCTTTAGCCTGAATTGGGGTAGGGGTTGTGTACTTCATGAATTTTAGTGACTGTTGCAGCACACTATGTAGGCCGAGGCCATCGAAATTTTCCATTTACTCTTCTTTCACTTTTCAGTTCTTTAAACAATAAATGTTATCCATTTATTGTTGCCCTCATACGCCGGGCATGCTTCGGCTAACGCCGCCGGACACTTGTCCGGTACAATTTAAAAAATGCTAATTCATTTTTTAAATCACGAAAAAGCTACAGTGCTTGCATCCCACACCATTGCGGAATAACACTGCTTCGGTCTTTTCTTTTATCGACCGATTAAATAAACGAACTTTATAGGGAAAGAGTGAATGGTTAGAATTTCTAACCTTGGTCATCACGCATCCATGTGCTTACGATTGATGGATACTTTGCCAAAAGCTCTGCTAATTATTAGCTTCTTTTTTTATATTATTGTTATTATTATATTATTTATTAATAACCCTCGCGTTTCCACGAGGAAGCGGGAACATGACAGCTTTTACAGCCCACGTCAAGAAAATACGAAAGATAGATTAGGGAAAATCATGAAAAAAGTCATTTTAGCAGTGTTTGGGATAGTGTTGACAACTGGGCTAGTTTGTACAGCGATGGCAATGTCCGGTACTGTAAGTAAAGGATATAGCTGGCGCTATAAAATGACAGTTACGATAGAAACGCCCGAAGGTCTTGTGACAGGTTCAGCCGTAAGAGAAATGGGCAATTCCACAGCGTCATCATTTATTCCTGAAGTTGGTAATCCGGCAGATGTGCGCGGAGAGGCTGTCGTCGTGGATATGAGTGAGCGCGGCGTTTTGTTTGCGCTGATTTCACATGATAGTGACATGGAATTTTATAATGCATTCCGCCCATTATGGCCCGACGGTGGCTCAACGCCGGAGGGAATCAAGTTTTACTCCGAACTGCCAGTAGGTACGAAAGTTAAGCTGCAGCCTGGTGGTTACCGCGGTCAACCAAAGCTCGTGACCTTTACCGATATGAACGATCCAAAGAGTGTGACGCCTGTTAACAAACATGATTTATCAGGTGTTTTTGGGCAGGGCGTAAAGCTCAAAGGCATTACCTTTGAAATCACCGATGAGCCGGTGACGAGGAAAATTGACGATATATTGCTTTGGTTAAATGGATTGAATGGGCACTATTTACACGGTGGTATGACCTCACGAGAAGCGCCACTCGGCCTGCATGCAGGCAATTTTAAGAAAGGTAAATAAGGATGACAAGCACGACATTAATGAACGCAATATTATCGATGGATGCATATAACCGTGGTTATGATGCTTCTTAAAAAACACGGGATTAATGTATAACGTCATTACGAGCGATGGCGGAGCACCCAAGGGCACAAGCAATCCAGTATTTTGTATATTGGCTATGGATTGCTTCGTCGTTATACTCCTCGCAATAACACAGAATAAAAAGGCTAATTGCATATGTTACTGCGTGAAATCGTATTTGATACAGAAACCACGGGTATGAGTTTATTATTAACAATTAGTACTCTTTTTATAATTAGAAAATAATATAGAAATAACTAGTTAGTAGTTATCTAAATACCATTGATAAGTAGCGTTGAGGCCGTCCTCAAGAGATGTTGACGCTTTCCATCCCATTGATTCAATACGCGAACTATCCATCAATTTACGCGCAGTACCATCGGGTTTGTCGGCATCAAAGGTAAATTCCCCTTCGAAGCCTACAGTCTTGGCAATGTGTTCAGCCAGTTCCTTAATAGTGTGTTCTATACCGCTACCGACATTTACATGTGGTTCATCGGAGTAATTTTTTAGCAAAAATACCAGCGCAGCGGCCAAATCATCAACAAACAAAAACTCGCGCAAGGGTGTGCCTGTACCCCACAGCTCCATAGAACTATCGCCTGCTAGTTTAGCGCGGTGAGCCTTTTGGATAAGAGCAGCAATAACATGGCTGTCTTTCTCATCATAGTTATCGCACGGACCATATAAATTCGTTGGCATAGCTGAAATAAAATCACATCCGTATTGGCGGCGATAGGCCTGACACATTTTAATACCGGCGATCTTAGCAATTGCATACCACTCATTTGTTGCTTCTAAAGGGCCAGTAAGCAGTGCCTCTTCCTTCATCGGTTGCTGCGCCATTTTAGGATAAATGCAAGAGGAGCCCAAGAAAACCAGCTTCTCGACTCCGGCCAAATAAGAGCCATGAATGATGTTAGATTCGATCATAAGATTGTTGTAAATAAACTCTGCCGGATATGTATCATTCGCATAAATCCCGCCAACTTTTGCTGCAGCAAGAAACACTGCGTCTGGCTTATTTCGAGCAATCCATTTATGCGTTTGCGCCTGATCAAGTAAGTCGACCCGATCGCGCCCGGCAGTTATGACCTCACAATTTTCACTGGCGAGGCTGCGAACAATCGCGCTGCCCACCATACCACGATGACCCGCAACCCATATTTTCTTACCTGTAAGGTCAAATTTAGTTATCGTCATATCAAGTGTCCCGCTTTTCCATCATAACGCTTTATTTAGATGATCTTCGCCAGCTTACGCAGACGGGTTCATTCTAGTTTAAGCTTCGCTTAGCAACAATCTTCCTTTAAAAATATGTATAGAATATACTAGCGCGTTCATACTTTTGATAAATGCTATTGCTCTGATTTTCCTCGCATCAAGAAACTACGGGATTAATGTGCGTAAGTGGGTTTGCAAAGCGGCGGCTTGGCTTCATAATGGGGGCTTAAACATAAGGATGGGTAAGCTATGGTACTGCGGGAAATCGTATTCGACACCGAGACTACGGGTATGGACCCATTTGAGGGCGATAAAATCGTTGAGATCGGCGCGCTGGAGCTGGTTAATCACCTTCCTACTGGCAAGACTATTCAGCTTTATATCAACCCGGAGCGCGAAGTTCCTGCCGAGGCTGTGGCTGTGCACGGCATTACCAATGAGTTTTTAAAAGATAAGCCTGTCTTCTCTCAAGTTTACACGGATTTTCTGGATTTCATCGGTGATGACTCAACATTGGTTGCGCATAATGCCGAATTTGATATGAAGTTTTTGAACTATGAGCTGGAGCAAGTCGGCCATAAACCTATTCCTAATACGCGGGTGATTGACTCTCTGGTTATCGCACGCAAAAAATTCCCCGGCTCTCCGGCTAATCTTGATGCGTTATGTCGGCGTTTTAGCATTGATAATACCAGCCGGACTTTTCACGGCGCGCTTTTGGACTCCGAGTTACTAGCCGAGGTATATCTGGAGCTATTAGGAGGGCGTCAACGCGGATTTGGCTTGCTTGATGATAGTAAGAAAGATGCAGATAATAATAACAGTACCGGCGCTGGCATTCAGGCAAAAGAACATCCCTACCGTGAGCCGCGCCCTCATGCTCCAAACGCAGAAGAACTCCTTGCGCATAAGGAGTTCTTAAAAGAGTTAACCGATCCACTGTGGGAAACGGTGGGTAAGGGATAATACCTTACATATCCATTGTCGTAGCGGTTGGACTTGCTTGAGCTACCAATGTTTCCTGCTCTGGCGCAGTAATAGAACTTTGCGCATCGACCACTGGAGCCTTCACAAGCTCTGGTGCCAATGAATTACCGATCGCTTGAAGTTCTTGATTACCAGTCGCAGGAGCTATCTCATTACCCAATGCCTGCGCAATAGTATTAGTAAGTTCTTTATTGCCGTCAAATGCATTTTTGTCACAAAGTCTATCTATAAGGAATTTCATGTGAGGCCCTGCGATATCATCACGACTTTTGAAAATCTCTACTGGTTGCCCTTCCGGCGTTGCTTTTATTGCTTCCTCTATTTGTTTTGCAATAGCTGGGTAATCCTCCGCAAAATCATCTCCGGTAACACTATCCGCAACATCAGAAAAGAAATTCTTTATCCCCACATAACCACTTTCAGCAGGACCCATATTTGGGTCTTCCGGCGTCTCCTGTTTTGGCTCTGGGGCAAACTTTTCAACAAAGTAAGCATTTACTGCTTCCATCGTAGTAGGTCCAACTTTACCATCAACACCCGCGCCTACTGCGTGTTGAATAATTTTGCCAGTATTTGGTGATCCAGCGGGAATACCTTCGGGACCAACTTTTTCAAGCAATTCAGCAGCTTTTTGAATTTTAGCTTCAGTGCCTATACCCGCAAGATACGCAATACCTCCATCGACTCCCTGTGTAGCATCAGTAACCACACCATCAACGCCTTTTGCAACGCCGCCCGCTCCACCAAATTGTTCTGTTATAGCTCCGGCGCTTTTTAATAAACCTGCACCAGGTACATTATCTAACCAACTACCCATTATCATCTCCTAATTTTTTTATAAACTTTATCAATAAATAAACATAAATAACTCAACCACACATTAACCACCGGCCTAAACCATAACATGCAGATTGTTAATATATCATGAAGACAATAATGTACGCTATAAAAATGTGCTTTTAAAGTATATTATGCGTTTTTTTATGCGGAATTATTTTTTGTAAATGATAAGAGATAGCAAACCTAAAATAACAAAGCGACGGAATCCTCTCTACAAGAACTCCGCCGCCTGCGGGTTATTTCGGCCTGTTCAACTTAACCGGACTTAATCGTTGTATCGATGATTATTTTCATGTCTAAGTCTGCGTCTCTCTCCAGCTGCAGGCTCTATGTCATTCATATTGCGGCCCACTGTTTTATACGCGGGATTACCAATTTCGTCATCACTGACCATCCGCTTATAACGGGGGGTTTCTTTCACCGGCTCGCTATATCTTTCTTTAAGCTCCTTATATTGAGCTACACCATCAGTATTATTATCAATCGTCCCGCCCGCTTGTGCGATGCCTGTAAACGCCAACGCTGAAGTAGCGAAAACGGCTGCGTATAAAATATGCTTTTTCATCTTTTTTCCTTCATTATCGAGTTGTCTTCTATCTATGAAATCAGGTATTAAGTAAACCGTACCGCGTATGTCTTGTTATTCTGCGGCTTGCCAACAAAGGTTACGGCGTTATACTCATTTTCGTGCAATCGCGCGTTGATCCAACTCGGTATCCTTTATGGCGTTAAAACAAGAAATCGTGAAATTATATACAGAAGAAAGCCTACCTGCTCTAGTCTGGCTCCTGAGCGCTTCATATTTATGTTCACTATTGGCGAATTATTTCTGGGCGTTTGATTTATTCAGTCATTTTCTTACGCAATATTGTTTCGCCGGGTTATTTTTCGGAGCATCGTTCATCGCCCTGAAACAGTATAAATACGCCGCTTTAGCGCTTTGTATTGCAGCGTTATCTTTTTGTGAATCGCGCATGAACCTGCAGCACCCGTTGCAGTTCTTTCCTCCCGTAAATATCACCGCTCAAAGCGTGAAACTGGTTCAGTACAATCACAATGTAGCGAAGCGAGATTTTGAAGACGTTAAAGCGTGGCTCACGGAAAACGCAAAGACATTTGACATTATTGTCCTGCAAGAAGCCTCTATAAAAACTGTAGAACTGGCAACCTCCCTTAATAACATATACCCCTATCAAATTCATGAGCCTCGCGCCCATGCTTTTGGCACAGTAATTATAAGCCGCCATCCTATAATGGAGCATTCTCGTATCGACTTTTCTGGCGCGGTTGTTGAAAATTTTGTTATCCGAGCTGCCATTGATATTCCGGGGGTAAATGAACCTCTTATCTTATATGCGCTTCATGCTATCCCGCCTACCGGGCGCCCGTTGTTTAAACAAAGGAATGATGAAATCCTTGAAGCCGGGAAGATAATCTCCAAGGATACAAGCCACTATATTGCTATGATTGGAGATTGGAACGTTACACCGTATTCACCGTTTTTTACAAAATTGCTGGATTTATCCGGTCTGAATTATCAAGCAAAGGGGCTGTTTCTTAATCCAAGCTGGCCTAGTGTTCCAGTATATTATTTTCTTAAAATACCCATAGATCACGTTTTGTATAGCGACTCTATGCAATTTTTAGATAAAGTAGTTGCATCTAACTTTGGGTCAGATCATAACGCCGTGATAACAACGCTTGGTTTTTTTGGGAATGCCGGGAATTAATAAAGGAATAAACAAGCTACATGTATACGATTTCCAAGGAATATCATTTCTCGGCTTCGCACCAGCTTTTAGCTTTAAGTGAAGACCATCCTTGCGCACGTTTACATGGGCATAATTATATTGTTGAAGTAGAGCTACAAAGCGAGGAATTGGGGCCTACGGGATTTGTGCGTGATTACCGCGAGTTGGATGCTTTGAAGGTTTATATTGATGAGGTCTTTGACCACCGTCATATCAATGATGTACTGGGAGATGATCGTGCTACGGCGGAGCATTTAGCCAAGCATTTCTATGATTGGTGCAAGGATAAATGGCCAGAAGTAAGCGCAGTGCGCGTGCGTGAAACCCCGAAAAGCTGCGCGGAGTATAGGCCTTAATGTTTGGTTTTTTTAGGAAGGAATAGAACTTGACTATCTATAAAGGAAGTAAAGTTCGTCTGGCAATGTTGCTGGTCCTGCTTAGTTTATCACTAGGGTATTTTTTATTCCCTACTGTTTATGTAGTTGATCTATCTACCACCCCTTTTTACTCATATTACCGAGAATACCAATACCATAAAATTTTAGTACAAGGAGATGCTAAAACGCAGCGTCAGTTAGGCTATATATACGATAAGGGAATTGGTGTTCCTCAAGACTATGATAAAGCTCTCAAATTATATAAAAAAGCGGCTGAACAGGGTGATATAAAAGCTCAGAATAATCTGGGTGTCTGTTATGAAGAGGGGAAAAGTGTTGAACAAGATAATCAGAAAACGATTTTCTGGTATACAAAGGCTGCTGAGCAAGGATATCTTCTGGCTCAAATGAATTTGGCAGGTTTCTTTTACAATAGAGGAGAATATGAAGAAGCTTTTCCTTGGGTTTTAAAAGCAGCAGAGGCAGGAAAATCCGAGGCGCAAAACACTCTAGGGTGGATGTACAGACATGGAAATGGCGTAGATAAAAACCCAAAACGGGCCTTTGATTGGTACAGAAAGGCCGCCGAACAAGGGAATTCTGATGCACAATTCAGATTAGCATATGCATATGATGTGGGTGAAGGGGTTGAAAGAGATCAAAAGCAAGCAGTTATATGGTACAAGAAACTAGCTGCTAACGAGAATAAAAGCGCACTCCATAATTTAGGTCTTATATACCAGTATAGCGAAGATGTTGGAATAGACCTAGAACAAGCCTTTCATTGGTATAAAAAGGCGGCGGAACTTGGACATCCCGAGGCGCAATACAAAGTGGCCAATTGTTATCTTAAAGGAATCGGCGTTCCCCAAAATAATGTCGAGGTATATGCTTGGTTCTATACATATATGTTCTCAAAAAAATCTGATGAAAAAAATGCAAAAAGATTTTCTTTCATTGCTAGATTATCGAATTGCGCTCTTCAAAAGTTTGACAAACGAACAAAAAGAGAAGGCGCGAAAAAAAGCAAATGAGTACTTAACCAAATACAACAGATAAAGACCATGCCAAAAGACATTATAAAAGTTTGTGAAATATTCGGCCCTACTGTGCAGGGTGAAGGGGCTTTAATAGGTAAGCCTACTGTTTTTGTGCGCGCGGGAGGATGCGATTATCGTTGCGCGTGGTGTGATACTCCGCACGCAGTAGAAAGTGAATTTCGTGATCGGTGGAAGCCGATGTCCTCGGTAGAAATTTTTGCATGCATTAAAGAATTATCGGGCGGTGAACCCATTCTGGTCACGCTTTCGGGCGGCAATCCGGCTATACACCCTATGGAGCCTTTGATCGATCTGGGACGTTCAAAAGGTTATGACTTTGCAGTAGAGACACAAGGCTCTATGCCGCGTGAATGGTTTGGCAAGCTGGACTATCTTACCCTCTCGCCCAAGCCACCAAGCAGCGAAGAGGAAACCGACTGGCAAAAACTTGATAAATGCGTTGAAGCCGCCGCTGATGGAGAGCGCAACACTTTAACAGTGCTTAAACTTGTCGTGCGGGATGTGAAAGATTACGCCTATGCGCGGGCGTGCTCGGATCGTTATCCTGATTTGCCGGTTTATCTTCAGCCGCTTAATGAACAGCCTCAAGATGAGCGCGGCAAAACGCCAGATGGCAAAAACATAAAACGCGAACGTATCGCAGTTTTAGAGCGCACAGATTGGTTGATAGACTTTGTCATGAAGGATCGCTGGTATAAAGCGACCGTCCTGCCGCAACTCCACGTTTTGCTTTGGGGTGATAAAAGAGGTGTTTAAATACAAATATGCACTCTTGTGTATGTTTTAATGCGACAGGGTTTATCTCTTTGCACCTACTTGCTAAAACGCCCTAACACAAGCTCTGGCAATTGATCTACAGCCTTTCTCTCATAAAACACTTTAAAATAAACCACGTCCGTTTTATGACAAACGATTGACAGCCTCACAAATGTGGACTACAATCCTCCCAATTTCAAAAAGAGTGTTTGTATCTACGAGGGAATGGTTGATATTTCCAACACTTGCAGGCCGTAAGCCTTATTCGGTTTACGGATATGTCTGCGCTAAATAGATAGGGATTAAAACAATGTCAGAACAAGGTTCTCCGGCAAGATGGTTTGGTGATGCAGTGGGACGCAAACCAGATGAGCCAAATATGTTAGTCATTGATCTTTCATCAGATCTAACAGAAGATGAAAAAGACAAACTTGAAAAAATATTTGAAGAAGAGCGTTCTCGGTTCGCTATGAGATACGCTGCTTGCCCTACGGATGAACAAACGGATGCATCAAGTGTTATTTCATCTTCCGTTAACGCCAATGCTTTTCAGCCCGGTCATGTTTTCACGGCAGATGAATTACCGAAGAACAAAAAACATCTTATCGGTGCATTATATTTAGAAGATAACACAAACGGCACAATGCGTGTCTTAAGCGACAATCTATTTGAATCTGGTGATACATGGTACGCACTAAAAAAAGAAATTGATGCCATTAATAAAGATGGTAACAACGTCCGCATACCAACAAATAACGATTTTAACACGATTTCTAACAGTAGCTTTGCTGGTCATCTGAGCACACCAGGCCTAAATTCACACAATGCTATTTGGGGAAATGGCACGGGGTTCCGCGCCCCAGACATCGCAGGAGTGTATTATCCAGATAATAGCAGCGAAGGTAAACATGGGCAGCAATATAAAAGCCAAAAAGCACAGGGACACTTTGTCTGCGACGAACCACGGTTTGAGCCTGAATAACAAACCCTATTAGTTATTGGTTGTACTACGTGATGTTAGCGGGCTATGCTCGCTTTTATGAACGCAGCACTCAATGACTTCCTTACCAACATGTAT
>Ga0070728_10005404_pt1 | contig 12617 bp, 10 predicted proteins | sample tdDd471_FD_66723 | JGI IMG/M metagenome (GOLD analysis project Ga0070728, IMG submission 66723) | Marine sediment microbial communities from the Atlantic coast under amendment with organic carbon and nitrate - tdDd47.1 | ecosystem: Environmental > Aquatic > Marine > Coastal > Sediment | place...
TTTACCTTTAACTTATCATCAGAAGATAAAAAGCTTACTTACCAAGAGGCAGGGCCTAAAATGCCTGATGGAAATAAAAGGAATAACAAATTAAAGGTTACGCTAGGTATTATGCCAGATTTCTCTGGTATAGAAAAGAATGGACTTAGAGCTGACTTTGTTGTGAAAGGGAAACCTGCTGATAAAGCAGGAATGTTATCTGGAGATATTATTGTTGTAATAAACGGTTATCCTGTTGGTGATGTTTATGAATATATGGAAAGACTAAGCAAATTAAAAGCAGGTCAAATAATAACGGTTGAGGTTATGCGTGAGGAGAAAAAAGAAATTTTAATTGTACAACTTTAAGTAATTAATCAGTTATGAAAAAAACACTTACAAAGATATTATTTTGGACTTTAGCAGTTGTTATTACATTAGGATCTGCATATTACCAAAGGAAAACAGGACCGACTTATCCAAAAAATATTGATTTAAATATAGATGGGAATTTAATAAGCTTTAATTTACCAAGAAGCGGTGATTCCAATGAAGATAAATTAGTTGAAATTCCATATTCTGAATCTGTAAATAACATAACATTAAACTATAGACATTTTCCTGTTAATGAAGATTTTACACTAATTAACTTCACTCATATTGATGACAATGTTGTTGCATACCTTCCTAAACAAATTCCTGCAGGAAAATTAGAGTATTATTTGTCTTTTGATAATATAGAAACAGAACATGTTGTTATTAGATTCAAAGGAACTGTTCCAAATTGGGCTTTAATTCCACATGTAATTTTTATATTCTTAGCAATGTTAATATCAAACCTAGCAGGTTTATTTGCTCTTGGAAAAATGGAAAAACATGTTTTTTACGGTAAGCTTACTTTATTATTATTACTGCTTGGAGGAATGGTTTTTGGCCCAATTGTTCAATACTACGCATTTGGACAAGCGTGGACTGGTATTCCGTTTGGATGGGACTTAACTGATAATAAAACCTTAATTGCATTTATATTTTGGATTGTTGCAGTTTGGGGAAATAGAAAATCACCTAAATATAGATACACTCTTATAGCATCTATAATTCTATTTCTGATTTTTATTATTCCGCACAGTTTATTTGGATCAGAATTAGATTATTCAAGCGGGAAGGTTGTTACCGGATTTATTCAATTATTATTTTAAAACTAGATTATTAAAAAATACACATAAAAAAAGCAGGACTATTAAGTCCTGCTAAATTTCTTTTACACAAGTAGGTTTATTCTTGAGTTTCTTCTACTACTTCTTCAACAACTTCTTCTGCTTCTTCAGCAACAACTTCAGTTGTATCAACAGCTACTTCTTCCGTTTCTTCTGTTACTTCTTCCATCTCTTCAGCTACTTCTTCAACAGCTTCAGCAGCTTTTTCTTTTACATTTCCACAAGAATAAAATGCAGTAAAACTAACTAGTGCAAGGGCTACCAATAATAATTGTAATTTTTTCATGTCGTAATTTGATTTAATTATAATTTAGGATTCTTAACAAAAATAGCAAAATATTTGTAAAATCAATAAGTTTAGCCCAATTTATTGAACCTATTTCTGTTTTATTCAAATAATTTAATACTTAAAGTTTATATTAAATCCGACTTGAAACCATCTTTTCGGCATTTCAATATTACCAATATCAACATAATCTGTGTTAAATGCATTCTGCAACACTGCAAAGATTGTTGCAACTTTATAATCATAGGAAAGTTTAAGATCTAACAAACAGTATGGTTCAAAATCTTTATCCCCAATATAATCGCTAATAGTAAAGTCGTATTTAGTATAACTTCCTGCCCTATCTTGAAACCTAACATTCCACGATAAATTTAAATTTTCCCAAAGCTTATTATTGATATTAATTATTAGATTGTGTTTTAAGTTATTTAAAGAATACTTGGTATTATAATCCTCAGAATTTGATTGCTGCTCAAGGTAATTGTAATCAACTCTCACCTTATTAATCCAGAAATTTTCAAATTGTAGTGTGTTTGTAATTTTAAATCCTAATGTTGATACATTTGTAAGATTTTGGGTTTCCCATTTTTCAGATGGTTCTGAATCAATAGGTTTAACCCAAGCAATTAAATTTTTAGCATCACTATAATAAACACTTAAATTGGAATTGAGTATTTTATTTTGAAACTTCACACCTGCTTCATAGCTCCAAGCTTCTTCTGGCTGTAAGTTCACATTACCAATATTTGAAGGACCATTATAAAACAAGTCGGTAAAAGTTGGTAATCGTAATGATTTATTTATAGTTATATATGAATTTAATGTGTTTGTAAATCTATAACTTAAATCAAATCCCGGATAAAAGTTATAGCTAAAATCATTTTCTGAGACCCAACTTGTTAATACTCCTACTGAAAAAGATAAATCATTATAATAAAAGGAATGTTCTAAAAAATAGTTTGAAATGGTTCTTGAATACTTTTTAGTATATAAACCCTCTGGTTCTCCTGAAACTTTTATTGTATCATCCATTGCCACACCAAGAACATTACTCCAAATATTTTCTGATCTTTGTTCAGCTCCAAACGAAGTAACTCCAATTTTAGTTATTAATCTTGAATCAATTTTAATCCCATAAACATCTGTTAAATGATAATTATGACCTGTATACCATGATGCAGGCTCATATCTAAAAAGCTCGAAACGATCTTTATGACGGCGAAAATAAACCGCTGGAATAACTTTCAATTTTTCTCCTGTTTCAAATTTTAGGCTGGTAAACGTTGTTTTTGTTTGCTCAAATTGGTCAGGATAAGCAGGAGTGTAAAAACTATTAGCCCCAAATTCTTTATTTGTATATCCTATTTGATAATCAATCTTGCCTATTTCTGAACTGTGCTGTGTGCTATAGAATGCATTATACTGATCAAAATCTGTATTTTTAGTGTATCCTTTACTTTGAGATTTCGAAACAGATATAAAATGTTTTAGTTTCTGACTTGTAAATGCTCCTGATAGATTTTCCGAAAATAATCCAAAATCACCTGCAAGAAATCCTGCTTTTAAAAAATTTTCATCGAAATTGTTGGTAATAATGTTTATTGCACCGCTGAAAGCATTTGGACCGAATACCCTAGATCCTGGACCTTCTAAGATTTCAATTCGTGCAATTGAATTTAAATCGATTGGTAGGTTTAAGCTATGATGACCAGTTTGTGGATCAGAAATATTTACACCATTTATTAGAATTAAGTTTTGGTCGAAAGAACCTCCCCTTACGCTTATATCAGACTGGATACCATTTACGCCACGCTGTCTGACATCCACTCCTGAAAAGTTTTTGAGTAATTCATTAATATCTGAAACTGGCATTAGCTTTATCTCATCTTCATTAATAACGGTTACTTGCCTTGATAACTGGGAATAAACGACTGGTGCTTTTTGTGCACTCACAATTACTTCATCAAGATCTAAGTTTTTTGTGACGGTTGTGTCAACTTGACTAAATGCACCTTCCGGCATTAATAATATTGAGTATGCAATACTTATAGTCGTAATTTTAATTACTTTATTTAAGGAATTAAAAACAGAATAACTTTTACTATTCCACTTTTTAAAAGTTAACAATTTGATAATGTTTGATTTAAGTTGATTTTTCATCTTTAAAATTATTTAATAGTTTTCTGCATCCTGCAAACAGGATGAAATGTGAATTTGTTAATAATATATATGGTTAATTGGCTACAGCAATGCTGCGAAGATTCATCTGAATTTGTAATTTCTGATATTAGAGAGATCAACTGCAAATCAGTATTTACTAACATCAGTTCATCAGGATCGTCTGTTTCAATCAGTGAAGAATTATTCCAATCCTTTTTTGATGATTTTTTTGTCTTGTTTTTATCAATAGCTTTTTCACTTATTCCATCATCAATATGTCCTATTTGAACCTCTTTTCCTAGAGAAGCAAATATAGCATAGCTTTTTCGCGACCACTGCCTGAAAATTATAGATGAGTTTCTATGTGCTAAAGCTCTATTCATAATTACCCAGCAAAACTATTGCTTTTTTTATTTTCAAACAAAGAACAAGCTTAATAATACATCTTATCATTTCCTTTATTCCTAATTTTAGAGTTTAACATATATATTTTTCATAAATTGTATGCAATGATGCAGCACAGATTATTTCAAACCGTCTTTTAATTGGAAATATGAACAAACAGGAAAGTATTTATACAAATATCCATCAGGATATAATTGACCGGTGTAAGTCCGGTGAGCAAAAAGCTCAGTTTCAGTTGTATAAATTGTATTACAAAGCAATGTACAATACCTGCTTGCGCATTGTAAATGACAGCCTTGAAGCTGAAGATATTATGCAGGAGTCGTTCTTAAAAGCGTTTGAAAAGATAAATTTCTATAAAGGTGAAGTCAGTTTTGGTGCCTGGTTAAAAAGAATCGTTGTTAATCATTCACTTGATGAGCTTAGAAAAAGAAAACTGATTACTGATTCCTTAGAAGATTCAGTTTATGAAATTAAGGAAGAAGAAAAGATAGAGAGCAATGAAGATGTACAATGGAAAATTGAAGAAATTAAAAAAGAAATAAATCATCTTCCAGATGGATACAGAATTGTAATATCGCTTTACCTAATTGAAGGATATGATCACGATGAAATAAGTGAGATTATGAACATAAGCAGTTCAACATCGCGATCGCAATGTGCAAGAGCAAAAAAGAAATTAATTGAAAGCTTAAAAGAAACACAAAAAGAAAAAAACATCTAATATGAATGATTTAGATAACATACTACAAAAAAATAGAGGATTGTTCGATACAAATGAGCCTAGTGACGGTCATTTTAAACGATTTGAACAAAAGTTAAACGAGCTGAACAGCAAGAAAAAGACTTTTACTTTTGGTTATATTCTAAAAGCTGCAGCAGTAGTAATCTTGGTTGTTTTATCGGGATTATGGGTTTATGATAATATTAATGAAACACAAATAAATAAAGGTATAGCGTTAAGTGAAATTTCACCTGAATATGGAGAAGTAGAAATGTATTATACACATCTTGTAAATCAGAAATACGGAGAAATTAAACAAAGTACTTCCCTTGACAGCTTGCAGAAAGAAATACTAGTACATGAGCTAAATAACATGGATTCTATTTATGAAAACTTAAAAAAAGATCTTACAGAAAATCCAAATGATAAAAGAGTAATAAATGCAATGATACAGCACTATCAGCTTAAAGTTGAAGTAATGAATCAAATTCTAAGTCAATTACACCAAGTACAGAATATAAATAACAATAAATTAGAAAACTATGAAAGCACCGAAATTTAAATCCACTCTAATACTAATAATCGTCCAATTATTGGTATTTACATCAGCATTTGCTGCTGGTGAAGAATTCTCTAAAAATTTGCATAAAGATTATGACGCTAATGCAAATACACTCTTGAAAATCCAAAATAAATTTGGAGATGTAGATATTAACAACTGGGATAAAAACAAGGTTAGTATTGATGTTATTATTACTGTTGATCATAAAGACGAAGAAAAGGCAAAAGAACTTATTGATCTAATTGATGTGAAATTTAATCAGACAGGTAATACAATTGAAGCTATTACAGAAATTGATGAAAAGTTTAATAAAAGAAATACCTTTTCTTTTGGTGGTGATAGCAAGGAGTTTAGCATTGATTATAAAGTGAATATTCCAAAAGATATGAAACTTGACTTATCAAACAGATACGGTAGTGTATTTATAAATGAAATTGCCGGACATTCGAAAATATCTGTAAAATATGGTAATCTTAGGGTTAATAAAATCTTACGAGAGAACACAAAACCCTTAAGCGAAGTTTATCTTGCGTACTCAAACGGAACTATTGATGAGTGCAAATGGTTAAATGTTACCTTAAAATACTCTAAATTGGAAATAGAAAAGAGTAAAGCTATTATTGCCGTAACAAAATATTCAAAATTATATGTCGATAAAGCGAGTTCTATTGTTTGTGAATCTAAATACGATGAATACAGAATTGGAAGTGTTGCTAATTTTGTTACCACTTCGGCGTATACAGACTTTGAATTTAATGAAATAACTAAAAAACTTGAATTTGATAATCGATACGGAAACTTAGACGTAGATTACGTTCCTGCTGGTTTTGAAAAAATTGATATTGAGAATGAATACGGAAATATTGATATAAGAATTAGTCCAGAGGCATCGTATAATTTAAAAGGATACGCTAAATATGCTGACATTGATTTTCCTGAAGGAAACAGATTAAGCAGAATTAAAGAAAACACATCACTTCAGGTTGAAGGACTAATTGGTAAAGATGAAGGCACAAAATCGGTTGTGAAAATTGAAACAAGATACGGTAGTGTCGATCTTGATTAAAAATAAATAGTAATGAAATATAAAGTCCCGGAAAAATCCGGGACTTTTTTATAAGTTTAATTTTAGTTTACTTTTCAAAATCAAAAGCCTTCATCATTTTTTCAAAAACTTCTGTATTTTCATAAATTCCTCCAAATTCTTCAGCTCCTGGGCCATATGCAAAAACTGGAACCATAACCGAAGTATGATGATCGGTTGAAAAATTTGCTATAATTGTCTTATTCTTCATGTCGCCATCTGTAATAGTTAGTCCTCCTGTTTCGTGATCGGCTGTTACAATAACAAGCGTTTCTCCATCTTTTTTAGCAAAGTCTAAAGCTTTAGCAACAGTGTTATCAAAATCCATTAGCTCTGACGTAACATAATCAATATCCTGATCATGACCTCCCCAATCAATCATAGATCCTTCTACCATTAAGAAAAAACCTTTATCATTTTTGTTTAATATTTGAATCGCTTTTTCAGTTGAAACTGGCAACATATCTCCTCTACCCAGACGATAATCAAGATTATGTTCTTCTGCCGTAAAAACGGCAAACTTACCATCATCCTCTGGATTTATGTTTTGCCATCCATCAATAATATTGTATTGATTCTTTTTCAATGAATCAATTAGATTTAGATTATCCTCTCTGTTTTCAAACTGTTTTTTCCCACCTCCAATAAATAAATCAATATCAACATCTAAAAAATCTAATGCTATATCCTCGTAATCATATCTGTCTGGAACATGCGCAATAAAAGAGGCTGGTGTTGCATGTACAATTGAGCTTGTTGAAACCAAACCTGTTGCCAAGTCATTCTCCTCTGCGTATTCTAAGATGGTTTTAAAGGGCTTTCCCGTTGAATCAACTGCAATACAATGATTACATGTCTTCTTTCCTGTTGACAGTGCCGTACCTCCTGCTCCTGAATCAGTTACATAATCATTAGCTGAGTATGTTTTATGAAAACCTATATGTTTAAACTTTTCAATATTTAGAGGTTTTTCAGCAACAGACATTGCCGCATATATCTGAGTAACTCCCATTCCATCACCAATTAATAAAATTATATTCTTTGGTTTTTTTACTTCTATTTTTTTTGTGTCAACTCTATTACATGCAATACTTAGTAGTAATACAATTGTAATCAAACTTAGTTTTCTCATTTCTTAACAGGATTTAATATTTTTTCATCTTTTTCTTTTGCTTTCATCCACCATTTTTCCGGAATAACTGACCATTCATTTTTTAATTCTGGTTCAACAATACCTTTTTCTTCTATCCATTTCATCATATAATATCTTAGATCTTTTTCTGTAGAATTAATTCTTCTACTAAGCAATTCTTCTTTTGATAAGCCAACACCTTCAATTAAATGACCTCCGCCACCATTCCCGCGATAACTATTTATGGCAACAACATATGTGCTATCCATATAGAAATCTTTATTTTCAGACATTGAATTTATGGTAACTTTATCATTTATTGGTTTTGTAATATCAACAGTATATTTTATACCTGACGCAACATCAAAGTTGTAGTAATTGTTTAACAAGGTCTTTTTGTTATCTTTTTCTAGTTTAAACAATAACAAATGATCATCCTCATTTTTCATTGTATTAAACCAATTTGCATAAGAATATTCAAGATATTTATCTATTTCACTACCAGTAAGATTCATTGTATATAGGAAATTTTCAAATCTGTATAGTTTAAACATGTCTCCTACATAAACGGGTCCTTTATCAATTACAGATTTAAACGATAATGGAGCCGCAAATGAAACATCAGCCTTACTGATTTCAAGCTGTATATGATGAATTAAATCAATAAATTCAGAAGGGCCGTACAATGCTTTGTGTGTACTGACACTCTTGCTGAAAACACCCACTTCTTTGGAAACAAAATCCTTTACTTCCTTAAATACTACGTTAAACTCATTATTAAATAAAGAATCTGCTTTAAAGTCATTCATTTCAACAACATCACCTAAAATGATTTTTTCATATTTACCTTCGGCATTAAGCTTAAAATCAATATTTGCTGTTACAACTTGTTTTGCAGAATTTCTGGGTCCCAAAATTAAAACTTGATCGCCATTTACATTTTCAATTTTTTCGTTCCAGGTTTTATGATCATGTCCTACAAAAATGACATCAAAGCCTGGAACTTGCTCTGCAACAATTAATGATGCATTTTCGTTTTTATAAGTTTCATAATTGGTATTTCCATAAGTATATTCATATCCTGAATGAAATAAACCAACTAATAAATCGGGATTTTCTTTTTCTAAAATTTGTGGCACCCATTTTTTTGCTGATTCCACCATATCTTCAAACTCAATACCCGACCATAATTCTTCCGGCAACCACTTTGGAATTCCAGGTGTTATTAAACCAAAGACAGCAATTTTTACTCCATCTTTCATAATAATCTTATAAGGTTCAAAATACTGTGAACCATCTTTTTTTACAGCATTGGCTGCTAACCATGGAAAATTAAATTCATCTCTTAGTTTATCATAAACGGCATGTCCTGCTTCAATGTCATGATTACCAATTGTAGCAACATCATATTCCATGTAATTCATTACCTCCGAACATATATGTTTTGCCTCTACATTTTCAAAGTTGTAATAATAAACAATAGGCTGTCCCTGCAAAATATCACCATTATCCATTAAAATTACATTCTTGTTTTTTCTAAGCTCATTTACATAAGAATGAACTTTTGACAATGAACTAGATGCTTGTCTATCGTTAATAAAATCATAGTCGAAAATTGCACCATGTACATCACTTGTTTCAACAAGAATTAAAGAATATTCCTGAGGCCTTTTTTCTGGCTCCGTGCATCCTGAAAATGCTAACAGAAATGCAATAAATGAAATTATATACAGTTTTTTCATATCAAGAAATTAAAGAATTTCAAAAATAACAATTCTATATTGTGAAAGTTTAAATTTTCGAATGAATTAAATTAATTTATTGAATATTTACAGAAATACCAATATATATTTGTTATATAATTCACATAAGAAAGTATATTGAAAACAATTTAAATCTATCCTTTATATTTCAAAGTATAGAATTACAGCTATTTGCTAAAATAAATCCACTGAGATATTTTGTATAAATGCGGTATAGGAAACTTCGTCTTCCAGAACTGCCTGAGATAATAAAATAATTACAGAAACGTCTTCACCTTCAGTGTTTGTAATACTTATCTCTCTTCTTTCACCAACAATCTTATCGGCCTTTGGATCAAGAATAGATTTTATGAATTCATTTTCATAATTACCTTTAGGAAATAATTTCTTAATATTTCTACCAAGAACAACATCTCGCTCTCTTCCCCATAAATCTTCAGCAGCTTTATTGAAAAATTTTATAACTCCTCCCTGATCAATTGTAAAGATAGCATCGGTAGCTCCTTCGAGTGTTCTTTCATTTCTTAATTTTCCTTTCTCAATTTCTATTATCTGCTTTTCTAATTGTAATTTACTTTGTTTAAGTTGTGCTCTAAGATTTGCACGTGATTTGTTAAGTTCTTCTTCTTGCAGTTTTAGTCTTTCTGTCTGCTTTTGAGTTTCCATTTCCATTAATTTTTCTTTGGTTTCATCGTTACCAATAAAAATTATCTTAGAAATTTCATCATACATATCTCTTACAGGCGAAAGGACAACCTTAAGCCATAAATTTTTATCATTCTTGGTTCTATGACGCAATGGTCCTTCCCATGATTCGCCTTGAGTAACATTATCCCATATCTCACGAAGAATATTCAGGTCAGATTTGTCAACAAAATCAAAGATTGTTTTCTCCTTTAATTCATAAAGAGAATACTCAATTAAATCAATAAAATTCTGATTACACTCCATCAAGTCTCCAGTAGGCAAAAACTCCACCTTAATACTTGATTTATTAAGAGCATTTATTTGAGCTTCGTTATCAAGGCTAACTTTTCTTTGTTCAGTAGTGTCAATAGCTAGAAATAATATTTTATCAACACTTCCATCATCATGACGCATACTTGTGTAGGTAGACATTGTCCATAAATCTCTTCCCTGTTTTGTTACATGCTTCATGAAACCTTCGAAATGCTTTCCTCCATTTGCTAGGCTTGTCCATAGTTTATTAAACCAGTCCTGATCTTTTTCATTTATGAACATAGAAATATTTTTACCTTCTACATCTGAGGTATTCTCATATCCTAATTTCTTCAGGAACTTTGTATTTGCATAAGTTAGAGTTCCATTATTATCGTACTCAGCTCTTATTAAAGTATGATTCACTGCGTTAGTAAATGTGATAAATTTTTCGCTTTGACGCGCAGCTTCCTCTTGTGTAGCCTGCAATTCTTCCATGTTCTGGCGCATTTGCTCCTCTTGTGATGCCAATGTTTCAGCCTGTTGTTGTGAATCACCTAATAATTTCGCTGTTTTCGTATTTATCTTAACATTTGAAATTGTTGAAGCTACACTTTCTGCTACTTTTTCAACAAATTCAATAATATATTCTTCGATACTATGAAATGCTCCTATTTCAATAACACCATGTATTTCGTCGTTAAATTTAAGAGGAACAACTAGAAGACATTTTGGTGTTGCTTCGCCAAGACCTGATGTTATATGAACATAACTATCTGGAACATCAGTCATATATACAGTTTCCTGCTCCAAAACAACCGCCCCAATTGTTCCATCTCCCCACTCTACACGTTTATCAGCAAACTTTCTGCGTTCGTAAGCATAGCATGCTGTCATTTTCAGATGTTTATCAGCTTCCACATCGTCTTCTACAATAAAAATAGCAGCTTGATTAGCATTTATATATTTTACCAAATTGCTTATTAAATTGTAGGATAAATCTTCAATATTATCTGTATCTTTTCTTAAGATATCACCAAATTTTGCCAGACCTTCTGCAATCCAATTTCTTTGCTGGTCTTCGTTCCTTCTCTTTTCTTCTTCTTCCTGATTCTTTTTTAGGTTATCTCTAAGATCTAATATCGATTGTCCTAAAACATCATCGGAACCTTGAACTTTGTATTCTGTATCGATTTTTCCAAACCTAATTTTTTCAACAAATCGATATATTTTTTGATTTTTATCAAATTCGTGTTTTAAAGAGGTGTGCAAAGAATCAGATGCAGCGGCATATTTCTTACTTAAGATATATGCATAAAAAGCCAATACAAACGGAGTTAAATCCAAAATTAAATAAACAGGATTATTCCTATGAAGGTTAATAATTTCTGAAAAGCTAATTTTTTTGATAAAAAAGTCTACTACTAATATAAATAATACTGTAAGAAGCCCAATGATAAAGCCACTTATAGTATATTTAAAAATAATTGTTTGTGAATTTCTTTCTTTCATAAATCAATCTGATTTTTCCTGCAACTAAAAATAAAGAATATTTTCAACAAATCTTTCAAAAATAATCGATAATTGAAAATCTTTGTATCAAATAATAGCAATATTTTAAGAATATACAGATTAATAGTTTGCAATTTTCAATAGATGTGTTGATATTTTATCAAGTGGTAAAACTTTTTCAGCAGCATTTAGTTTAATTGCTTCTTTTGGCATACCAAAAACAACACAACTTTGCTCATCCTGAGCGATAGTTTTGGCACCGGCCTCTTTCATCTCTAACAATCCCCGTGCTCCATCGTCGCCCATACCTGTCATTATTATACCCACAGAATTTGCTCCTGCGTATTTTGCTGTTGATCTGAAAAGCACATCGACAGAAGGTCTATGACGGTTTACAAATGGTCCTTGTTTAACCTCTACGTAATATCTAGCGCCACTGCGTTTCAATAAAGTATGATAATTTCCTGGAGCTATTAATGCTCTGCCTCTAATTACAGAATCTCCATTTACAGCTTCTTTTACAGTTATTCTGCATAAGTTATTAAGCCTTTCTGCAAATGAAGTTGTAAATTTTTCAGGCATATGCTGAACTATTACAATTCCAGGTGAATCTGGAGGTAACACTTTAAGGAAATCGGTCAATGCTTCTGTACCACCAGTAGAAGCTCCAACAGCCACAACTATTTCTGTTGTTTTAATCATACTGTGTTTATGAACTGGAGGTAATATGGCATCAGCAGTATATTTAGGCTGAACTTGAATTGTCGGAGCAGAAACTTTCCGTTTTACTCTAGCATGAGCAGCTCCTTTAATTGCTTCACAGATTCTTATCTTTGACTCATGTATAAATTCTT
>Ga0070728_10005405_pt1 | contig 12615 bp, 10 predicted proteins | sample tdDd471_FD_66723 | JGI IMG/M metagenome (GOLD analysis project Ga0070728, IMG submission 66723) | Marine sediment microbial communities from the Atlantic coast under amendment with organic carbon and nitrate - tdDd47.1 | ecosystem: Environmental > Aquatic > Marine > Coastal > Sediment | place...
AAAAGATATAAACACTTAATAAGGCTGCAAAAAGGCACCAGGTTGAAATCATATATTTAAGGTAGAATATCTTAGCTATTGCAAATAATAGCAACATCATAAGTCCCAAATAATTAATGGTGTGTTTGCTGGAGAATATAAAGGGAAATACAGCAGGCAGGAGGTAGAATATACCACTCCACCAGTTCGTGCTCTGAAAATGGCCAACGGTATAATAGATGTGGAACTGGTCAATTTGTGCTTTTACATCGTATGTTAGCATGCGATAGCCCAGAATTAAAAACAAAGCAATGCCGAGTAGTAAGGCAAAGCCAATGAGGCGTTTTCTGGTTGTGTTCTTTTCTAGAGTATAGGCCGACAAAGGAACCCATATAGGCCATATGAGCTGTGCGAATATTAAAAAACCAAAGGTGGCAATGTTCTCCAGTCGTGGATAAGGCCCATTTTCAAGAGCAATCCATAGCCAACCCTCAAAAAACTGTTGAACACCAAACAGGAGTGGAACCATAGCAAAGAGCAATTGCTCTTTTTTAGTACTCTTTTTTATGGCCATTACACCAACGGTGCTAATAACGGCACTGGCTCCAAAACTTACTTCGGCTGAAAAACACATATTTATTTGTTTAGGGGCCTAAAAATAATGTTTTTGTGTGAAGAATTCTTCAACTTTATATTGGATTAATACTTAAAGAGCAATGAAAGCAATTGTATGTACTAAATATGGTGGACCTGATGTGTTAAAGGTAAAAGAATTGCCAAAGCCAATTCCGAAAGCCAATGAAGTACTAATAAAAGTAAGGGCAACAACAGTGCATATTGGCGATACAAAAATACGTCGGTTAGCACCTGGTTTGGGCTCTTTAAGAGATTTCTTCTTTAAGCCTGTAATGCGTCTAATGATTGGTTTTAGAGGCCCTCGAAAAAAGATTCTTGGTATGGAGTTGGCGGGTGATATCGTTACTTGTGGTGAAGATGTAAGCTTGTTTAAGGAGGGAGATGCTGTTTTTGCTTCTACGGAATTTAATTTCGGAGCCTATGCCGAGTATTGCTGCATGCCTGAAGATGGTATTATAGCCTTAAAGCCCACTAATGTAAGTTATGAGGAGGCTGCTCCGGTTTCAAATGGAGCGCTAACGGCCTTGCTTAACCTCCGTAAAGCTCGTATCCAAAAAGGTAAAAAGGTTTTAATTTATGGCGCTTCCGGCAGTGTAGGAACATTTGCAGTACAGATTGCTAAGTATTTTGGAGCTGAAGTAACAGGTGTCTGTAGTGCAGTTAACATAGACATGGTAAAATCAATAGGAGCAAATAATGTTATTGACTATACACAGGAGGATTTTATGAAGTACTTCGATTGCTACGATATCATTTTTGATGCTGTGGGTAAATTGAGTGCTTCAAAATGTAAAAACTATCTAAGCGAAACAGGTGTATATATTAATGTGCTAGCCATGTCGAACAATCTAAAACTAAAGGTTGAAGACTTTGATTTTCTTAAGGAGCTTTGTGCGGCAGGAGAGCTTTGTTCTGTGATAGATAGAACCTATTCAATAGAACAAATTGTAGAGGCTCATCGCTATGTTGACAAAGGGCACAAAAAAGGGAATGTAGTTATTGTGGTATAAAAAAAGCTCCAATAACAATGTTGCTATTGGAGCTTTTCTAAAGTTAGTTACCTTATTTAATTGGATATTTCCAAAATAATTGTTCAATCATATCATCGGTTGCTTTAGTACGACGTTCACCACCCGATGGAGGAGAAATACCTTCAATGCGACCTTCCCAAATGAGTTGCTTTTCACGTACGTCAATTAAACTAACGATAAGTGTTCCTTCACTATAGTTGCTTACATCTGTGGTGTTATACCAACCGCCCCATCCATAATAGTAGGGTCCATAACCGCCATAATGGGTATTGGTAACAACAGTTTTTTCAACTGAAGTCACATATCCATTAACTAATAAGTCGGGCTGATCAGATTGTTGATAACCGCGTTTTTCCATTTCAACTTTAATGGCATTTTTAATGCGGCGTTTATCCAGGTCATTTACATTTATCTCGTCAAAACTCTCGCTAAAATTAAAGGTGTTATAACCCCTAAAGTCAGCTGAAGGATCCCAGTCGGCCGTTGTTCTTACCGATGAACAAGCCGAAAATAGCAGTGCTATTGAAGCAAAAAGAATGAATTGTTTCATGGCTTTATGTTTTTGGCGTTTGTTTTATATGATCATTTCTCTTAATTGCTAATCAACTATCTTCTTCTAAAATTACCTCCTCCAGCTGGTCGTGTTGCCGGACGCGCAGCAGGTCGGGTGGTAGGTGTACTTGGTCTGCTCCAGTTTTGTCTAAAACTCTCGTTAGAGCGGTAGTTGTTGTATTTTACAGGCGGTGACGCCGGTCGTGTTGTAGGGCGCTGAGTAGGCGTTGTTGGCCTGGTGCTTGGTCTTGTCGTCGGACGCTGTGTTGGTTTGTTCGGTTTTGTCGTCGGACGTTGACCAGGACGTGCTTCGGGTCTCGTGCCTGGCCTTGTGTTAGGTCTCGTTGTCGGACGTTCATTAGGCCATTGCTTTGGAATAATATTACCTCGGTTGTGATCAATTTTAGCTAGATTACCCCTGTTGATATTAATATTATTGTTGATATTCGCATTTACCGTGCGGTTAAAATTATAGCGCGAATGTGGATGGCGATGCGAATGACGATAATAATGATAAGACAAGTGTGGGTATCTATTAGGGTAATAGCGGTGATGCCAGCCTACATACCAATACGATGGCATACCAATAAATACGACTCCACCACCTGGGCCATGGTAAAAGCCGGTGTGGTAATACCAAGGGTAAGGACGCCAGTATGGGTAGCTATACCAATATGGGTAGCCGTACCAATAAGAGTAATGGTTGATGTGAACGACCTCTACTTCTTTCTTTACCGGATCAGTAATGTTTTTATTGGCTGTTTCTTCAGAGGCATATTGTTCAGCTGCTGCCAGCATTTCGTTATAAGCTTCCGGGTCTTCTTTTAGCTTTTGCTCGTAGTCTGCTAATTCTTTTGCTTTTTGTTCTTTTAACTGGTTGTGTTTTGCTTCCAGTCCGTCAGCCATTTCTTTAGGGTACTGTTTATTTACACTTCCAGCCAGTCGTGTAAACTCAGCATTGTTTGCCATGGTTGATAAGACCTCCGGCGTTTCAATAAGACGTTTTATGCTCGCTTGAAAATTTTGATTGTACTTGGTTATTAAGTTATCGAAGTACTGTTGGTTCTTTACGTTTAAGTTATCAATAGCAGCAAGAGCTTTATGTTGCTTACGACCATACTTAAGAGCTGCTTCGTGTATGTCTTCGGGATACGATAGAATGATATTCTCAATTGTTTTCTTTTTAGGCTTACCTTCAATCGTCAGTTCTTTTAGTAAATCCGGATAACGGCTTAACTCATATATACCAAACTGCGTATCGCGGTCATAATCTTCAATAATATTCTGAAAAGCAGCTTGCGATGCTTGCTGTTTCTCTTGTAATTTTGTGAGTACCTCTGGGTGTTGTGCTACTGTAAGAATATCATTTCTTACCGCTTCATCGTAACCTGCAAGTCCGTTTATCAGCGTGCTGTCTTGCTCTATTATCTCTTTAAATTTCTTCAGGTCTGTTTGTGCTGTCATAATAATGGAGCACAGCATGAAAAGCAAGCTTGTCATAAGCCAGGTTTTTCTGCTTTTGGATATTTGATGGTTTGTTTTCATAACTATATAATTTAAGGATTTACGTTTAACTCTTGTAATAATAACAAGGCATTGGGTTGTTTTTAAGCAAATAATATGCCATTGGGTGAAGATAATAGTATTGTGAAAATTGGTCTGTGTATTTGGAATAATTTAGTCAATAGTTCTATCTTTTACCAAAGGGATATCATGCAAATAGTAAGTGTTGCTCCATTTATAATAATTCAGTTTTAATGGATAGAGTTCTTTTTATTTGCTGGATTATGCGAAAGCTATTTGCTGGTTCGTTTAAAGAAATGTTTAGAATCACCCCATTCGTTATACCCAATTTCTCGTCCTGCCATTTCAACACGTATACTTAGGCAGTTGGTGCAATCATCAGCTCCTTCGTCAGTACATGGCTTATTCTCATATAGGGTATAATCCTTTCGGTGAGTAGTTGGAGTAATATTCGGCATAATTACATTGGCACCATAGCGCAATGCTTTTTCCCTGCCCATTGGATCAATAGCCTGAAGTGCTGTTGCTGCGGCAATATTAATGTCGGGTAATAGTAAGCGAAGTGCTGCAATCATATTAAGTGATACATCAAATCTACGCTGCAAAGGCCAAAGTGAATCTTTGTGTTCGTAAAGAGGCGTTTCTGTATGTTCAATAAACGGGCCCATGCCTACCATGTCAATATTCATTGCTTTAAAGAAAAGCAGGTCATCTGCTAACTGTTTGTAAGTTTGAAAAGGTAACCCAATCATCACGCCAGTACCTGTCTGGTAGCCTGCTTTCTGTAATGATTTCAGGCAGTTAATGCGTTCTTCAAAATTATGGTATTTGTCTTTAGGGTGAATTTTGTAGTAAAGTTCCTTGTTCGATGTTTCAATTCGTAAGAGGTAGCGATGTGCGCCGGCTTCAAACCATTCTTTATAGGTTTCTTCAGTTTGTTCACCTAATGAAATGGTTATACCAAGCTCGCCATTTGTGGCAGTTTTTATTTCTTTTAAGAGCTTGGTAATTCGCTTGGTAAATGTTTCGTCGCTGCGTTCTCCAGATTGTAATACGAGTGAACCGTACTTGTTTTTATGGGCAAATATCGCGGCGTCAATAATTGCTTTGTCGTCAATATCATAACGCTCTGCATCCTTATTGCTTTTGCGTATGCCGCAATAGTAACAGTCTTTTGTACAGATGTTTGAAAATTCTACAAGTCCCCTAAAGAACACTTTCTGTCCAAGTGTTTTAATGTATTTATTACTTACACTTTTCAAAAAGAAGTCTCTTTCTTCACCCTCTAAAGTAAGTAAAATAGCTAAATCTTCTTTCGTAAGTGTTTCTTTGTTAATGATGTTAAGTATGTTTTCCACCGTAGCTGTCCCTTTTTTAGAAAGTGTAAAAATAAGAAAAAAACATCATGTTATGGTTTGTAAATTGAATCATTCGTGTATTTTTGCGCAGGTAACAAATTGTTAGCAAAAGTTATTTGGTTTGCAGAGGTATGTGTGTTAGTGGCTTTGTTTATAGGCTTTTTAATAACTTATGATTTTCATCATATTTCAACATGATTGACTTTGGAATTGATGCTTTTGATTGAATTGACAAAACGATAAAACAGATGATAAACGAACAACTACTTAATCCAAAAAGTATTGTGGTGGTGGGAGCCTCCGATAATGTGATGAAGCCAGGTGGCAAAATTCTAAAGAATATTGTTGATGGCAATTTCGATGGAGATCTTTATGTTACGAATCTGAAGAGTGATGAGGTGCAGGGTGTTAAATCTTACCGTGATGTTGCTGATTTGCCTGAAAGAATTGATTTGGCGGTATTAGCTATAGCGGCAAAGTTTTGCCCTCAAACGGTTGAAGTACTGGCAAAACAAAAAGGAACAAAAGCGTTTATTATTATATCGGCTGGCTTTAGTGAAGAAAATGAAGAAGGAGCAGAATTGGAGCGTCAGGTTGTAGAAACGATTAATGAAGTTGGAGGTTGTTTGATAGGTCCAAATTGTGTGGGAGTATTAACAACTCATCATAGTAGTGTGTTTACCACGCCAATTCCTTCTTTAGAGCCTATGGGTGCTGATTTCATATCAGGATCTGGGGCAACAGCTGTTTTTATTATCGAAGCAGGAACTGCCAAAGGATTAAAGTTTAATAGTGTTTATTCTGTTGGCAATAGTGCTCAAACCGGAGTTGAAGAGGTTTTAGAATATTTGGATGTGAATTTCGATCCCGAAAAGAGTTCGCGTATTAAGTTGTTGTATCTGGAAAGCGTTAATAATCCGCAAAAATTACTGAAGCATGCCTCGTCATTAATTAATAAAGGATGTAAGATTGCTGCGATCAAAGCAGGTAATTCGGAAGCAGGGAGTCGTGCGGCATCTAGTCATACAGGGGCTTTAGCAAGTAGTGATTTAGCTGTTGATGCTTTATTTAAAAAGGCCGGGATTGTTCGTTGTTATGGACGTGAAGAGTTGGCTAATGTAGCTGCAGTTTTCATGATTGAAGAGCTTAAAGGAAAGAATATCGCGGTTATAACGCATGCTGGTGGTCCGGCTGTAATGTTAACTGATGCATTGTCTAATGGAGGTCTTGAGGTTCCGGCGATTGAGGGTCCAAAGGCTGAGGTTTTGTTGGAGAAATTATATCCGGGTTCAAGTGTTGCCAATCCAATTGATTTCTTGGCAACAGGAACGGCAGAGCAGTTAGGTGATATTATTGATGCCTGCGAGAAAGATTTTGATCATATTGATGCAATGGCGGTCGTGTTTGGATCTCCTGGTTTATTTACTAATGAGGAGGTGTATAAAGTGCTTCATGATAAGATCAGGACTTGTAACAAACCGATATATCCTATCTTGCCATCTGTTGTTAATGTTAAAGATGATATCGAAGCCTTTATTAATATGGGGAATGTGAATTTTCCTGATGAAGTACTTCTGGGTAATGCTTTAACAAAGGTGTTTAATAATCCTCAGCCAACTGCTACTAAGATGGATGTGGATGGAGTTGATGTGAAAGAGGTACGTCGTATTATTGATACACAGCAAGATGGTTATGTGTCTCCGGAGGTTGTGCAGGCTTTGCTTGATGCTGCTGGAGTACCACGTGTTAAGGAGTTTGTAAGTGATACAGTAGGTGAACTTGTTTCTGCTATTGAAGAGGTTGGGTATCCGGTTGTGATGAAGGTTGTTGGGCCGGTTCATAAATCTGATGTTGGTGGTGTTGTTCTTAATGTGGATAATGACGATCAGTTAAAGCGTGAGTTTGAGCGCATGATGCAAATTACTGATGCTACTGGTGTTATGGTTCAGCCTATGTTAAGCGGTAAGGAGTTGTTTGTTGGTGCTACCTATGAGCCCGGTTTTGGGCATATGGTGTTGTGTGGATTGGGTGGTATCTTTGTGGAGGTTTTAAAGGATGTGTCGTCAGGTTTGGCACCTTTAAATCAGAATGAAGCTTTAGAAATGATTAGAGGCCTTAAGGGCTATAAAATTATACAAGGAGTACGTGGACAAAAAGCCATTGATGAGAATAAGTATGCTCAGGTTGTAGTTCGTTTATCAACAATGTTGTGCCATGCTTCAGAAATAAAAGAAATGGATATAAATCCGTTGTTGGGCGAAGGTGAAAAGGTTATTGCTGTTGATGCTCGTATTCGGATTGAGAAGTAACTGTTTGTGTATTGATAATGATGAAAGAGTCGGTCTTCCCTTGGAGATCGGCTCTTTTTGTTTAGTAAACGAATCTTCTGGTATTTTCCTGAGCTTGTAAAGCTTTTATCAATAGAGAAAAAAATCTTTAAATAAATTATTTTGACTTTTTTTTATCGTCGGAAAGCCGTGTCTATTCATCATTTAAAGAAATTTACCTTTAAAGTTGATTTAAATCATCATCTACAATATTTCAAAAACGAAAAAAGCTTTTATTTTTGTGATGTCTTATAAATTGTAATCTTTAGTGAGGTGATGTTTTATAGGGTTTACAGCGTTTAGTGCAGTGATGAAAAACAAATTTGTTAATAATTTGAAATTGATCTGCGAAAAACGCTAAAATTGAAGAAAGATCTATGAACAAACAGAGAGTTAATGATATTTTATTCGCAGCTGCAATAGTGGTGTTTTTTATGCCATTTTTTATGTGCGATGCCGTTTTTAATTGGTATGAGTCATTTAATCTAAATCACCCAATGGTGATGAGTTTTCTTAAGTTTGCTGTGTTAGCAACCTTAGGTGAAGTGATTGGTTTGCGTATTAAAACGCGCAAGTATAGGGCGGACGGTTTTGGATTATTGTCACGTGCTGTTGTTTGGGGGTTTTTAGGTTTAACTATCAAAATGGCATTTGTAATATTTGCATCTGGGGTGCCTGTTTTTCTTGATAAAATGGGCGTTAGTAGTGCAATGGAAGTTATGAAGCAGCCATTGAGTGCTAATAAATTATTAGTAGCTTTTAGTATTAGTGCAGCCATGAACTTGATTTATGCACCTGTAATGATGACACTACATCGTATAACTGATACTCATATTGTTGCTAATGGTGGTAAGTTATCGTGTTTGGTAAAGCCAATTCAATTTGGTAAAATAATGAAAGAGCTTGATTGGGGGATGCAATGGGATTTTGTTTTTAAAAAGACTATCCCTTTTTTCTGGATACCTGCGCATACAATAACATTTTTAATGCCTGCTGAATACCAGGTGTTGTTTGCGGCTCTACTTGGGATTGTCTTAGGGGTGTTGTTGGCGATAGCGGGAAATAAAGGGACTGCAACGCAATAAGAGGTTGCAAATCTCAGTTAATTAAGGCATATTTGAATTAATTAGAAACCTAAAATTTTAAAAATAGATACTATGTCTCAAATTGGTATTTTTTATGGCCCTGAGCTAGGAAGTGTTGAAAAAGTAGCTCGAATTATCGAAGGTAAATTTGGTGCTGATAAGGTTGAGCTTATTGCCGCTAAAAATAGTAATGAAGAGGATTTGACACGTTTTAACAAAATAATTTTTGGTGTATCAACCATTGGAAAAACCAATTGGAACTCGGAGCATAAAGATACTGACTGGGATGTGTTTGTTACAAAATTTAACAAAGTAGACTGGACAGGAAAAAAAGTAGCGATCTATGGTTTGGGTGATCATATTCAATATCCCCAACACTTTGTAGATGCTATTGGTTGGTTGTATGAGCGATTAACTGCCTTAAATGCTGAGGTAGTAGGATTTTGTTCAACTGAAGGATATACTTATGAGGAATCAGAAGGTGTTAAAGATGGGCAATTTCTTGGCCTTCCGGTAGATGAGGATAACGAAGCTGAAAAAACCGACCTCCGTGTTTCTTCATGGATTGATCGACTCATTAATGAGTTTGGATATTAAGAATATAGATTATTGGGTGGTGCTTTGTACCACCCTTTTTTGTTGTTAATGATATTTGCTTAAACCATTTGTAAGACAGGATAATCTAATAAAAAAGAAAATTTACATGCGATTACACAGTGATACACCAATAGAAGGTAAGATTGTTGATGAGGTATTAGCAAAATATAAGATTGACGATCTGAATAATGCAACTATTCGTGAAATCGTTTCAATTGTTAATGATATTGAAGAGCAGAGTGGAGAGAAGTTTATCCGTATGGAGATGGGTGTTCCTGGCCTTAAGCCATCTGATATTGCTACTGATGCTGAAATTGAAGCATTAAAAAATGGGGTTGCATCAAAATATCCAATGCTTGAAGGTATTAAGCCTTTAAAAGAAGAAGCAAGTCGATTCGTAAAAGCTTTTCTTAATTTGGATATTTCGCCTGAATATTGTGTGCCAACGGTTGGTTCTATGCAAGGTTCTTATGCTAACTTTTTGGTTTGTGGGCAAATCTATAAAGAGCGAGATACCCTTTTATTTATCGACCCTGGTTTTCCGGTGCAAAAGCAGCAATTGGATGTTTTAGGCTATAAGTACGATTCCTTCGATGTTTATAATTATCGGGGTGAGGCTCTACGTGAAAAATTAGAATCGTATTTCAAAACAGGAAAGGTTTCGGCTGTTATTTATTCCAACCCAAACAATCCAACATGGGTTTGTTTTACGGAGTCGGAGCTGCAAATTATTGGTGAGTTAGCCACTAAGTACGATGTGGTTGTAATTGAGGATTTAGCTTATTTTGCGATGGATTTCCGTAAAGATCTTTCAAAGCCATTTGAACCGCCGTATCAAGTGTCGGTAGGTCACTATACAGATAACTATGTTTTGCTAATCTCCAGTTCTAAAGCATTTAGTTATGCCGGCCAACGTATGAGTTTAACTTGTATGTCTGATTATTTGTATAATAGGCATTATAAAGATCTCGGGGAGCGTTTTGGAGTGGAAAAGTATGGACAAGTATTAGTTACTCGTGTGCTTTATGCATTGTCATCAGGAACAGGTCATTCTGCTCAGTATGCTTTGGCGGCAATGTTGAAGGCGGCTAATGATGGAGAGTTTAACTTTTTAGAAGAAGTTAAAGATTATAAAGAGCGTGGTAAAGTAATGAAAGATTTGTTTTTAGCAAACGGCTTTAATCTTACTTACGATAAAGATATTGATGAGCCATTGGCTGATGGCTTTTACTTTACGGTTTCATATAAGAATTTATTGGGCGGGCAATTGCTTGAAAAATTGTTGTATTACGGAATTAGTGCGATTACCCTGGGAAAAACGGGTAGTAAGCAAGAGAGTTTGCGTGCGTGCGTTTCTCAAACAGGTAAAGAACGGTTTGAAGACTTAAGGATTCGATTAGAAGCATTTAATGCGGATAATTCATAATTCCAGAAAGCTGTAAAGTGTAAATTTGTAACATCTATTAAAGACTCAATAATATGGCAAAAGCAAAAGGTGCAATTGTGGTTGACACAGTAAAGTGCAAAGGCTGCGGCGTTTGTACAACGGTTTGTCCCACAAAGGTAATTGAATTGGCTGCCGAAGTTAACGGCAAAGGTTATCATTATGCCTACATGGCAAACCCTGATGCCTGTATCGGTTGTTCAAACTGCGGGATAATTTGTCCTGATACTTGTATTACTGTTTATCGCGCTAAAGCAGGTGCTACTGCTTAATGTAAAACTCATAAAGGAAATTTAGTCACACATGAGAGAACTAAAATTAATGAAAGGAAATGAAGCGATTGCTGAAGCTGCTATCCGCTGTGGCGTGGATGGTTACTTTGGTTACCCTATTACTCCTCAGTCGGAAGTAATGGAGACGCTTATGGCCCTTAGACCTTGGGATACAACTGGAATGGTTGTGTTACAGGCAGAGAGTGAAACTGCATCTATTAACATGGTATATGGAGGTGCTGGTTGTGGTAAACGAGTTATGACTTCTTCTTCAAGTCCCGGAGTGAGTTTGATGCAAGAAGGTTTGACTTACCTTGCTGGAGCAGAATTGCCTTGTGTTGTTGTTAACGTAGTAAGAGGAGGACCTGGTTTAGGAACTATTCAGCCGGCACAGTCTGATTATTTCCAAACAGTAAAAGGTGGAGGTCACGGAGATTATAAGTTAATTACTTTAGCACCTGCATCGGTTCAGGAAATGGCCGACTTTGTTGAGTTATCTTTTGATTTGGCTTTCAAATACCGTAACCCTGTTATGATTTTATCAGATGGTGTTATAGGTCAGATGATGGAGAAAGTTGAATTATCAGAGCAAAAGCCGCGTTGGACTAGTGAGTATATTGAAGAAAATCACACTTGGGCTACTACTGGTAAAAAGGAAAGTCGTGCTAAAAATATAATTACCTCTGTTCAGTTAGAGGCATCTGTGCAAGAGGCTTTTAATCATAAGTTACAAGCTAAGTATCGTACTGTAGAAGAGAACGAAGTGCGTTTTGAAGAAGTGATGTGCGATGATGCTGAGTATTTAATTGTAGCGTACGGATCAAGTGCTCGTATTTGTCAAAAATCGATTGAAATTGCACGTGAGAAAGGTATTAAAGTAGGTATGCTTCGTCCTATTACGTTGTATCCATTTCCAACTGAACAGCTTTTGAAAAGAGCTAAGCAAGTTAAAGGTATGTTATCTGTAGAGATGAGTGCCGGTCAAATGGTAGAAGATGTGAAGTTAGCAGTTAACTGTTCTGTGCCGGTAGAGCATTTTGGTCGTTTTGGAGGTTCAGTACATTCACCAGGTGAAGTGGTTGAAGCGCTTGAGCAAAAATTAATAGGAGGATAAGTTATGTCAGATATAAATACAATTATAAAGCCTGAGAACATTGTCTATAAAAGAACGGATGTTCTTTCTGATAATGAGTTAAGCTACTGCCCTGGTTGTGGTCACGGAACAGTTCATAAGTTAATTGCTGAGGTAATTGAAGAAATGGGTATTCAAGATACAACCATTGGTATTGCCCCTGTAGGTTGTTCGGTGTTGGCCTATAATTATTTAGAAATTGATTGGCAGCAAGCTGCTCACGGTCGTGCGCCTGCATTGGCAACAGCAGTGAAGCGTTTAATGCCTGAGAAAAATGTATTTTCTTATCAGGGCGATGGTGACTTAGCTGCTATTGGTACTGCTGAAACAATTCATGCTTGTAACCGCGGTGAAAATATCGTAATGATCTTCATCAACAATGGTATTTATGGTATGACTGGTGGACAGATGGCTCCAACAACTTTACCAGGAATGGCGGCATCTACTTGTCCTCACGGACGAGACGTAAGTCATGATGGTGAGCCAATTAAGATTTCTGAGATTTTAGCACAATTGCCAGGTACGTGTTACGTAACTCGTCAATCGGTTCATACTGCTGCTAATGTTCGTAAAACGAAGAAAGCTTTACGTAAAGCTTTTGAAAATCAACAGGCAAATAAGGGGACTTCATTAGTTGAGGTGGTTTCAAATTGTAACTCAGGTTGGAAAATGACACCA
>Ga0070728_10005418_pt1 | contig 12588 bp, 7 predicted proteins | sample tdDd471_FD_66723 | JGI IMG/M metagenome (GOLD analysis project Ga0070728, IMG submission 66723) | Marine sediment microbial communities from the Atlantic coast under amendment with organic carbon and nitrate - tdDd47.1 | ecosystem: Environmental > Aquatic > Marine > Coastal > Sediment | place...
TACCGCAGCAGCCACCACTGGCGCTCGACGTCGAGGTCGTCGCCGTCGATGGCGATGTACGCGCAGTCGTCGGTGCAGCCGTCGTGGTAGTAGCCGATGTCGGCGTCGCGCCCGCTCTGGTGGCTGCGGTGCCCGGCGAGGTACCCGCCGCTCTCGCGCGACAGGTCGTGCACGCGCACCCGCGGCAGGCGGTCGAAGTGGGCGACCATCGCGTCGAAGCTGTCGAGGATCGCCGAGATCGTCTCGTTCGTTCCCCAGGCGACGTCGGCGTTGCGGATGACGTACGCGCGGTGCGGCGGCAGCTGCTCGCCGTTGACGAGCTGGCCGCCGTTGGCGCTGCCCACGGACTCGCTCGGCTCCTCGGGCCCCTCGAGCCACAGGACGAGGGACTGGCCGTTGCGGATGCGATCCGGGTCGAGGCCCCGGTTCCAGCCGGTGATGTCCGACACGCTCACGCCGTGGCGGCTGGCGATGGCCCCGAGAAAGTCCCCGGGCTGCACGACGTACTCGACCCGCCGCTGGACGCGCCCCTGGGTGCGGACCCGAAGCTCCTGCCCTTCGCGGATCCGATCCGGGTCAAGGCCCCGGTTCCACGAGACGAGGTCGTCGATGGAGCAGTCGTAGCGCGAGGCGATGCCGCCGAGGGTCTCGCCGGACGCGACGACGTGCACCTGCTCGCCGCCGCGGGTCGAGCCCCGGTTCGCCTGGTCGGTGTGGATGACGAGGTCCTGCCCGATGCGGATCATGTCCGACGACAGGTCGTTCCACTGCCGGATCTGGGAGACCGACACGCCGTACTCTTCGGCGATGCTGCCGAGCATGTCCCCGTACTCGACGGTATGGGTCACGCGCTCTGCGTGGGCCGACGACGTGCCGACGAGCAGCACGGCGACGGCGAACATCGATGACAGGAGCTTACAGGCGTCCATCTCTCGCGGTCGTTCGAGTTCACCGGCGTCGCCTGCCATACCACGCAAAAATGCGAGACGCCAGGCGAAATCCACCCGGCGCCATGCGGAGAGGGACCGAATCCGGCCCCGCTGTGGGCTGAATCAGCCGTAGACGACCGCGTCGAGCTCGTCCTCGTCCTTCACACGATCGTTGAGGAACCGGCCGAGACGCTTCTTGATCCGCGCCTCGAGCTGGCGGGCGCGCTCGCGACTCACGCCGAAGAGATCGCCGATCTGCTGCAGCGTCTCGGGGTTCTCTGCGACCATGCGCCGCGACCAGATGTCGACGTCGCGTCCCTCGAGGGTCTTAGCGAACGCCTCGAGGTGCTCGTGCATGCGCTTCGTCGACCGCGCGTCGAAGATGCGCTCGTGCGCCGACGGCGCGTCGCTCGGCAGGAGGTCGCCGAGCGTGCCGCGCTCGCCGTCCTGCAGCGGGGCGTCGAGGGAGCTCTCGCGACCGGCAAGCCGCGCCTCCATCTCGACCACGTCGCGCTCTCGCACAGCGAGGGCCCGGGCGAGCAGCGCGGGGGTCGGCACGAGGCCCTGCCGCAGCAGGCGCTCCTTCTCGCGCTTCAGGTTGTAGAACAGCTTCCGCTGGGCCTGAGTCGTACCGACTTTCACCAGCTTGTAGTTGTCCATCAGGTACTTGAGGATGTACGCGCGGATCCACCACTGGGCGTACGACGCGAGGCGGATCTTCTTCTCGGGGTCGAACTTCCGCACGGCGTGGATGAGCCCGACGTTGCCCTCCTGGATGAGGTCGAGAAGGCTCAGCCGCGAGGACTGGTACTCGAGGGCGATCTTCACCACGAGGCGCAGGTTGCTGTTCACCAGCTTGCGCTCGGCGGCGGCGTCGTCGGTGGCGACGTAGTGCGTGGCGAGCTCGGACTCCTCTTCGCGCGTCAGCACCGAGTACTTGCGGACCTCCGAGAGGTACCGCTGCACCGGGTCGCTGACCCACGCCTTCTCGCGAGCGTCGCCCGCTCGGGTCGCCTTGTTCGCAGCTCGTGCCATGCTCTGTTGCCTCCTCGCCAATCGCGGCGCGCCGTCGTTTCGTCGAATAGTGGACTATCATTGTCCACTTTAGCGCGCAATGGTGGACTGAATGAGTCCACTTTAGCCGCAGCGAGCGGCTACGTGGGTCCGGGGCGCGTTGCGCGGCACGTCGGCCCGGCGTCACTGTGATGCAACCAACCCCCGATCGGGTTCACTTGTTCCCGGATTCGTGTCGGCTTGACACCCCCTGCCCGGTGCGTACCGATTCGGGCTTCGAAACGGCCCCTTCCGCAGCCCCCACAGGACCGCGTCCCATGGCCAGCAAGCCCGATTACTACGAGGTCCTCGGCGTCCCGCGCGACGCGGACGAGCGCGCGATCAAGAAGGCGTACCGCAAGCTCGCGCTGCAGCATCACCCGGACCGAAATCCGGGCGACGCCGAGTCCGAAGAGAAGTTCAAGCTCGCCGCCGAGGCCTATTCGGTGCTGAGCGACCGCGACAAGCGCGGGATCTACGATCGATTCGGCCATCAGGGCCTGCACCAGGCGGGTGCGGGCGGTGGTCCGGACATGAACGACATCTTCTCGTCGTTCGGCGACATCTTCAGCGAGTTCTTCGGCTTCGGCGGCGGTCGCCCGCGGGATCCGAACGCGCCGCGCCGTGGCGACGACCTGCAGATGCAGCTCGACGTCCCGTTCGAGTACGTCGTGCACGGCGGATCGATCCCGCTGCGGGTCCCCCGTCGCGAGACCTGTGAGTCCTGCCACGGCACCGGCGGGCGCGACGGCGCGAAGCCCTCGACCTGCTCGTCCTGCAAGGGCGTCGGTCAGGTGCGGCACTCGCAGGGGCTGTTCACCGTGCAGACCACCTGCCCGCGCTGTCGCGGTCGGGGCGAGGTCATCACCGACCCCTGCCCCACCTGCCGCGGCGAGGGCCAGACCCGCCGCGAGCACGACGTGACCGTGCGGATCCCCCCGGGCGTCACGTCGGGCAACCGGCTGCGCATCCGCAACGAGGGCGAAGACGGCCGCAACGGCGGTCCGGCGGGGGACCTCTACCTGCTGCTGCGCGTCGAAGAGCCCGACGTTTTCGAACGAGACGGCGCCGACCTGCACCTCGCGGTGCCGATCGACTTCACCGTCGCGGCGCTCGGCGGCGAGGTCGAGATCCCGTCGCTCGAAGGCACGGAGTCGATCACGATCGCCGCCGGTACCCAGCACGGCGACGTGCACCGGTTGCGTGGCGAGGGCCTGCCGCGGGTGAACCGCTCGGACCGCGGTGACCTCTTCGCGCACGTGCGCATCGAGGTGCCGAAGAAGCTCTCGAAGCGGCAGCGCGAGCTGCTGCAGGCGCTGGCCGACGAGGGTGGCGTCAAGACGAAGACCCGCCACGGGTTCTTCGACCGCATCAAGAGCCTCTTCGAGCGCCCCGCCGACGAAGACGCCGACGCGGACGCCGACGTCGATGTCGACGACGCCGAGGACACCGCCAGGGACTGACCGGCCTGCCCGGCAGAGTCAGCCTTCGGTCGAGTCCTGCGCGTCGTCGCCGGTGTCGACCCCGTGCTCGGCCGCGAACCGCTCGAGGGTGGCGCGCAGCGCGAGGCGGGCGCGGTGCATCCGGCTCTTCACCGCTGCCGTGGTGAGGCCGAGCACCTCGCCGGTCTCGGCGATCGAGAGCCCTTCGATCTCACGCAGCAGAAAGACGGTGCGGTACTTCTCGTCGAGGGTGTCGACGGCTTCGGCGATGCGCTCGCCGACCTGCTGCTGGCGCAGCTCGCGCGAGGCGGTCAGGTCGTCGATGAGGAGCGGCGAATCGTGGTGATGGCCCTCGACGTCGTCGCCCTTCGTGCTCTCGAGGCTGACCTCGGGCCGGCGCCGGCGGCGGCGCAGGCGCATCAGCGCGGTGTTGACCGTGATGCGGCGCATCCACGCGCCGAACGCATGCCCGCGAAAGTCCGGAAGCGCGCGAAAGGCGTTCAGGAACGCGTCCTGCGTGACCTCTTCGGCGTCGGCCTCGTTGCGGGTGAACGACCAGGCGAGGCGGTGCACGCGATCGGACCACGAGCGCACGAGCGCCTCGAACGCCGCGTAGTCGCCGTCTCGTGCGGCGTCGACGAGCTCGGACTCGGGCGTTGTCACGGCGCCTCCGGCGTGTTGCCCGACCGCATGCGTTCGAAGCGTGCGGCGTCCTCGGTGCGACCGAGCGCCGTGGCCGAAGCCGCGAGCATGCGCAGGCTGCGATCCCGGTCGACCGGTCCGAGATCGAGCTCGCGCTGCAGCCACGCGAGGGTCGCCTCGTGGTCGTCCGACGCGTGGGCGACACGCCCGGCGATCGAGGCGACGTCGCGGGTGAAGGGCGCGATGTCGACGGCGCGGCGCGCGAACCGCCTCGCCTCGTCCAGCTCGCCGGCCTCGAGCGCCAGCTCGGCGAGCTGCATCGCCGTCTGCACGTCGCCCTCGTCGAGCAGGGACACCTGCTCCATCGCTTCGCGCAGCGCCGACGAGCGGCCGTCGAGGCGCTCGAGACGCACCCGTAGCCGCCACGCGTCGACCCCACGGGGATAGGCGGCGATCGCAGCGTCGAGGTGCACACGCGCCTGCACGGTGTCGCCGGTGTCGAGGCTGATCTCGGCGAGGGACACCCGGGCGCGGTAGCTCTCGTGCCCGGCGGCGATGAGGTCCGCCCACGCCTGCCGCTCGCTCTCGGGCTCGCCGAACTCGTTGTAGAGCATCCCGAGCAGGTAGAGCGCGGTCGGCTCGTCGCGCAGGTCGTTGAGGCGGCGCAGCATCTCGGCGCGCTCGCTCGGTTCGTATCCGTCGGTGAGCATGTCGAGGACTTCGCGAACGCCGTCGTCGGTGCCGGACGGATCGTCGATCAGGGCGTCGACCGAAGGATCAAAGAGTGCGATCTGCTCGGCAAACACGGTGTCGAGGTGCGCTTCGAACCGGTCGTCGAAGGCGTCCAGCTCGATCTCGAGGACCGTGCGAAAGACCTCGTCCGTCATCTGGCCGTCCGCCCACCCGCGGAGCATCCCCAGCAGCGCGTCGTAGCCCCACTCCTCGGCGATGTACTCCACCGCGAGAAAGGCCTGATAATAGGCGGCGATGACGTCGCCGGTGACGAACGCGACATTCAGGTCGTCGATCGGGATGTAGTCGCCCTCGCGCAGCAGGTTGGCGATCGCGAGCTCTTCTTCGCGACGCCAGCCCTCCTCGTTGAGGATCGAGTCGTACTCGGCGAGCCCCTCGGTGAACCACCGCGGCACTCGATAGTCGGACAGGTTGAGCTGAAAGACGTGGCTCATCTCGTGCTCGAGCACCTGCCGCCAGCTGAAGTCGCCGGCGTTCGGCGAGCGGCTCGTGACCACGCGCCCGAAGCAGATGCCGTGCGGCGCGGCCCAGGGCAGCCCGACAGACCGCACGCTGAAGGTCTCGACGTCGTGCAGGATCTCGTACTGCACAGGGGTGCGCGGCGTGAGGTCGTAGCGGTCGACGTAGGCCGCCCACACGTCGCGCATCGCCGGCGGCACCACCCGTTCGAGGACCGGCGCCTCGGTCTGGTGAAAGCGGTAGCGGACCCCGTCGATCTCGGGGTCTTCGAGCACGCGGTACGACGCGAGCGTCTCTTCGAAGAGCTCGATCATGTAGAACGCCCGCTGGTTGAACGGGTCGTTGTCGAACGCGCGGCGCAGGAACTCCAGCGCGCGCTCGTCGTCGCCGAGGCGCGAGTAGCCGATGCCGAGGCTGACGAACGCGCGCCAGTAGCCGGCGTCGAGATCGAGGGCCTGCTGAAAGAGCTCCATCGCGTCGACGTAGCGGAAGTTGCGCACCGCGATCTCGCCGACGACGTGATAGAACGGCGCGCCGGTCGGGTACTGCCGCAGCACGACGTCCTCGACGTCGCGGAACGCATCGCGGTCGCCCCGCAGCCAGTGCAGCGCGCCGCGCAGCGCGAGGGTCTGCAGCCGCCCCGGGGCCACCGCCTCGATGCGAGCGAGCCGCGCCTCGGCTTCGTCGAACCGGCGCTGGTCGAGGTCCATCTCGACCTGCAGCTCGAGCGCCTCGGGCATGTCCGGATGCACCGTCAGCGCCTGATTGAGCAGGCGATTCGTGGCGCGCAGGTCGTAGGTCGTGTCGAGCTCGATGCGAGCGGCGAGGGTCAGCACCCACGGGTTCGACGGTGAACGCTCCAGCGCCTCGGCGATCAGGCCGCTCGCCTCGTCGGGGCGGTACTTCTCGAGAAAGAGCTCGGCCCAGTACCGCCGCGCCTCGACGCTCTCGGGGTTCGCCTCGAGCGCCTCGGCGAACACCGCGTTTGCGTCAGACCATGCGCTGAGCGCCATGCTCGCGCGCCCGACGAGGACGAGCTCGCGCGCCGTGGTCGCGTCGCCGCGGTTGTAGTCGCGGATGACGTCGCGGAATTCCATCTCGGCCCGCGACGGGCGACCGGACCGGTCGTAGGCGATCGCCCGCCACAGGCGCGCGTCCCGGTTCGGGGGATCCGCCTGCTCGACCGCCGGTTCGAGGACGGTGATGGCGTCCGCGTGTTCGCCAAGGCGCACGAGCACCTCGCCGAGCAGCGCCCTCGCCCGTGGGTCGTCGGACGACGCGACGAGCTCGGCCAGGACGTCGCGCGCGTCGGACGTGCGCCCGACATGCAGCAGCACCCGCGCTTCACCGAGCCGCGCGTCGACGGGGTACTCGTCCTGCAGCGTCTTGAAGGCGTCGAGCGCGGCCGGGTAGCGGCTCGCGAGCAGATCCGCCTCGGCGCTCGTCAGGGTCTGCGCCGACGCGAGGGTCGGCAGCGCGACGAGCACGAAGGCAAGAGCGGCGAGAACGGTACGCATGAGCGACGGCGGTACGGGGGCTGACGCGGGACGCCACAGAGGACGATCCGGTTCGACGATCCCGACGTTCGACGGCAGAGGGTACCGTCGGATCAGAGCCCGCTCACGATGCGCCAGCCCGTATCTTCGCGGCGAAGCTGGATGCGGTTCACGTCACGGTCGGTTTCCCAGCGGGACTCCTCACCGATCATGTAGAGCATCGTGAAGCTGTACTCGAAGAGTACGTCGGCCCGGTCGTTCTCGACGATGATGTCGTGCACCGCGACCTCGACCCTCACGTCTTCGACGTGGTCACGCAGCGCCGCGTACATCTCGGGCACGGTGGCGTACCCGTAGTCGTCGGCGGTCGTGTCGGTCGTCCCGCTGTTCTCGTAGTAGTCCCGAGACATCAGGGCGTCGATGCGATCGGTGTCGAGGGACTCGAGCGCCTCGGCGTATTCTTCCATCAGGTCCGTGATCGCCTCCGTCTCGTCCGTCGCGCGGATCTCCGCGGTCGGGTCGATGATCGGGCTCTCGACGAACTGGCCACCACAGGCGGCGAGGAGTCCGAGGAGCGAGAGTACGGCGAGGTGTCGGAACATCCGATCGCAGGGTGCAGGGTGCCGGCAAAGCGGCGAGTACCGTGGGCCAACCCGTAGGCGGCGGCGCCTTATTCCACAGGCGCGACAACATCGTCAAGCCGCGGCAGACTGCCACGTTCACACCGCCCGTGCCACATCTGCGCCTCGGCCCGCAGCGCCGAGCCCGGCGGCGCGTCATCGACGAGCCGTCGCATGCGCTCACAGCCGAGGGCCGCGCGATCGGTGTCGCCGGACAGCACGCCCGCGAGGGCCCGCACGCGGGCGGCGTTGCGCTGCTGGGGCGCGGTCAGGGCGGCGATCGTTGCGTCGTCGAGCAGGGACTCCACGGCGACGCCGCGGGTGCCGACCGCCCGCAGCGCGGCGAGGTACCGGGCGAGCGGGCTGCCCTCGGCGGCATCGGCGGTGAGCAGCTCGGCGACGAGCAGGCCGTCCGGCGACCACGGCCGCTCGACGAGCGCGAGGCGGACGGCGGCGGCGGTGCGGGGGTGCGTCGACCGGTGGGCGAGCGCGCCGATCTTCGCGTCCAGCCGGCGCAGGTCCGAGTCGACCACCGCGGCGTCGCGCAGCGTACGGTAGGCCGCCAGCGCCGCGTCCGTATCGCCGGACCACCACGCGATGTCGGCGACGAGCTCGGCGGCCTGGGCCTGCAGGACGACGCCGGCCCCCTCGCGGTCGGCGACGGCGGTGGCTGCGGCATGGGCGCGTTCGAGCTCGGACGCGTCGAGCCAGGCGCGGGCGACCCGCAGGCGGGCGTGCACGTTGTCTGGATCGTCGGCGAGGGCCTCGTCGAGGCAGTCCTCGGCGGCCTCGAGCTGCCCGCTGCGGATGAACCGCTGACCGCGCTCGAGCCGCGTCGACACGGACCGGGCGCACACCCGGCCGAAGAGCGACGGCCGGTCGTACCGCGCCTCGGCAACTTCGAGGGCGCCGTCGGCCACCGGGTAGGCGTCGAGAAAGCTGCGCCAGTCGGCGACGAGCTCGGCGAGGGGCGCGCCGTACACACCGGCGAAGTCGCCGTGGGCGTAGGCCTGGCGGTACAGCGCGGGGCCGCGGGTATCGATCAGCCAGCGCGAGAACGAGCCGACGAGGGTGTAGGCGCGGCCGGGGTACTGGCCCCAGAACCCCGCCGGGCCGAGCAGCTCGTCGAGGTCTTCGGCGAAGCCCATCTCGTACATCGCCGCGGACCATGCGTGCACGTCGAGGTCGTGGCTGCCCCACTCGGCGGCCTCGGCGGCGCCTTCGACGAGGGCCATGATCGGCACGATGCCGCCGGGGTACGTCGACAGCGAGAGCGGGCCGGTGCCGTCTTCGCGCAAGAAGAGGTGGGCCATCTCGTGGGCGAGCAGGTTGTCGCCGACGCCGTCCCAGGTGACGTGCATCTCGCCGAGCCAGATCTTGGCGACGAGGGTCCGGCGGCCGCCCATGTAGTCGCCGCGCTGCTCGCGATCGGCGTAGACGAACGAGCCGAGGCGCCCGGTCGGCTCGTGATCGAAGAACGCGACGAACTCGTCGTAGCGGGCCTCGTGGTCGTAGGCCATCAGCGCGGCGCGGCGCGGGTCGACGCGGCCGGCATCGAAGTAGATGTCGAAGTGCTCGGTCTGCAGGTGCCCGCCGAGGGCGTCGATCGTCCACGCCCGCGACCGCGCGAGCCCGAGGTCGCCGCGAAACGCCGCGAGCCCGCCGATGACCGACCAGCCGGCGATGCCGACGAGCACCCAGCGGCGATCGCCCTGCTCTCGCCCGTAGAGCAGCCCGAGGCAGCCGACGGCGAACGCGAGGCCCCAGACGCGGTACACGATGTGCGTGCCGAAGCCGACCAGCGACTCGTCGAAGATCGAGCCGGCGTAGTAGCCGAGGAAGGTGTCGTACGCGACGATCGGGGGCTGGGTGGCGAGCCAGTGCAGGGTCGTGCTGACCGACAGAATGAGCAGCCCGGCGAAGATGCCCTGCCGCCACCGCCCGCGGGCGATCCGGGTGCACACCCCGGCGGTGCCGAGGGCGACCGGGATCGCACCGAGCCCGAACACGGCGAGGTAGGCGACGCCGACGCCGGGCTCGCAATTGCGCACCCGCACCATGTTCACGAGGCTGATGAGCCCGGCGATGGCGACGAGCGCCGCGAGGTCCCGGGCGCCACTGCGGACGAGGCCGGGGATCGGCGCGTCGCCATAGCGCGCGATGACCCGCGGGATGCCGATGACGCTGACGAGCGCCCCGACGAGAAAGCTGTACTCGTAGCCGAGGACGTCGAGCAGCGTGACGAACTGGGCGACCACGCAGAGCGCGACGAAGACCAGCCCGGATGGGCCCGCCGCCGTACGCACCGCTGCGAATCGCCCGGTCACGGCGCCGGGTCGATGTACCCGGGCACCTCGACCCGCGTGCCGGGCACGATGCCGACGCGCTCGGCGGTGCCACCGACCAGCTCGATCACGAAGCGCGCGGGCCCCTCGGACCGCCGCGACGTCTCGGTCAGCGGCTCGGCCATCGCCTGAATGCTGTCGACGACGCCGTCATTGCGGACGAAGACCATGTCGAGGTGGATGAGCGTGTTGCGCATCCAGAACGACTGCATCCGATCCCGGCGGAAGTCGAAGATCATGCCGTAGTCGGGCGCCATGACCCGGCGGTGCATGAGCCCGCGCATCTGCTCGGGCGGCGTATCGGCGAGCTCCAGGTGGAAGGTCACCGGGCCGTCGTCGGTCACGAAGGTCGCGTCGACGAGGGACGCATGGGGCGTCCCGGTCATCGCCGGCGGGAACTGGCACATGAAGTCCATGCACCGGAGCGGCGAGTCACAGTCGTCGTCGATCTGGCAGGTGGCGCCCTCGTTGTCGACCGGGTGGTCGGCGCGGAGGTCGTCGATCGTCACGTCGTACGTCGGCGCCTCGTCGACGACCGGCGCGGTCTGCGTCGCCTCGTCGGTCGCGCCTGCTTCAGCGTCGGGGGTCGGACGACACCCGATCAACGAGAAGACGACGAGACCGACGGCGGCGGCGCGCATGGGTCAGACCCCGCTCGCGTTGAGTTCGGCGATGAGCGCCTGCAGCGCCTCGAGGGTCACGGCGTCCTGCTCGCGGGACGCGACGGCGTCGAGGTCGGGCACCATGCTGCGCAGGTTGAGGGTGCGCAGCGCCTCGATGGCGGCGAGGCGGATGTCGCGGGTCGGGTCCTCGATGAGGCCGACGAGGACCATGCCTGCGCCACGCTCGCCGGTCTGGCCGAGCGCGCTGATGGCCGCGTAGCGAACCTCTTCGACCGGGTCGTTGACGACCTGGGTGAGGAGGAGGATCGCGGCGTCGTTGCCGAAGTCGCCAAGGAGCTGTGCGGCGAGGACGCGGTTGGCGACCGATTCGTCACGCAGCTGACCACCGATGCTGTTCACGACGCTGCCCGGGTTGGCCGGGTCGGCGAGGGCCGCGGCGGCGCGCATGGCGGCCGCGCGGACGCGGGGGTCGGGGTACTGGATCTGCGGCAGGACCGCCGGCAGCATCGCCGTCTGGCCGAGCATGCCGAGGGCCTCGATCCCGCCGGCCATGATCTCCGGGTCGCCGCTGGCGACGTAGCCGGTCACGAGGGGGTTCACCGTGTCGGCGTACGCATCGTCGGTGAACGAGCCGAGGGCGAGCGCGACGGCGGCCTGCACGCTGGGCTCGGGGTCTTCGCTGACCGTGAGGATGGCGTCGAGCGCCTCCTGGTTCACGTAGAGGGCGAGCGAGGTGACGGACGCGGCGCGGATCTCGGCCGCGCTGTCGGTGAGGCCGGTGACGAGCGTGTTGAAGACGCTGTTGCCGCCGGTGCCCTCCTGAGCGAGCGCGGCCAGCGCGCGGAACGCGGCCGCCTTGCGGAAGGTGTTGCGGCCGACCGCCCACTGGTTGATCGACGCGTAGTCCTGCCCGCGGACGACCTCGAACGCGGCGTCGCGGACGGCGGCCTGCACGTCGAGGTCCTCGGACGCGTACGCCTCTTCGAGCGGGTCGAGCGAGCTGCGGTTCGCGCGGGCGCCGAGGTGCTCGGCGGCGCGGATCTGCAGCAGCGGGTCCGGGTGGCCGAGGAAGTCCTCGATCGTCGTGCGCGTGTCGGGGCTCGTCATCGCGTTGATCTCGTCGATGACGGCGAGCGCCGGGTCGCCGGCCATCGCGAAGCCGCGATAGGTCAGGCCCGCGAGGCGGTCTTCGCCGTCGGCGTTCGACGCGAGCGACGAGGCGGCGGCGAGGCGCACGCCGTCAGGCAGCGCTTCGTCGTTCATCGCCGTCGTGAGCGCGTCCCACGACTCGCGGGTCGTCAGCGCGTCGACGGACGCCTCTGCGACGGCCGGGTCGGCGTCGGCGAGCCACGTCACCAGCCGGTCGTCGACGCGGTCGTCGTCGATGGCGGCGGCCTCGGCGATGGCGGCGAGGCGAATCTGCGGCTCCATCGTCTCGGCGCGGTAGAACACCTCGTACAGGCGGACGTCTTCGCGGGGCGCGACGGCGACGGCCTGGGCGGCGGCGTGCTGCAGGTCGATGACGGGATCGGTGGTCATCATCTCGACGATGGCATCCCACGCTTCGGCGTCGTCCGACGCGACGAGGGCCTGGAGCGCCGCGCCGCGGAAGTTCGGGTCCTCGTGGGTGAGGATCGGTACGACCGACGACTCGTAGCCGCCGATGTCGAGGTCGGCGATCACGCCGAGCATCGCGAACTGGGGCGTCGGGTCGTCGCCCTCGATGATGTCGAGCACGAGCCGCTGCAGCGACGAGTCGCCGTCTTCGAGGCGGGTGTAGAAGTCGCCGCTGTCGACGAGGTCACCGTCCGGCAGGCGGACGTCCGACTTGTACACGCGACCCGCGAGCAGCGCCTGCCACATGGGCACCTGCGCACGCCAGGTCGTGTACTGCACCGTGTCGCGCCCGATGGGGCTGTCGGTGAAGCCGGGGAAGTCGACGCCGGTGGCGCCGAGCTGCGTGAAGGTGAAGATCGTCTCGGCGGCGATCAGCTCGAAGTTCGCCGAGCGACCCGGGTCGATGTTCACGACGACCACGCCGCGGGCGGCGTCCTGGTCCGTGAAGCGGATCGACGAGTTGCCGTACACCGAGGGCTTGGCCGCGCGCAGGATGCCAAACGCCGTCGGGATCGACGACGTCATCGGCGCGTCGGGCCGGACCTGATTCGAGGCGACGGGCAGCAGCACGTACTGCTGCGCCTGACCGACGCGCATCAGCGTCACGGC
>Ga0070728_10005420_pt1 | contig 12582 bp, 11 predicted proteins | sample tdDd471_FD_66723 | JGI IMG/M metagenome (GOLD analysis project Ga0070728, IMG submission 66723) | Marine sediment microbial communities from the Atlantic coast under amendment with organic carbon and nitrate - tdDd47.1 | ecosystem: Environmental > Aquatic > Marine > Coastal > Sediment | place...
CTGTCGAAATAAATAAGAACATTTCGACAAAAGATAACGTCGAAGGTTTCATTCATATCATAATGGCTATCCATTAAGTTTACATGTTTTAGAGCAATATTACGCTGTAAATCCGGTTTTACCCTAACGGTAGGGCTATTTCGGTCTTTACTTTTAAGAAAGTAGCGTTTCTTAAACTCTAAAGGCATTAAACTAATTTTATTCTCAGCGTATATTCCTTTGGCAGCCTTTGTCAGCACTTTATTGGAGATATCCGACCCATGAATAGCAAAGTTAAAATTAGGTGACAATCGTTTGTGCTCATTAAGCACAATTGATATCGTATATGGTTCCTCACCACTTGAACAACCAGCACTCCATACTTTAAAGAAACCATTACCCTGATGTGTAGGCAATATTTCATCTCGCAGAAAATCAAAATGAACAGGTTCTCTAAAGAAATCAGTTTTATTGGTTGTAATAACGTTTAAGAAATTAAATATCTCTTTTTTTTGTCCTTCCTGGCTAAAAAAGTACTCTTTATACTCTGTGTAAGAGTTCATGTTGAGTTCGCGAATACGTTTTAATAGCCTTCCTTGAAGCATGACCCGCTTAACAGGAGGCATTTTAATGCCATATTCGCTATAGATAAAATCACTAAAGGCCTGAAAATCTTTATCAGATAATTCAGCTTTAAAGCAATCTAAATCTTTTACGTTATCTTTATTAGCCTTCAACATCAATTATTACTGCTTAAATGTATCTACTACCTTATCAAGGGCAATAATATCTGTTTCACTAAACACTTTGTCAGCATTAAGAATCATAATCAACTCATCATTCTTTTGGTATGATGCTGAAATATAGCCTGGTTTATAATCCGTTTCTATCTCTCTAACTTTTGTTTCATCTGCTTCAAATACATCAGATACAGCATCTACCAAAACACCAATACTCATAATACCATCCACTTTATTAATATCGAGTACAACAATACAGGATTGTGGTGTTAATTCTATTTGACCTAAATTGAATTTTGCAGCGGCATCAATAACCGGAATGATCTGATCGCGATGTTCGGTTACACCTTTAACATATGACATGCTTTCTGGCACAGCTTTTGGCTGTTCATATTCTTTAATTTCTATTACTTTTTCAACATGAACACCAAAGGTGTTATCGCCAACTGAAAATGTAAGATATGCATTAACTTCTTCACTCATTGCCTTGCTTATTTTTCAATTTCCAGTACTATTTCATCTAAATCAATGATGTGAATAAACTCATCATTTTTATATATACTCCCGGTAAAACTATGAACTAAGCCAGTATTACCGTTAATAACAGACTCTTTCAATTCTGCATCGTTAATGTCAAATACTTCTTTAACACCGTCGACAATAAGCCCTATTAATGATTCTTTTTTATCATCGTTTGAAACCACAATTATCGCCGTATCCTGACTGTTTTCAATATTTTCAATTCCCATCATTAATCTTAAATCAGCGATAGGAATAATATTACCATGAAGATTGATTACACCAAGTAAATAATCTTTGGCGTTTGGTACCCAGGTAACTTTATCAAACTCAAGAATATTACGCACTTTGAGCGTGTCGAATGCAAATACCTCTTTGTTGATAAAAAATGATATTATAGAAGACATCTGTTCCTTCATTGTTTTATTTCTTAGTTCGGTATTTCTTTATTGCATTATTGTGTATCAATCGGTTAGTGTCAATTACCATTGCAATTGTACCATCGCCCATAATTGATGCGCCTGAGATATTTTCTTGCTTTTTTAAGAATCTTCCCATTGGTTTAACCACCGTTTGGTACTCACCAATTACCAGGTCCACTAATAAGCCAACTTTTCGGTCTTCATATTTTACAAGAATCAACTGTTCAGTACCTTTATTTGGTGCAACTGTTTCAAATGTTTCTCTAAGATCGATAAATGGATATTGCTCATTTTCGATATTAACAACATGATTAAATGTAGTACCGAACGAAACATTGTCCAAGGCAAATATTTTTTCAATATTAGCAATTGGAATAACATATTGATTTTGATACACTTTAACTAAAAGACCATCAATAATCGATAGTGTCATTGGTAACTCGAGGGTTAAAGTTGTGCCTTTACCAATTTCAGAGTCAAGAGAAACTTCACCACGTATTTCACCAATTTTTTTCTTAACAACGTCCATTCCAACTCCACGACCCGAAACATCGGTCACTTCTTCTTTGGTTGAGAATCCACTAAGGAATACTAACTCAAATATTTCTTTTCGACTTAATTCTGTTTTGGCATCAATTAAGCCTTTTGAAATGGCTTTTTTCTTGATGAATTCAGGATTAATGCCTTTCCCATCATCGGTAAGTTCTACAATTACACTTGCTCCAGAGTAATAAGCTTTAAATAATATTGTACCCTTTGGCGACTTACCTCCTTTAATACGCTCATCAGGCATTTCGATACCATGATCTACTGAGTTACGTATAATATGCAGCAATGGATCGGTCAGGTGTTCGATAATGTTCTTGTCTAGCTCTATGTCACCACCTTCAATTACAAAATCAATTTCCTTACCTAGTTCTTTAGATAAATCACGCACCAAGCGTTGAAAACGCATTAACTCGCTCTGAAGTGGAATGAGGCTAATTTCAAATGCATTATCGCGTAGCTGACGACTTAATTTCTGAATATTTTCGGCTAAGGCTAAAACAGCTGGATTCCCATCATTTTCAGCAAATAAATTAAGTTGCGCCTGAATTGTTACTAATTCACTTACCAGGTTAACCAACTCATCAATTTTTGTTGAATTAACACGGATGCTTGATATTTTATGCTCTTTTAGTTGAACCTTTTTCTTTAATTCCTTTTTAGGCTCTCCACTGGACGAAGTCGCGAGTTGGATCAGTTGATCTTTATTAAGAGGATTTTGAAGAGTTGAAGCTTCCTTAACCAACGAAATAATTGAGTCATTCTGTAAGAGGTTACCTTGTCCTAGCTCGACAATGGTTATTTCACATTCGTCTTCTACAAAAATAAAGACATCTTTAATATCGTTGACAGACTCAGTAGTGTTTAAAACAACTTGCCAATGGCAATAATTGTTTATTGGAGAAAAATGAGCTAGAGGAGGTACTTTTTCAGAAAAAGCAACTACTTCTGCTTGTCCCATTGCATGTAGATCATCTAACAGATAAAATGGATTGGTTCCATTTCGTAAGATTTCCTCATTGGGCTTAATATGAATCAAAAAAGTTTTTGATCCATCATCTTTTACCGTAGTATTATCGGTAATAACTTGGTTAGCAGCAGCTGATTTACTTTCGCTATTTGAAATGCGTTGTACCCGTTGTATAAATGTTGCCTGGTTGGCCAATTCTTCTTTATCATCGACATTACCAACCTCAAGCATATGCTTAATGTGGTCAATCGATTCAAAAGTTAGTGATATAATATCATCCGTAATTGTTAGCTTGTTATTACGAACTAAATCAAAAACCGTTTCGAGGTGATGAGTAAACTCACTCAGTTGGTTAAAGCCAAACATTGCACCCCCACCTTTAAGCGTATGCATTGCTCGAAAAATACGTTCTATGATCTCACCATTAGATGTATCTTTCTCAAGAAGCAATAATGCTTCTTCTAAGTCATGAACGTTATCGTTTGACTCCTCTACAAATTTTGCTTTAAACTTATCAATCATTTGTTTGTGCTTTTAACCGGTTGATGTCGTTAAAGAATTCTATCAAAATACGTTGTTCTTCTTTGGTTTGCGGAGTATGCGCTTCATTCGTTGCCAAAAGCTCCTGAATTACCGAAACTGCCGTTTGTGTTTTTTCAATCAAATTAGGATTGAAATTTACATTGTCCATTTGAATAAACTTGTAAGCCTGTTCAATTGGCATTGCAATTTCGGGTAAGGCATTAAATCCAACCATTGGTGCTGTACCCTTTATATTATGCATGGTACGAATCACCATTTCAACTGCTTCGGATGATATTAAATTGGCACATGGCTTGTTTAATTCTCGCTCAAGAACAGCTAAATTATCAGACGTTTCTTTGATAAAAATATTCTTTATTCTCATTTCTATCTTAAAACACGAGTAATTGCACTTAACAACTTAGCTGGTACAAATGGTTTAATGATCCATCCTGTGGCTCCTGCTTGCTTAGCTTCCATTTTCTTCGAAGCTTGCGATTCAGTTGTTAAAAATAAGATAGGAATATGCTTATAGGCATCAATCTCTCTAATTTTTCGAATTAATCCTAAACCATCAAGGTTAGGCATGTGAAGGTCGGTAATAACGATATCGATAACACGTCCGTCAAGAAACTTTTGTGCATCTTCCCCGTCAACACCTACTAATACCTCATATCCTTCATTTTGAAGGGTAAAGTTGACAACTTCGCGAATACTTTCTGAATCATCAACGATGAGAACTGTCTTAGCCATAATTTATTGTTCTAATTATATTTTGATTAATTAAGGACATAGTTGAAACCTGAGTTCTTGATGAGTGTTTTAATCTCATCCTTAATCTCAGCTTTAATCGAGACTTCTTTACCATTTGCTTTTACAGTTGCTTTAATTGAAAGTAAAAGCTGAATAAATGTTACATCAACACTATCTGGATTATCAATTTCCATCAGTAGGTCTTTTTCGGCACTTAGTTTCTCATTCACTAAGGCTGAAATCTTTTCGATATGGTTTATAATGAGTTGGCCTGAAAAACGAAGAGTCGTTTTTTCAGGCAATTCATTGTAAATGACCTTATATGGTGATTTTTCCATGGCTTACATCTTAGAATTTTTCATAATTATCCAAATCAAAATCTTTATCAAAGTTTGAAAATGGATTCTCTGATTGCTTATTAGATTTTGTTGACTTACGAGTCGGAACTTGCTTTTTGTCAACCGTCTTCGAAATAGGTTCAGTAACTGATGGCTTAACCGGTTTTACTTCTTTCTTTGGCTTTTGTACATCGTTGCTGTCTACTTTAAAATAGCTAATAGCATCATTAAGGTTATCTGCCAAGTTAGCAAGCTGATCTGAACTTTGTGTTAGCTCATCTGATGATGACGCGTTTTCTTGCGTAATCATGTTCAGCTGTTGCATGGCAAGATTAATTTGTTCAGCACCAGTTTTTTGTTCCATGCTGGCTGCAGATATTTCTTTAATCAGTTGAGTTGTTTTCTCAATATCAGGAACTAATGCTTTAGATTTCTCACCAGCCTCAGTTGAAACTTTAAGTCCTGTCTTAACTAATGATACAATCTCATCAGCAGCTGCCTTACTTCGTTCCGCCAGCTTGCGAACCTCAGCAGCTACTACAGAGAAACCACGTCCATGCTCTCCAGCACGAGCTGCTTCAACAGCTGCATTAAGAGCTAAAATATTGGTTTGAAAAGCAATATCACTAATAATGGTGATTTTCTCTGAAACGTCCTTCATGACCTTAGCCGCTTGTGATGATAATTCATCAGCTACGCTAACGTCTTTTGCCGTTTCAACAGTAATCTTTTCTGTTTGAACGGAGTTATCAGTGTTCTGATCGATATTGGCTACCATCTCTTCAATAGAAGTGGATACTTCTTCGGCAGACGCAGCTTGATCGGCAGAACCTTTTGATAATTGCAATGAGCTTGATTTAAGTTGTGTACTTGATGTTACCAAGTCATTAGCATTTGATTTAATCGTATTAACCGTAGATTTAAGATTATCAGCCATACCAACTAAAGCCTTGGCTAAATCACCAATCTCATCATCCTGATCAACCTTAACAGTGGCAGTTAAGTCACCATCACCAATAGCTCGCGCAAATGTTACGCCCTTATTAAGAGGAGTAATTATTGAACTGTACAATAGGTATGCTGTACCTAAAGCACCACCAATAACCAATAAACTCATAATAATAATCACCCACTGTAATACAGTAAAGCTGTTGTTACTATCCGTAAGTGCTTGGTTAGTTTCCTTATCATACTTACTAGCAAGTTCTTTAATAAGGTTATCTACCTCCGCTGTTAAAGTGATAATTTCACCGCCTTCCTGAACCTTATCTTCAGCCTCGAATTTAATCATCACATCTTCATATGCTTCAAATGTACTAAGGCTGCTCATTACAGTTTCTTCGACCTGAAAAAGAGTATCAATATCGCTAAGAATATGATTAAGCTTTTCAACATCCAGAGACTCCCACTCTTGACTCAGTTGTAACAATTCACTTTTTAATTGAGGAAACTCCGTAGAGTGTAATTCCTTTAAGCGAATCTTATCCGGAGTATCAGTTTGAATATCAATAAATACCCAGCTACGGATCAGCATCTTACTATCAATAACTAAATCACTTAAGCTATTTAACTTGTCTGATGATGGCGAATAAAGTTCTGTTAATTCTCGATTCTTATTCTTACTATCAGTCAGTGTTGTAAAAGACCAAATACCTTGCACTACAATAAGTAACAAGATTATTCCAAAGCCTGCTAACAACTTCTGGGCAATATTCAGTTTGATTTTTTTCATTTGATTAAATCTTATAGGCTAATAGCATTTGACATACCTTCAAGCTTTGAGCTAATTTGTAAACCAAACTTAGCTGCATTTGCTTTGTGAATCTCAAATTTAAGTTTATCCTCTCTAACCACAAAGTTTATCATCGAACCAAATTTAGTGGCTCCCTCTGACTCCGTAATTATCAACGTACTACCTCCATTAACTTTATCAACAATTGTTGAGGCATGTTTTCCAAAGTTAACATTTGATGAAACATAAACAACCTGACAGTCTACAACTTCTTCCGGAGATCTAAATTCTTTGATTACCACATTCTGGAAACCAAACTTTTTCCCAGTAGACAATTTAGTCATCCAATCTGCAATTTCCTTATCTCGCACTACACCAATTACAAAATCACCTTTTTTCGCTGACTCTGTCCATCCGATATGCCTAATGAAACTAAGGGTAAATACTGACTTAAACTTTGCAACTTGTGACTGCGCACCTAGGGGCAAGAGGATTAAGGCTAAAAAGAATAAAATCTTCTTCATAATAATCTGTACTAACAAAATTCAACATCTTAATGGGCTTTGGTACGCACTTGAGTCGATTAAGTTTCTTTTTCCGATAACAAATTTGATATTCTCACAAAAGAAAAAACAAAGCCTAAACCGAATTTCTATCATTTAGCGTAACTTTGCGGCTGATTTAGCAAGAAATATTTATAACCTATAATATAACAGGCCTTTAATTACAATAACAGCATAATGAAGTATACATTTTTTGAAATTGATGCAGAATCTTTATTTATGGATAAGCCTGATGTTTTTGCATCTGGATTAGAAGCGTATTTAAAAGATTTTAAGATTGATAGTGGGTTGATTGTGAAGTTAGAATGTTATTTATCTGTATCTAATAAGGATGAATATTTGACATGTTATAATACATTTTATACTTCATTATCGAAGAGTTTCAAAAAACAATCACCTGCAGCAATATTAATTGCACAGAAGCCCATTACAAAGAATGGGAAAGCGATACTACGCATTACGATTTGTGATGAGGAGAATGTAGTAGTTAAGCATAAGCAATTTCAAAAGCACCCTTACACCTTGATTCAGATACAAAATGAATTAATTATTTTTAGTGGAGGAATTGCTTATGATGACGCAAATGACACATTGAGAAGTGTACAAGGAGCTTATGATTTTGTGGAGCAATTACTTGATCATGAGGACATGCATTTTGGACAAATATGCCACCAATGGAACTATATGGAGAATATAGAATCCAAACTTACAGACCCGCATACAAGCTGGACAAATATTCAGGTAGTAAACGAAATCAGGAATTTATATTTCGATCCAACATTATTCAAGTATGGTTATCCACTGCAATCGCATATAGGAATAAATGAAGGAGGTTTTATTACTGATTTTGTGGCGTCGGCTAAAGATGGATTTGCTACTGCGCAAGTTAAAAGTAGTGACCAACAAATAACTAAAGCTATTTATTTACCTGCTTTAAATGAAGTCCATATTGATAGCAGAAGAGCAGAGTTGCCGGATAATGCTTCTCTGATCGAACAAACGAATGCAGCAATAAATGAGCTTAATATATTACTGAAGGATTGTGATATAACAAATGGAGTGGTAAGTGATTTAAAAGTATTCTTGAGAAAAAAGGAAGATATTGAAATTGTTAGCACAATTATTGATGAAGCTTGGCCAGCTAAAAATGTTATCTATTTACAAGCCAATGCACCAGATGAAGGCATACTGATAACAATTGAAGGCATTATTAAGGGATAGTATAGTTTTATTCTCTGATACAACAAGTCATTTTATCTAATTTTGCACAACATATTAAATAGGGGGAAGAACACCAATGTGGATTAATATAGCACGCTTTATTTTGCGTAATCGGATTGCCATTTTAATAGCTTTATTCTTGGTAACTGTCTTTATGGGTATCATGTCGCGACGTATTGAAATGTCATATCAATATGCGCCATTGCTACCTGAAGATGACCCGACTTACATGGAATATGAATCATTTTTGGATGTATACGGAGATGAAGGGAACATGATTATTGTGGGGATCCAGAACGAAGACTTTTTTGAGTTAAATGAGTTTAATGCCTGGCAAGAGTTTTCAAATGACTTGCTGGAAATAAAAGGAGTAACCTCTGTTTTCTCAATCGGACAATCTTACAATTTAAAGAAGAATAGTGAAGAAAAACGCTTTGAAATTGACCCAATCTTTTCTGGAACTGTAAGATATCAAACAGAATTGGATTCTTTGCGTGATGTATTTTACAGTCTCCCGTTTTACAAAGAATTGCTCTACAACGATAAGAACGATTGCTATTTAATGGCTATATCACTTGATAATGAGATATTACATAGTAAAAAAAGAGTTGCTTTAGTTAATGAAATTCAAAAAGTAGGAAGTGACTTTGTTGAGAAAAGTAAGCGTGACCTACATTACTCTGGTTTGCCCTATATCCGCGTTATTACTGCCGAAATGATTAAGGGTGAGTTAAATATGTTTATTTTCCTTGCTTTAGGAATTACCGCACTTATTATTTTTCTCTTTTTCCGTTCGTTTAAAGTGATGATGTTCTCCATGTTAGTGGTTGGTGTTGCTGTTATATGGGCCATTGGGATTCAAGGCATTTTCGGTTATAAAATCACGATCCTAACAGGGATGATTCCGCCACTTATCATTGTTATCGGAATACCTAATTCTGTTTTTCTACTCAATAAGTATCATCAAGAATACCGAAAGCACAAGAATAAAATAAAAGCTCTTCAACGTGTTATCCGAAAAATTGGGAATGCCACTTTCTTAACCAATTTAACTACTGCCTCAGGATTTGCTACATTCATTTTTACCAGCAGTAAAATTTTAGTCGAATTTGGTGTTATAGCCGCTATTAATATTATGGTGGTATTTGTACTCTCTATCCTTTTGATACCAATTATCTTTAGTTTTTTAGATGGACCCAAGGAGCGTCATCTAAACCATTTGGATAATCAGGTAATTGGAAAAGCGGTGAATGGATTAGTTAAGATATCGCTTAATCATCGTACAAAAGTTTATTGGGTAACCGGAGCATTGCTATTATTAGGAGTATTTGGTATTTCCAAGATTCAGACAACTGGGTATATGCTTGATGATATTCCTCATGACGATCCATTATACGTTGACCTTAAGTTTTTTGAGGAAAATTTTAACGGTTTGATGCCGCTGGAGTTAATGATCGATACCAAGAAGCCAAATGGAGCTATATCTGGCAGCAATTTAAAGCGAATGGATAAACTACAGGAAGAGCTAAAGGAGTTTGATGCCATCTCACATCCCTTATCAATGGTTGAGGTTGTGAAATTTGCTCGACAAGCTTTTTATAATGGTAAAGAAAGCCACTATAAAGTCCCCAGTAGTCAGGAACGAAATTTTATTCTATCCTACGTTAATAAGAGTAATACCGACAGTGCAACCAATAATGGTTTAGTTACAAATTTTATCGATTCAACAAAGCAAAGAGCCCGTTTGAGTTTCCGCATGAAAGATATTGGGACGACTGAGATGGCCGTTCTTAACAATAAGATTCGTGAAACCATAACAAAAATTTTTCCGGCTGAGAAGTATAATACATCTTTAACCGGATCAAGCGTCGTATTTTTTAAAGGAACGGACTATCTAATTCGAAACTTATTTACGAGTTTGATGCTAGCAGTTGTGCTTATTGCCTCCTTTATGGCCTGGATGTTTTCTTCCAAACGAATGGTGTTGGTATCACTGATTCCAAATATATTTCCACTAATAATGACTGCAGCTTTAATGGGCTATTTTCATATTCCGATTAAACCATCTACCATTTTAGTATTTAGTATTGCCTTTGGCATAAGTGTGGATGATACCATTCATTATTTAGCCAAATATCGTCAGGAACTATCAGAAACAAACTGGAGTTTACGTGCCGCAGTCGTTTTGGCCTTGAAAGAGACTGGGGTTAGTATGATTTACACTTCAATAATTCTCTTCTTTGGTTTTGGTATTTTTAGTGCATCTCAGTTTGGCGGAACGGTTGCCCTTGGATTATTAGTGGCAGTCACCTTACTTATTGCACTGTTCTCAAACCTTATTCTTCTTCCGGCCTTGTTATTAACCCTTGAGAAATCAATTACAAACCAGTCGTTTAAAGAGCCTTTATTGCAGATTTACAACGAGGACGAGGACATAGAATTGGAAGAATTGACGATTGAAAAAAAAGAAATTAAAGCTGAATAACCTACATAGAATTGATTTATGCATACGATATCAGACCTTCAAAAAATTATTGAGAAAGAGTTAGATAAGCAAGAGTTTGTTGTTGAGCCTAAAGGCTTGTACCAGCCTATTGAATATATTATGGACATGGGAGGAAAGCGTATTCGTCCAACCTTATGTCTGGCTGGATGCTATCTTTTTACAAATGATATCTCTTTAGCGGTTAGACCAAGTTTATCTTTAGAAATATTCCACAATTTCACCTTATTGCATGATGATATTATGGATAATGCCGATGTTCGTCGTAACCAGGCAACTGTTCATAAAAAATGGGACGACAATACGGCTATTCTGTCAGGTGATGCTATGTTGATTAAAGCCTATCAGTATGCTACAGGTATCGATGTTAAATATTTAAAAGAGGTACTTGATTTATTTAGTCAAACGGCAATTGAAGTGTGCGAAGGGCAGCAGTACGATATGGAATTTGAACAGCGTGATAATGTTTCTGTTGATGATTACCTCAATATGATTCGTCTAAAAACAGCAGTGCTTTTGGCTGCAAGTTTAAAAACAGGTGCTATCATTGGTGGATCAAGTAAAAAAGACGCTGATTTATTGTATGAATTTGGTGAGAATATTGGTCTGGCTTTTCAATTACAGGATGACTTTTTGGATGTTTACGGTAACATAGAAACGTTTGGAAAAGCTATTGGTGGAGATATTGTTGCCAACAAGAAAACATTTTTGCTTATTAATGCGTTACAATTGGCGTCGGGTACTTTGCGAAAAGACTTAAAAACATGGATTAATGCCGATGAGTTTAACGCTGATGATAAGATAAAAGGCATTAGAAATATTTATAATTCACTGGGAGTTGATGCTTTAGCCAAGGATAAAATGAATTTTTATTTCGATAAAGCTATGACAGCATTAGATCAGGTGAATGGTCGCGAAAGCATGAAAAATGAACTTCGTCAGTTTGCCATTAAGTTGATTGAAAGATCCCGATAAAGGAACATTAACAACGTAAGATAATACGCATAATATGGAAAAATTGGTTGGTACCATCATTCAAATTGTTGGTCCGGTAATAGATGTCAGCTTTGATTTACAAGATCAGGAACTACCTAATATCTTAGATGCTTTAGAAATTAAGCGCGAAGGTCATCCTTCCATTGTGATAGAGTGCCAACAGCATATTGGCGAAAACACTATACGTTGTATTGCAATGGACTCAACCGATGGATTAATGCGAGGTCTTGAAGTATCGCACTTGGGCAGTCCTATTATAATGCCGGCTGGCGAGAACGTAAAAGGTCGTTTACTTAATGTAGTCGGAAATGCTATTGATGGCATTGGCGAGGTTAGCCGACAAGGCGGCAGCCCAATTCATAAAGATCCCCCTGCGTTTGCCGATTTATCGACACAAGCTGAAATTCTTTTTACAGGAATTAAAGTCGTTGATTTGATTGAACCTTATGCCAAAGGAGGTAAGATTGGTTTATTTGGAGGTGCAGGTGTTGGAAAGACAGTGCTCATCCAAGAGCTAATTAATAATATTGCCAAAGGACATGATGGTTTATCGGTGTTTGCTGGTGTAGGTGAGCGGACACGTGAAGGTAATGATTTATTACGCGAAATGATCGAATCGGGCATCGTCAATTATGGTGATGAGTTTAAAGAAAATATGGAGCAAGGGGGCTGGGACCTTTCTAAGGTTGATAAAAAAGCCCTTGATACATCGCAAGTAACCATGGTCTTTGGTCAGATGAATGAGCCTCCAGGGGCTCGTGCTCGTGTGGCCTTATCC
>Ga0070728_10005424_pt1 | contig 12577 bp, 17 predicted proteins | sample tdDd471_FD_66723 | JGI IMG/M metagenome (GOLD analysis project Ga0070728, IMG submission 66723) | Marine sediment microbial communities from the Atlantic coast under amendment with organic carbon and nitrate - tdDd47.1 | ecosystem: Environmental > Aquatic > Marine > Coastal > Sediment | place...
GCATTCAGTGGAGAACCGGAACAGTTAAAGGCGACGGCGACGTGGAATGCGACGTAGTGCCGGTTGAAGAGAAAGCCGTCTGCTCGTGCCAGGAGGCCGCATCAAAAGATGTCGAGCCTGAAGCCACAGAGCCGGAAATCGTGCCACAAGTCGCAGAAATTACTTATCCGAACGCATTGGCTTACACCATGCTCTGCAACGAGAGCGAACTGAAAAGCCTCAAGGCCGTTGTGGACGCCAAACTCGAAGCAATCGAACACGAGAAACAAACCGCCGCAATCCAGGCGGAAAATGAGCAACTCGCGGAGTTGTTGTCTTAAACGAATCGGCACAAAGCCGTTTACTATAAAAAAGGAGTTACGACGTGTTGAATCACGCAATTCGCGAGTATGCGAAATCGAATCTGAATGTTGCCGAAGACGCTTCGGACGACGCCATCAAATCCGCCGTGCAAGAAGCGTTGCAAAGCGGCAAACTGACGGGCGAGAAGTACGCCGAACTGTTGGCCAAGAAGGACACTGAGCCGAAGTCCATGAAGGACGAACTCGTGCAGTCCATCGGTGCGAGGTTCGACGCCAGCATGGAAAAGTTGGCAGCCTTGCTCAAGCCGAGCACCGAAGAACCTGCCGAGACGCCTGTTGCCGACGACTTCGACGCAGGGAAGATGGCCGAGTTGCTTGAATCTCGCGTCAAGGAAAGCGTGGACAAGGTTCTGCAAGACATCAACAAGCCGAGCGAGCCGAAAAAGCACGACGGGCCGAGCGCCTGGGACGTGTTCGGTGAGCACGCCGAGAAGCATCCGCAAGGTGCATCCGACGATGTCAACGTCCGCGTGAAAGCGGCGGTGGAGCGGTACGACGACACCAAGTACCCGGCGAAGTACCAAAAAGGTATCTTCAAGGGCGAGCCTATCAAGCGGCACGAGACGGGAGTCCAATTGAACGATCCGTCCAAGCGCGACTTGATGATGATCGGCAGTTGGTTCAAGTACACCTACGCTCCCTGGACCTTGACCGAGCATGAAAAAGAAGTCGTCTCCTACATCCTGGAGAACGAAGACTTTATCATCGCTTCAGACAGCAAGGACACTCGCCGGTTAAACGAAACTGAGCGGATGGAGTCCAAGGCGTTCTACGGACGGTTGCAGAAGGCTCCGTTGATCGACGATGGGACTTCGGGTGGTGCCAACGCGGTGCCGGAATTCTTCGACACCAACGTGGCGATTCTTCCGATCCTGGGCGGGCAAGTCTCGCCGTTTGTGAACATGATCGACGTTCCTCGCGGATCGTCTGCGGATTCGTACACGATCTCGAATCCCACGTACACAAGCAACGCAGTCGAAGGCTCGGCGGTGAATCTGTTTGACGCGACATCGATGATTGCCGCGTTGGATACCACGTTCTTCCGGGCGCATGCCGGTATCGAAGTCGGTAAGAACTTCTTACAAGACTCCGCACCGAACGTGGCTCAGATCCTCATCAGTCGTTTCGGTGCAGCCGCAGCCGCTTGGCTCGACGAGCAGTTGACGAACGGTGACGGATCGACTGAGCCGACTGGTATCAAGAACGCTTCGGGTACGACTGACGTCACTGCGGGCACGCCTACGACTGGCCCGTTGACGATCACCGACGTGTTGAACATGGCCTTTGGCGTGTCGATGGCATACCGCAACAACGGTGCGGGTTCCATGCGGCAACTGGCCTACATCATGACGGAAAACACGTACAAGAACTTGCGTTCTATCGCCACTGGCGTGACCGGTGACACTCGATTGATCTTCGGCGATGACATCTTCAGTTACAAGTTGTTCAATCTGCCGGTGGCCATCGAAGAGAACGGCATGTCCAACAACGACTTCATCTTCGGGCAGTTCGGTGGCTACCGTCTGTATCGTCGGCAAGGCGTTCGCTTTGTCATGGAAGATCGCGGCCAAGAGTTGGTCACTAGCAATAGCATGCTCATCTACTCTGACATGCGATACGGCGGAAAGCCTGAACGCGGTGGATACTTCGCAGTCATGGACAGCGCGCCGAGTTCGTAAAGCATCTCTGACGGTGGCGGGGGAGCATCACGTTCCCCCGCTATTGTCGAACCGGACGGGCACGGATGCCTGCCGGTTTGTTTTTTACTTTTGGAGAATCAATGGCGGCTACGAAACGCGATGAGATTGTTATTGATGTTGCGGCACCTAAGAACCGGAACGTTGCATTCCTACCAACTGGATCAGTTCTACGCAGTGAGTTGCGATCCGAGAACATCAGCGGTGCGGCAAACATCCCTCCTTATCTGATGAAAATCGGCGGCGTGTTGCCGGGCCACAGAATTATTGTGGACTGCGCTGGCAAGAAGGCCAAGATCGTGGATCGCATGGAGAGCGATGAACGCGGCGTCAAGGAAATCGACGAAAAGGTGAGAACGGCCATCAATGACGCACGGATTCGCGAGTCCGGCGGTCAGTACAAATTCGGTAGCTACTCGAAAACAGCAGAAGAGAGTTTCACACTGGGAGATAATCCTCCTCACAACCTTGCGACGTGGCTCTATTGGATTCGACGCGGCGTTGATACGAAACGCTTTCGTGTTGTGTCGGGCGTTCTTCCGGAGATTGAAGAGATTCGCAAGATGGGAGTCATTTACCTTTGCTCTCAAGAAGGCGTTCCACTCAAAGACGGCGCAAGGCCGTTTAATTACTTGTATCCCGAAGAACCGAAAGCCGCAGTTGCGGCGGGAGCTTAATAAATAATGTCTGACGACAACGCAGCTAAAACAGTCGAGCGTCCTCGCACGGAACTGCCGCGCAACGAACGCCGGAAACAATCATCGGATAGCGGGCCTGGATCTGTCGCTCCAGAACACCGGTTGAAAGCCGTGCTCGATGCAGCACCGGACGACGCCACAATCGTTGTCTGCAATGCATCGCAGTTGACAGAAGCGCGTGATTACCTACGAAAGCAGAAGCGGCATCTCGGCGTTGTTCTCCGCGAACACCAAGAACATCCCAAGTGGGTCATCACCAAGTGAAAATCGCCTGTTGTTATCCGCACACTCCCGCATGGCCGAAGTTTCGCTGGGTGCATGAAGCCTTGGCGAGCCTCGGCCATGAGTGCGTATGGGTGCAGAACCGGGACGACTTGATTGAGCACGAACCGCACGTCGATGTGTGCCTCTTCGCTCACAAGAGCTTTCCGATTCGGTGGCCGAATTTGCGCGACATCTGGGAGAAGCGGCAATCACTGTGGGCGCAATGGTGGTTCGACTTGATTTGCACCGATCCGTATTCACCTCCTGACGAGCAACCGTATATCCGGCAGTTTCGTCCGCACTTCGATGCGATGGACGTGGTGTTTGTGAAAGAGCGGGAGTACCTGGAAGCGTACCGCGCTGCGGGGGTTCCGGCGGTGTATTTGGATCAAGGGTGTCCGGCAGGCATTAAGCCGATTGATTACGACGCGGAGATCAAGTGGGACGTGTTGGTGTGGGGCCAGTCGGGACCGGAATACAAGCAGCGGCGCAAGGATGTCGAGCAGTTAGCGAGAGCGGGTTACCGCGTAGCGTGGGCGGGAGCGACGAAGGGCGTGCCGAAGGGCGTGGAGTCGTTGCCGTGGACGCATCCTGATGAGTTGCACAAGTTGGCGAGCCATGCGGCGTGCGTGTTGTGCGTGGATCGCAGAACGGACATCGACGGATATTGGAGTGATCGGATTTGGTTGGCGTTAGGAATGGGATGTCTTGTTGTCGCGAGATACGGCAAAGGATTCCGACTGCTCGAAGATTTAGATGACGATGATTGTCCAACAATCTGGGACGTCTATTCTGATACCGGTGGTTATGTTGACGCCTCGGTGAAGTGGGCGCTTGAATTCAGCAAGGACGACAGAAGGGAAGCCGGAGAAGGATGCAGAAAATGGGTTATGGAGCAGCATACGATCAAGCACAGATGCCAGCAGCTAGTGGAGATCCTCACTGCCGAGTGTGCCACGGCAAAGGCTTCGTGCGGGTGAAGAACGCGGGAGCGAAGATGAAGCGTCCATGCTTATGCACGCGCAAGGGCTATATGACGAAATCCGGCACTTGCGCGGACTCGACTTGTGGGTAGCGATAATCATGGTGTTGTTGATGGCGGCTTGGTTTTTGGAGATTTGCAGGCAAGGGAAATGAGCGATGGCGTTTGCAATCACATTCACCAAAGGCCGCACGAGCTATGACACCATCACGCTCTATGAGTCGGATGGCACGACAGGCGTTGCGCTCGCAGCCACCGACGTGGTGCGGTTCAAGATGTACCGACGCGACGGTTCAACGCCGGACTTGGACATCGACTCGGCAGCGGATTCAGCAAATGGCAGCGGAATTACAGTGGATCAGTTGGCATCGGCGGCGGTTGCCACGTTGAAGATTGCTCAAGGCGACACCGCCAGTTTGGTGCCGGGCGTTTACCGCGCGGAGATCATCGTGGTGGATGACTCGGACAGTGACTTCGCGTTGCACGTGGAGAGCGGCGTGGTGTATCTGCTATCGAGCGGTGGCGGGGATATTGGACTTTCGTAAACGGGAGAATAGAGAACATGGTTATCGGGAATAACACAGCACCATACAAGATGTTTGCCAATCTGTTTTGCAGGTGGGACAAACAGGCAAAGATGCTTCGGATGGGAAGACTGGTCTACTGCGGCGGGAGTGGTCCTGGAACCAATCGTGGCGGATATTCTGCCAAGCTGAGCCTCGCTATTTGTCCGCGAATCTTGTCATGGAGATTTAGCCGAGACGATTGGGAAGTCACCTTGCTCGGAGTTCGTTTGCACCACAAAAAAAGCCACGGTGGTTGGATCGCATAGGAGCAAATCATGGCTAACAGGGTTGTCGTATATGACAGTCAAAAGACTCAACCAGACGCAGTACAGTTGCAACTCACTGAGCACCAGAATCGAGTCTACCTCAAGTCCATTGATAGCGGTGGAGTGGTGGATACGTTGCTCGAGTTTCAACTGAACAGCGGTAAACTTGTCTATGACAGACACGGTCCGGTTCTCTCTGACGACATTCAAAAGGACATGCTCGACAAGATTAGTCCGAATATAATTGGACAATAACGCGATGGCCGAAAACTCAGAAATTTGTACGATGGCGGAACTCATCCTCAATCTGGGGTTGGGCGCTACGCTCGGCAACGCGGATGCCGTCCTCTTGGAGCTAACCAAGCGCCAAGTCGAAGACAGAATCCGCCGCTACTGCCGTTGGCACATCACGCAGAAACAACACGTCGAGTTCCTGCCGAAAACATCCACGCTCGGAGAAAACAACGTCTCCATGTTGGAGAAGACGTCCAGCAATCGCGCTGCCTGGACGACATACGGACTCCAAGGCGGCGACATCCTGCAACTCGGACAAATCTATGTGTCCAGCATCAGCCGACTCTACGAAGACACGGGAGCGGCAGGCGGCAAGGCTCCGGCGACTTCCCTAGCGGCACGCTCTTAACGTCCGGGACGGATTACTACCTGGATCAAGACTGCTCTGGAGAATTCAGCCGCACGGGATTCGTCTACCGCACGAACGGGCGGAGTTGGTCACGCAAGGCACGCACGATCAAGGTGGTGTATACCGCCGGATTCACGCCGACGCAGTTGGACGAAGAATATCGAGACATCAAGTTGGCCTGCATCGCGGAAACGCGGAAGTGGTACAAGCGCGCCAAGTCTGGGCAAGGCGCAGACGGGACGGGCGTGGGTGAAATCAAGAGCGAAGCCATCGGCGGCGAATACACGGTGACGTACAACACGAGCGAGTCAGAAAAAATGGGTTCGCTCTCCGGCCAAACCGTGGATTTGCTCAAGCCTTACAGGAACTACGGCAACCTATGAGCATCGACAGCCTCACACAGCAGACATCGTTCAGCATCAAGCGGAAAACCACGACGCAAGGTTCCGCCGGCGGGAAGGGAACGCCGACGTACACCACGGCGCAGCGGACTACCGATGGCGTGCCGGAAAGCATCATGGGACGCGGTTCCACCATGCGTGCCAAGGAAAACGCGGCCTTCGGCGTCCGTAGTGATCGCCTCGTTTGGAAATTATTGTTCGCCACCGATCCGGTGGTAGACACACGAGACGTGTTTGAGTTTACGGACAACAACAGCACCACGCGGCAGATTCGTTGTTTGCATCGCTCCGAAGATTTGGACATGCAGGGCAAGTTGTTTCGCGTGCATTGCGAGGAAGTGGGGAACGAAGACTGATGACGGTGGTCACGTTTGCCGATCCGGGCGAGTTCCTGGATGACTTGCAGTTGGACATGGAGAACATGTGCGGTGCGGTGCGGCTTTCCTACGCCACCGAAGAACCAAACGACGGCATCACGCACGTGTTCGTCAAATGCGGCTTTCAAGTGCCGGTGGGTGATGAAATCGAACTGAGAGAGTTGATGTGTCATTGCGGTGACGACGTAGGAAACAAGACGGGAGAAGGCGAAGGGACATTGCAGGCGCAGGACTTCGCCAAGTATTTGCGAACGGAAATCGAGAGTCTGGGAGTCGAGGTGCGCGGTGGCAGTTACAGCTAACAAAACGACGATTAAGTGGCACGGGCCGAAGGTCACGCGCCGCATCGAGCACGTGTTGTCTCGGCGTCTGGATCAAGCGGCGGAGTTGGTGCGATCGCAGATTGTCCGCAACCTCCGCAGCAATCAATCGTGGACGAAGCGCCCGAAGGATAAAAAGGAGCGATGGGCGGCGGTGTGGGACTATTATGCCGGTAAACCGAGTCCCTATCATCCGTCAAAGCCAGGCAAGATTCCACATGCGGACACTGGAGACCTCTCTAAAAGAATGTTCTGGGATCGCAAGGGCAAACTGACACGGCGCATCGGCACTCCACTCAAGTACGGATTGTGGCTCCAAGTCGGCAACCGCAAAATTAAGCCACGGCCTTACCTGGACGTGACACTCAAACAGAATTTCTCCAAGATTCGCCTCATCATCAACCAGCCGATCCAAAAATGAGCCTCAATCTCGCCACCGCAGTCTACACGCGCTGGAACGATACCAGCCTGGATACCACCGTCAGCACGGTGTATTGGGGAGAGACTGCGCCCGAAGGCGACGACTTACCGCGTGCCGTTTATGAAATCGCCTCAGACGACAATACAGGAATGAGTGTTGGTAGTCTGATGCACACCGTCCGACTGCGATTCAAAACCTGGGACGCATCACCTGAGCTAGTATCGGGCTACAACCGTCTGATATTTAACGCCTTCCACAACGCACACAACGCGGGAACAAATCCGCTCACGATGAGCGGCGGAACAGTACAGCACTGCCTCTATCAAAGTGAAACCACGGAAGAGGAAGATACGGAAGTTTACATGGGGATTGTGGACTTTGAAGTGAAGTACGAGGAACAGAACACGACGCCGAGCTAAACGCAAGTTTACGCCATTTTCGGCACGTCATATAATACGGATTCACGAACAGCGGACTCGATAGGCCGCATCACTCTTCACGGGTGGTGCGGCCTTTTTTCGTCTTTGGATAGCTCACATGGCCGGCGGAACATCACTCAACGCACTGCTCAAGGTGGTTCTGAACTGGGATTTTCAGAACTACCCCGCAGGCGGCTTCGATCAAACGAAATCGTCGCAGAATTTGCAGTTCCCGCCAGCCAGCAGCGACACGTACTCGCAGTCACTTTCCAGTACGGCAGGCACCAGCAATCAACTCTGGGCCGACAGGCGGACGGTGACGACGAGCACAACCACCGACGATTTGGATCTGGCGGGTTCGCTCACGAACTTTTTTGGGGAAACGATTTCACTAGCCACGCTTCGCGGCTTGGTGGTGTTCAACCGCGCGACTGTAGCGGGGGATGACATCACTGTTGGCGGAGCGGCAGCTAACGCACTCGCCGCGATTTTCGACGCATCGCCTTCAGCGGAACTGACGGTCAAAGCCAGCGGAATGATTGTGTTGTTGGCACCGTTGGACGGCTACTCGGTAACGGGCGGCAGCCAAGACACGTTGCGAATCACGCATGCGGGAAGCAGTGAAGCGATCACCTACGACATTGTTGCAATCGGCACGGAATAGCGCCGCTTACCATAAAAGGAGTTTTGACACATGGCAACTATCAGTGGCGTTCAAGGCTACATCGTCATCGATGCGTCCACGCCGATTGACTTAACCAAATGGGAACTCACCTACGGCGCGAACGTCGAAGAATACGCTTCACGCTCCGGCGGCGGTGCGGCACAGACGGCCAAAGGACTGACAAAGGGCAGCGGCTCGTTCGAGGTGATGTACAACGACGACACGCCGATTCAAACGCTCATCTCCGAAGGCCAGTTGGTCACGCTATCGCTTTATGTCGGGCCGAGTGATGTGCATACCGGCTCCGCGCGGATTGGTGAGTTCAGTTATTCCGTGGACAGGGAAGGTGCTTTGAGTCGAGTCTCGGTGACCTTCACCACGCACGGATTGTGGACGTTACAAGCCAGCTAATAGAGGAGCGACATGGAAGGAATTAGCCGTCCTGCGGGTGCGGGGCCGACTGTCGATTTCGGCGGAGAGAAGTTGCAAGTCTCTGGACGCACGTTGCGTCACTGGGGCGAGATTGAAGCACAGATTCTTGCGCAGCGCGGCGATCCGTTTGACGGCATCGCTTCAATGGTGAATTCGTTCACAGGGCGCAAGGACGTGCTCCAGTTGGTCGTGGAAACCGCTTTTGATAAGGCGCGAAGTTGGCGATTTGTCACCGCCGAAGAAGTGGGTGCGTGGTTCAATGAGTGGGACGGAATTTGCTTCTCGATCTGGTTGTCTTTACGTGACAATAATCCGGAAAAAATCACGCTTGATTATGTCACGCAAGTGGTTGGAGACACATACGAAGGCATCGTGCAAAAAGAAGGAGTGGAAGCGGCGCTGCAGTGGCGCGAGTCATTGACGGATGCCATCGGACAAGCGAGCGGCGATGACAACCTGGGAAAGCCGACTGGTGGCCAGCCGTAGAAGAGTCCGAAGGCGGGAGCCATCGCATCAACTGGCTCAAATTATTTAGGACGCTTGCCGCCGATCCGTATTACCTGCCGCCTTGGGAAGCCAGCAAACTCACTCTTTATCAAGCGCGGATGTTGTGCTGCAAAGAGGAAGAAATCACCGGGGAAATGACAGTCACAAGTCCGGGTGCGGTTAGCCGGATACACAACCAATTCAAAACCGCAAAAGAGCAGGCAGTTGAGAATCTGATAGGTGGTCGTCCGTGGCACTTAAAATAGCCGAAGCGTTCGTTGAAGTGGGAGCGCGTACCGGAAAGTTCAAACGCGATATTCGCGGTTTGCAGTCCGGTATGGGCGTGGCGATGGGTGGTGTCGTCGCAGCCGCATCAGGTGCAGCCGTGGCGATTACGGCGAAGCTAGGCCGTGCGCTTGCCGCGACGGTGGTAGACGCCACGATGGTAGCCGCAGCGTTTGAAAAGTCCATGAACCGCGTGTCGGCGCTCACCGGTTCAAGCACGATGCAACTAAAAGAGATGCGGATGACGGCTCAGCGACTCGGTGCCACCACCGAGTTCACGGCGAGCCAAGCGGCGGACGCTATGGGCTTTCTCGCACAAGCGGGTATGAAGTCCAACGACATCATCAAGGCTATGCCGAACGTCTTGAATTTGGCATCAGCCGGTCAATTAGATTTGGCAAGCTCCGCCGACATCGTCACAAACATCATGGCGGGCATGCAGGTGCCTGTCGAAGAATTGCCTCATACAGTTGACGTTCTCACTGCCGCATTCACGAACGCCAACACGGATTTGATGCAGTTGGGGCAAGCGTTCAAGTTTGTGGGGCCGATTGCCAGTTCATCCGGACAAGAGTTGCGTCAAACCACCGCGTTCTTGCAAGCGTTGGGCGATGCCGGTTTGCAAGCATCTCTTGGCGGTACGGGCCTGCGAATGATTCTTGCCGGTTTGCAAAAAGAAGGCGGGCCTGCATCCAAGGTATTTCAAGACTTGGGCGTTGAGGTCCGCAATAGCGACGGCAGCCTGCGGCAGATTCTCGACATCGTCAACGACTTCCGCGCAGCGATCCAGATGCAAGGCCGTGAGACAGAGATGACGTCTCTGGCGCTGGAAGCGTTCGGGCCTCGTGGCGGAACTGCGTTCGTGGCAGCCGTAAACGCGGGTAAAGAAAAACTGGATGAGTTCCTAGCATCGCTCACGGATGTGGACGGGCTTGCCAAGGAGATTGCCGAGAAGCAATTGCAAGGCGTGGCAGGCGCTATCACCGAGTTAAACAGCGCCATTGAAGGTGCGAAGATTAGTTTCGGCTCACTGTTTGACAATGAGTTGGAATCGACGATTGACGGTATCGCTAGTTCAATCCGCGCGATTCCGCTTGCTTTGAGGGCTGGCATCACCGCGTTGGAAGATTGGGATTTAACCGCAACTGCGGCGTTTGGAAAAGCGACTAGTTTATTGGAAATGATGGGAGCCTTGAAGCCTGGGACAAACGCCGGACTCGGCATGATTGCCAAGGGTCTGGGGATTGATGCAGAAGGGCGAGGCAAAGAGAGAAACAAGCGATTCTGGGACAAGAATCGCGCCGAGATGCAAAAGGAGAAGGAACTCGAAGCCAAGGAGCAGAAAAAAGCTCAGGAGAAGGCCGAACGCAAGAATATCAAGATTCAAGGCGAACGACTCGGTAAGTACCTCTACGGCGGTGGAATCCAGCGTGACGCCAAGATGTTCATGACGGCAATTTCTAAGCGGCAAGAGAAAGCAGCGTTCCAACAAGAGCTTGAAGACAATATCGGCGGTTCCACCGACTGGATGGACGAACCGATGCAGGACTTCGATCCCAACAATCCGTTCGCTAGTAGCGTGACGTTTCGTGATCTAGCTTTCCCTGGCGCACTCAAAGGCAAACCACAAGATGCAAAAGATGCTTTCGGTAGTTCTTTCGATGCGTTCGAGGGCGTGGACGAATCGACGAAGAAAACCAAGGATGGTGCGCCTGTAGACATCGCCAAGATCGACAGGTTTCACGCGAAGTTCGGCGGTGGCAATCCGTTTGCGGGGATTGACAGTGCTCCCGCTGCCAGAAGTAGTGCGGCGGGATTCTCAGGTGTTGGTGAGTTGGCGCGTGCAATTCAAGGCAGTCTCGGCGCGAAAGATCCGGCGCTCAAAGCCGCCGAGAAGACAGCCGCCAACACTGGCTCCATGAGTAAGAACATCCAGAAGATTGCCAACAACACAACAGGTGGTGTCGCTACCTTTGGGGATGGGGGTGCATAATGGCAGTCGCGTTTGACGAAGCACTCGATTCACCGCGATTCCACTTTGGCTTCGACGGACACACCGCCGTTCGCAAAGGCTATATCGCCTGGGGCGATCTTGAAGCGTTTGTGGCCGAGCATTTTCCAGTGTCTTACAAGGCGGACGTCTCGCAGTTCGGCGGGCTTGGCACACCGTTTCCAAGTCCGTGGGATCAAGCGCTGCGCATCGACTCAATGGATGTCGAGCCGTTTTCCGATGAGAACCTTGCCGGGCCAACCGATGGCAATGGAAACATTGACACGACACAAGATTTCAGCACGGTCATCACGCACGACAAAGCGCTGGTGACAATCAAGTACACTCCGGCGAAGTGGACGGAAGACGATCCAGTGGAGCAATTGGTCCACCGCTGGAGTGCGGGTGCCGAGTTTCTCACATTGCCGAATACCGATTTGCAATGGGTTGATCCTGCCGGGCCGGTGTCGTCCGATTTGAGTCCAGGACGATTGATACCGACAATCAACCACACGATCTCGTGGCCGCGTATCGAGTCACCGCCGTTCGCCAATATCCGCGCGTTGGTGGGTCGCGTGAATAACGCCGCCTTCACGCTCGCGACAGGAACCGCGCCATACGAGACGATGTTGTTCGTGGGAGCGGATTTGGAACGAACGGTGATGAGCGACGGCACGCGGGGTTGGAATGTGACGTATCACTTCAGCGAGAAAAGCGTGGACACGGAATCCGCCGACATCAACGAAGGCGTGGCGGGTGGTTGGAATCATTTCTGGCGCAACGAATCCGGTGCGTCTTACGGTCCAGGGTTCTACGCACTTGCACGAGACGCGAACAGAACGCCGATCTATCCGCGCGGTGATTTCAATCTTCTGTTCCAGTCGGGGTGATCAATGGCCGGACAGAAAGATTTCACATTCAGTCCAGTGAAGCCAGGCGATCCTGTCACCGCCGATGCCTGGAACGAAATCGGCATGCAGGTCATGCGCCTGGGCGGTGCATTGGGGATGGACTCCATCAGTACCGGTGCTGGCGTTTTCCTGCGCAAGAAGCCAAGCACAAGCACGTCTCTCAGTTTCTTCTATCTCAACGAGCCACTGTACCGCACGCTCACCGGCGGCGCAGAAGCCAACACGACATCGTATAGCAGCGCAACGGGCGAGTGGACTGATAGCGGTACTGCGAACGACACGAACATCTATGGCGACTTCTCCACGGGCTATTGGTTCGCCGGTGATCTTGTTGCGGCGATGAAGTCTACCGACGCGAATCGCTGGTACGCCATCGGTTGCGGCCACACGCTC
>Ga0070728_10005425_pt1 | contig 12577 bp, 11 predicted proteins | sample tdDd471_FD_66723 | JGI IMG/M metagenome (GOLD analysis project Ga0070728, IMG submission 66723) | Marine sediment microbial communities from the Atlantic coast under amendment with organic carbon and nitrate - tdDd47.1 | ecosystem: Environmental > Aquatic > Marine > Coastal > Sediment | place...
AATATCATCGGTTTTGCTGTTGGCTCCCCGGCAGCTCCGGTAAACAACGACCCGACATTGGACAGCCCCATCCCCGACATGACTGCGGCCGCGAATTTTTCCGGGGTGATCGGTAACATTTCCGGCTATTTCTCAGATGCGGATGCCGGTGATGTGCTGACGTATTCGGGCGTCAATTTGCCAACCGGCGTCACAATTGATCCGGGTTCGGGTGATGTGATTGCAGACGGCACAATGACTGTGGGCAGTTACACGGTCACGGGCCGGGCTGACGATGGCAACGGCGGCACGCTCGCCAGCGATGATTTTGTTATTGATATCACCGCTGCGGCCGTGCAAATCACGGCCGTTTCGGACGTTAGGTTGGGCGAGTCATTTACCGTGACGACGGACGGCTCAGTAGACCTGACCGGGGCGGTGATTTCAGCGACGTTTGGCGGGGTGACGCTCTCCGGCCAGGCGAACACGACTGCGACAGCCGTCGATTTTGATGCCCCGGCTCAGGGGCTGGAGTTGGCCGCGTCACATAACCTGGTGCTCACGATTGATGGTGTTGCGACCAATGCATTTGGCAAAACCCTGTTGCCGCCGACCGGAATGCAAGTCATCACACTTGCCAGCGTGGATGCAAATTCCGAATTGCAGGACTACGCTGGAGCGGGGCCTGACAATATCGGTGCGTCGGATCAATGGGTCGTCGATCAAACCACGGCCGAGAATGCGTTGGCAATTAATATAACGAACACGGGTTTGTTCTCTATACCCAATGCGTCAGGCTCACCCGCGCAGACCTTCGACTGGTTCTATTTGGATGCCCAGGATGGTTATGGGCGATCTGGTAATCAAACGGTTACCGTTCAGCCGCCTTCCTCTGATACGACCCCTCCAGTAATTGCACTCGTTGGTGATAATCCGTTGGAGTGGGTGCAAGGCAATGCGTGGGTGGATCCCGGCGCGAATGTCACCGATGACACCGACGCGGCGACATCAATCAGCGCGGACAATTCACCGGACATCAACACGGTGGGGTCGTACACGCTGCTGTACAACCACAGCGACGCCGCTGGAAATGCGGCAACACAGGTGTCGCGCACGGTGAATGTGGTCGCACCGACGCCTTCCGTTGCGCCGACCATTGCCACTCCTGGAGGCACGTCTCTAACGATCAGCCAGGGCAATGCGTATTCGGACCCTGCGTGGACATGGAGCGATGACGTTGTCTCAGATCAGTCGGTCACCTGGTCTGGCCAGACCGTGGACGTCAACACACCAGGAACCTACACACGCACCGCTACAGCCAATAATAGTGTTGGGTCGGATTCGGTAAACCTGACAGTGACTGTGACAGAACAAACCGTTGTCGATTCTGAGGGGCCTATGGACGCAACTATAGAAATACTACCTGCTGCGAACGATGGTCGTTATCCACCATCGTTGTTTGAAAACAACACACACCTGTTCAGCGTTAAGAATCTGCGGAAGTCCCTGACAGATATCGTCCAGACGGGCGCGACCGTGGAAATGACGCTGTCTATTGACGGTGTTGATGTTGCCGGTGTGACCTGGCCGTTGGTGATGGATGAGGATCAAAGTGAGGCGGGCACGTATCGAGCTGTTGTTCCTGGTAGCGCATCCATGGCTCTGGAAGATGATGTGCGGCTGGTGATTACCGCAGAGGCTGCGGACGGTTCAACAGCAGAATGGGAAAACACTTTCAGAGTCAGAGACAGACCATTTTAGGGGGTAATAATGCATAAAGGCGGTCGTTATATTAGGCAGAATCCAGAGGCGGAAGCTGTGCGACAAGAGCACACAAAGCCGCGCCCAAAAGTCAGCGATAACGAGGTGAAAGATGGGGGATCAAAAAACGCGAAGAAGGGCTCTACTCGCAAAAGTTGAGTCAGTTTACGGGACCGACCCCAATCCGACAGGCGGCGCGAATGCGATCGCCGCTCGCTCGCTTGAGCCTAGTCCGCTCGAAGGTGAGCTGATAGAAAACGCCCTCATTCGTCCGGAGTTTGGCAACAACGAACAGGTGCATGTTGGATCGCATGTTGCGCTGGAAGTAGAGATTTCGCTGGCAGGCTCGGGCACAGTGGATGTGCCTCCGGCGTATGGACCGTTGTTACGTGCCTGCGGATTCTCGGAAACCATCAATGCTGGCTCAAGTGTAGTGTATGCGCCAGTCAGTGATGAGCATGAATCGGTAACGCTGTATTTTCATCACAACCGCAATCTGCACAAGCTTATTGGGGCGCGCGGCAATGTTCAGTTTGATTTCAATCTGAAGGAGTACCCCGTTGCGAAGTTTAACTTCATCGGTTTGTATTCTCCGATCGAAGATTCTGACCTGCCGACGGCCGACTATTCCGCATTCCTCAGTCCATTAGCCATCGAGCAGTCCAACACTCCGACATTTAACGTGCATGGTGTTGCGGCGGTGATGGAGAAGTTTTCACTCAACATGCAGAACCAGGTTGAGTTTCGAGCGGTTCTGAACGGTGAATCCTGTGAAATTGTCGATCGTAAACCCAGTGGTTCACTGACGATTGAGTCGCCCAATGTGACGGATCAGGACTGGTTTACATCGATCAAGGCAAACACCCTGGGCGCATTGTCGATGATCCATGGGCAGTCTGCCGGCTCGATCATTGAGCTGGCAGCGCCCGCCTTGCAATTGCTGCAACCCAAGTATGGCGATAGCCAGGGCATTTCTACTCTGGAGTCGACGTTGTCGTTTGTACCCGTGTCGGGCGACGATGAGTTGACCCTGACAATTCGATAGAGGCATTCATGGCATTTTCACTTGTTGATGCGGCTGAAACATTCACGTGGCCAATAGATATCAAAGTTCCTGCCAAGGACGGCGGTTTTGCAAAAAAATCGTTTGATGCAACCTTGAAAATTCTGGATCCGGAGACGCTTGACAGCTTTACAAAAGGGGTTGGAAGCAGCCAGGACGATGAGGCGATGTGTCGCCATATTCTGGTGGACTGGGACGAGAAAACGATGGCAGATGAAGATGGGAATGCGCTGCCTTTTAGCGAACGCCACCGTGATCAACTGATCAAAATACCATATGTTCGAACCGGGATTATTCAATCGTATTACCGTGCAATGAACGGTTCGGCTCGCGAAAAAAACTGATTGACGCGGGGCGGCATTGGGTCAATGCAGCCAACGCCCCGCGTGATGAATTGGCTGAAGATCTGGGTGCGTTTGGCGTTGATAGCGCGATACTGGAGAATCTGGAGCCCGACAAAGACCCGGTGTTCCATATGTGGCCGGGATGCATTCCGGTCCTGCGGGTATTTCTGGGATTGGGCACCCAATGGGCGTATTACCCCTCTGGCGTTATTTCCGGATTGAACTACCAAAGCGCACAGGTTGAGATTGAGATGCAAGGCATCGACCCGGCCGATCGTAAACAGCTCTGGTTTGATTTGAAAACAATGGAGCATGCAGCCATTGAGGCGCTAAAAGACTATGCCGAACGATCAGGACCTTGACCTTAGAATCCGGCTAAAAGCCGATGGGTCCGGCCTGGTGGGTGAATTCCGCCAGGGCGAGAAGGTTGTGCGCAAGTTTGGTGATGCTGCCGACGATGCGGACAAGTCGACGCGTCGTGGCAGCGGCTCGCTAAGGGATTATGCGACCAGTGCAGGCCAGGCAAATATTGTTAGCCGGGCACTGGGCGGCAATGTTCGGGCATTGGCCTTTGGGATGGCCACGTTTGCCGGACTGGGCACGCTTTCCCTCGCCGGTCTGGCGTCTGCGATTATTAGTGTTAATTCTGAGTTCCAAAAGCTGGAAGCGCAGCTGCGGGTGATCACCGGCAGTCAGGCGGCAGCCTCTGCCGAGTTTGATCGGTGGCGGGATTTTGCTGCGGAAACCCCCTCTCAAATATCAGAAATTGTCGATTCGTTTATTCGCCTGCGTAACTTTGGGCTGCGCGCCACCGAACGGGACATGAAGTCCTATAGCAATACTGCTGCGGCAACCGGTAAAACCTTGAATCAGTTTATTGAGGCGGTGGCTGATGCATCGACCCTTGAATTCGAACGCCTGAAAGAATTCGGGATCCTGGCTAGACAGGAAACCGATACGATCCGTTTCACCTTCCAGGGCGTGACGACTGAAATTGCAAAAGACTCTGAGGCGATTCAGGACTATTTGCGAAACATTGGCGAAACGGCGTTTGCTGGCTCCATCGAGGAGCAAATGAAAACCATCGGTGGGGCAGCGTCGAACCTTAAAGATGCGTTCGCAGAGTTGCTGAATACGATGGGCGAGGTGACAGGGCTCGATAATGCGGCCACGACCTTCTTTGAGCGTATGGCTCGTGGTGCCAGAGTGATGTCGGACATGCTGGAGGAGACGGACATCGAGAAGCAGCAGCGCTTGTTCGATGAGATGCTGGCGCTGAATTTCAAGCTGCAGTCCCTGGAGGGAAGTAACGATCCGCGTGCGGGTCATCGCCGGAGTAAAGCCAGAGAGCGAATCGAGGAGATCCGGGCTGAGCTGGGCGAGGTTACCAAGATCGTTAACGAATCCACCCACGAGCGCGCGAGAGCTCACGAGCGGATGCTTGCTCAGGAGAAAGCAACGCGGGAGGCGAAGGCTGCGGAAGAACGGGCACAGCTGGCTGAGAATCTGGATAAGAAGCTAACCAAGGTGATCGACTCTATCCGTACCCAGGAAGAGTTGGAGAACCAGGCCTATCAGGAGCGATTGAACACCATCAATGCAGCTGAGGCAGCCGGTGTTGAGGCTGTATTGCCTTATCAGCAGCTCAGGGAACGTTTGCTGGAAGGTCACCTGGATACGCTTGCTGCCATTGAAGAGAAAAAAGCGCAGGAGCGGATCCGGGCGGAAAACGAGCGACGACAGCTGGAGCGTGAGCGTGAGCGGGAAGAGCGCCGCAAGATTAATGACAACCGTTTTCTGGAGGTCGCGGCGGCTCAGGGGTATCTCGATGCGGATTTCGACAAAACCAAGGCAGCGCAACTTCGCAAGGAAGTAGAGGAGCAAAAACACCAGGACCGCCTGCGAAAAATCCGCCTGAAACATGCCGGTGAATACGGTGGCATTGTTGAAAAGTTTGTTGATCTTGATCGAGCTGCCGGCGCCGACCGGGCGGCGATCGCACTGGATGTGGGCGAGCAGATTACCGGTGCTGCGGCCGGCGAGTCAAAAAAGGCCTTTGAGCTCCAGAAAAAACTCCGCATCGGTCAGGCCATCATTGCTGCGTACACGTCAATATCTAACGCGTATGCGGAGTTGCCGTACCCGGCAAATATTGCGGCATCGGTTGCGATCGGTGCGCTGGCCTTTGCCAATGTGCGGAATATCCAGAATCAGAAATTCCAGGGCGGCCGGATGTTTGGCGGTTCGGTGGCGGCAAATGGCTTTGTCGAAGTGGGCGAGCATAACCGGCCGGAGTTGTTTAAACAGGACGGCAAATTATTGCTGTTCCCCGGTAACCGTGGCGGGGAAGTAATTCCGTTTGACCAGACACGACGAGCGGCGGGGAGCACTGTTTTGCCTCAGTCATCGAGTCCGAAGGTGGTGGTGAATCTGTACGGTGCTCCGGAAGGCGCACGTGTAGAACAGCGAGGCAATGAAATTGACGTGATTTGGCCGCAAGTACAGGACCGGCTCGGACAGGACCTGGTGGCTGGCGCCGATTGGGTCCGGACCGGTGAGACCACGTATGGATGGAACCGGGGCCGCGGGGCGAGGGTGCGACGATGATCAGCACCTGGCCCTTGGCATTGCCAACTGCAGTTAGGGACGGCCATGGTTATGAAGACCAGGACGGCCGATCTGTAACGGATATGACGTCTGGTCCACCTCGGCTTCGTCGGCTGTTTCGCAACACGTCCAGACGATACCGCATGAAGTTTCACTTCACCCGCTTGCAGCTGCGCACATTTGAGAATTACTACAACGACACTCTGGGTGGAGGCGTGAAACCCACGTATGTGCCCGTGCTGGATGAGTTGGGGTACAGAGCCGTGCCCGTGTTGATTCTCGACAAGGGCAAGCCCCAGCTCGCCGGAGGGAGTATTTTTACCCTGACGATAACGGTGCAGAGCTATGACCATTGAGCTGGATGAACTGTTCGCGAGTAACATGCGCGATCGGGATTATTATCTGACGATCGAGCTGATTCACAGTGCCTTTCGGGATGAAAACAATAACCCGACCAGTTGGCGCTTTGTGCGGGGTTTTGATGCCCTGACAGCCGGGCTGGAGGCGACAGCGCCGTTAAACCCTGGCGAGATGGTCTCCTTTCAGCCGATGGCGTTTGATATCGACCAGCCCCTCGCGAACAGCGATGGGCGCTTTGAACTGTCTCTCACCATCGATGGCGCCGGCGGTGAAATTATTCGGCAGCTGGAGTTGCAGGCCGAAGGTGATCGCGAACGGGTGGAGATGATCATGCGAGAGTACACCAGTGCGGATCTGACTCAGCCCGAGCCCGGATTCTATTCGTTTACCATTCTTGATCCGGTTTGCACGCCACTGAGAGTGCAAGCCCGAGCTGTGTTTAGTGATCCGGTGAATCAGGCTCACCCGAGCATTAACTACACCCGTGAGACGCATCCGGGGCTCTCGACATGAATCATTGGTCTGACCGTTATATTGGCAAGCCCTGGGAGGCCTATGCGTCGGGTCCGGATTCGTTTGACTGTTGGGGGCTGGTTCATCACGTGCTGCAGGACGTGTTCAAGGTGAGCGGTATAGCTCGCTATTTGGATGTCGCTACGAATGATCCATTGAAATTTCACGATGCGGTGCTGCTGGAAGTGCAAAGCGGGCACTGGCGATCGATCCCGACATCCCGGCCCGGTGCAGTGGTGCTGATGGGCAGAACGCGCGTTTTTTCCCATGTGGGGATTGTTGCTCAAGGTGTGGTGCTGCATTGCCGGGAAGGGGTTGGTGTGTGCAGGGAATCACTTCCTGCCTTGGGTGTGTTGGGATTCAGGATGCTGGAGTTTTGGGTGCATGACGGCCTTAATTGCGATTCATAAATCACCGCTGAGTCTGGAGCCTGAGCGAACGGAACGTGTGCCCTCCGGCCAAACGCTGTCCTGCTACCTGCAAGGCGCATGTCCTAGCTACGACCCGGAGGACGAAGATCAGCCCGTCCTGATTCACTGCAATGGGTACAGGCTGTCTGTTGACGCCTGGTCTGAATACGAGATTCAGCCCGGTGACTTTCTGGATGTTCGTCCGCGGCCGCAGGGTCTGGTGATCGCTGCAACGATTCTGGCCGTGATTGCGGTGACAGCCGTGACTCTGGCCCTGGTTGATATCCCGGATGTAGAAACGCCGGATATCGGCGAACAAAGCCCAACCTATAGTGCAGACATTCAGGTTAACCGTGCACGTTTGGGCTCCCCGATTCCAGATCGCTACGGCCGAAGACGGTTTGCTCCGGATATCGCGCATGACCGGTACCGGGAATATGAGGGAAACGACGAGTACTGGTATTTATTGCTGTCGATCGGGCATGGGTCGTATCAATACCATGGCGTTTACATCGGCGAGACATCGATCGACAACTTTGATGATGTGACGTACCAGTTTTTTGAGCCGGGACAGCAGGTTACTTTATTTCCCACTGCTATTTATTCTGCCTCTGAGGTGGATGGCCAGGGCATTACCCTGTTTGGCTCCAATGAGGATGACTACACAGGTCCAGCTGGCCCCTACGTGGCGAACCTGGCCGATTCACTAGCCACCGAACTTGCTGTGGATATTGATTTTCCCGGAGGGCTGGGAAGCAGCAATGACGATGGTGGGATTGATTCGGTTACTGTGAACGTTGAATTTCTCTATCGAGAGATTGACAGCAACGGGGATCCGGTCGGTGATGGCACCTGGTCAAACTTACTGAACAAGTCCTATTCGGGGCGCACGTTTGACCGGTTGCGGTATACGGAAAAAATTGTGGTGTCTCCCGGGCGTTATGAGGTACGGGGAGAACGAACGAATTCTGCATCGAGCAGTCATCGTGTAAAAGACGAAGTGCGATGGACCGGGCTGCGCTCCTATTTGCAGGATGACAATACGTTCAACCACTCGACTCTGGCGATCAAGATTCGCTCCAGCGCCCAGCTAAGTGCGCAGTCTGAGCGCCGTGTTCTCGTTGATTGTACCCGTATGCTGCCCGTTCATGATGGTACCCAGTGGTTACCTGCACAACCCACCCGAAACGCGGCCTGGGCGTTCTGCAATATCATAAAGTCAGAGTACGGAGGAGACTATAGCGATGCGAATCTTATTCTCGATGAGATTGTACCGATCGCGCAGGGTTGTGATGCGCGGGGTGACTATTTCGATGGGCATTTTGATGTCGCAGGCACGCTATGGGCCAATTTACAGCAAGTGGCGAGCTCCATCCGAGCCTTGCCTGTGCTCCTGGGATCGAGATATACCATGGTGCGTGACGAGCCAAAAGTGGCCGATGTCTATCACTTTTCGGCACGGCACATTGTTAAGGATTCGTCGACGCTGCGCTATCGTACGCTGGATCACTGGGGTGATGACTCAGTGGAAATAGAGTACACGGATCCGCAGACATGGAAGCCGGCCCATATTACCGCGGCGGTTCCAGGCAGCACGGCCTCGAAGCCGAAAAAAGTGAAAATGCCATGGATTACCGATGCGACTCAGGCCCATCGCGAGGCGATGTTTATGGCCGCCAAGCAGGCCTGGCGGACCCGGTATCTGGATTTTAAAACCGAACTGGATGGACGGTTGCTGAGACCGCTTTCGCAGCTGTTGGTGGTTCAGGAGTTTGTGGAGTGGGGCCAAAGCGGAGACGTACTGCACCAAGCGGGGCAGGTATTGACGTTGTCCGAACCGCCTGTCTTTCAGGAAGCGGGAGAGCATTACATTTGGTTGCGTGATCGCCGCGGCCGTTCAAACGGTGCCTACCAGGTGTTTCCTGTGGCCGGGTATCCAGACAAGGTTGAGGTGACGGATCCCCTCCCAGCGTGGATTTACACGGAGGGTGTTGAATCAGAGCGCACTGCGTTTGCATTTGGTAGCGCTGAACTCACGCCCAGACAGATGCTCCTGGAACGCGGAAACCCCTCTGGTAACAATCAGTTTTCCCTGACAGCGGTGCTCGATGATCCGCGGGTCCATCAATATGATGCGTTGATCAATGACGGTACGATTGCGACGCCTGACCCTGTGCCACCTCAAACGGCTGTTGATCTGAGAATTCGCTCCGTCAGGGTGACCCATGGCGGCACAGCGACGGCGCCGGTGCTGCGGATCGTTTGGAATCCGGTTGCCGATGCCAAGCGGTATTTTGTCGATATCAGTTCAGATGGTGTGTCGGGTTGGCAGCGAGCGTATACCGGCGAACTGCCGGTTGCGCAACTCACCGTCCCTGTGGGGACCATTCATATCCGGATCGCGGCACAGGATGATGTGATCGGCGATTGGTATGTGTTCAGTGTGGAGGCCGGGGCGGGCTTTGATTTACCAGACACGCCGAGCGGCCTGCAGTTGTCTGAATCGTTCACGGGGCGCACCGCCAAATTTGCCTGGCAAACCGATATTACGGCCGTAGCCTGGTTTGTTGAAGTGGTTGATGTGGCAACGGATAGCGTGAGAATCAGCCGTGATCGCGAGACGCCAGACTTTGAGCTGGGTGTGGCGGAAGCGTTATTGAACGGCTTGTCCCGGCAGTTCAAGGTGCTGGTTTACGGGGTTAACACGAACAATGTGCGCAGCGTGGTACCGGCTGAGCTGACGGTTAAAAATGACCAAATGCCCGTGCTGAACAATCTGCGATCTGTTGTTAGTTATCGAACATTGCACGTCTTGTTCGACGCCCCGACTCAGTCGGATTTTGAAGGCCTGCGGGTATGGATGAGTGACACAGCAGGCTTTGACCCGGGAGTGACGCCGTATTTTGATCAGCTGGACCCCTTGCGTAACCGGATCGATATTCCCCTGGAACAACTGCAAACGGTTTATCTGAAGGTGGCGGCGTTTGATGCCTGGGGACGTGATGAATTGACTCTCTCTGCCGAGTTTAGTGATGTCGCATCCGGAATACGGGAAAGCGATTTAAACCAGGTGTTGCAGGACAGGATTGATTTGATAGATACGCCGACAACGGGGTTGATCGACAGATTGCTGGCGGAGGAATTGGCGCGGTCCGGGGCGGATACGAACCTGCAAAGCCAGATCGATTCGCTGGAGGTATCAAACGATGTACCGATTTATATACAGCCCAATGAGCCCACCGGTCAGATAGAGGAGAATAGCCGCTGGTTTGATTCGGACGATGGGAACCGGCCGTATATTTATCAGTCCGGCGTTTGGGTGGATGTGACCAACCAGCGCATTCTGGACAATGAAGCCGCGATTACTACCGAACAGAGTGTCCGGGCGGGAGCGGATAGCGCATTGGCGCTGCGAGCAGACCAGCTTGAAGCTACGGTGGATGACCCTGTCACGGGTGTGAATGCCAACCGGGCTTCAATTGTGGCGGAGTCTGCAGCCCGAGCCAGTGCCGACGATGCATTGTCTTTGCGGTCCGACGCACTGGAAGCGACGGTGAATGACCCGACGACGGGTGTTAATGCCAATCGGGCATTGATTGTCAGCGAACAAAGTGTTCGGGCTGACGCCGATATTGCACTGGCAGACGATATTAATACGCTGGATGCCACGGTAAATGACCCTGCCACCGGCGTGGCGGCTGCCCATTCCGCCGTGCAAACTGAACAGACTGCCCGTGCCAGTGCTGATGATGCACTGGCACAAAGTATTGGCACCGTGCAAACCACCGTTAACGGCCACACGGTTTCCATACAGACTAATGCGACAACGCTGGGAAACGTCGAAGATGATGTGCTCAATTTGGGGGCCGAGTACACCCTTCGCTTGGATAATGACGGGTATGTGATCGGGTACGGTGCGTATAACGATGGGCCGGGCGCCTCGGGTTTTGTGTTCAGGGCAGATCAGTTTGCGTTTGGACACCCCAGCACACCCAATATGTTTCCTCTGTTGATTGTGGGCAATGAGCTATTCATCGATTCGGCGCGCGTCACGGACCTGGACGTTTCTCAGATAACCGGTGACGTTGCGTCGTTTGTGAATGCGAGCATTACCGTTCTGGATGTCGCTAAGCTGACCGGCAATAAAGCCAACTTTATCTCCGCAAACATGGGTGATGCCACGGTTACGACGCTGAAAATAGCCGGGGATGCGGTCACGGCGCGGGCCTATGCAGAGCGAGACGCACCCACTTTTGAGGAGTGCCCATACGGCGCCTCGATCGTTTTTAATCACGGCCATAGCGAGACTGTGCAGTGTGTTGTGACGTTTGCGGTGAATATGCAACTGTGGCCGGGATACAAACCATCCAGTCTTTCTACAGTTCACGGGGCGCAGCTGTGGAAAGAGGTGGTACCGGACTATAACGACAAATTCACCAGTTTTAACGAGCCGCAAACCGGTACCAAGCTGGATTCAATGAATGTGTATTTTGCGGGTTCGCCTGCCGATGACAAAAACAGTGGTACCAAAGGTGGCAGCATGTCGCAGTCTATTGTGATTGATCTGGCTCCAGGAGATCATCGATTTACTGTGTTTTCTGAAGACGTGACAGACTGGAAGCGACAGAATTACCCGGGTTTAGGTGTTAGTTACTACATCACGTCTTCGATTTTTGTCGAGGCAAAGAAACGATGAAAAACGTTGAATTTGTTTCATATGATTCATCCGGTCGAGTCCAGGGCCGAGGCCGTTGCAGAGAGGCTGACGCGGCTAAGCAGGGAGATGGTGTTGATTTGTTTGGTGCAGAAGTGCCCGCCGGGGTAGATAGCAAGCGGGCGTGGGTCGACACGACGGTTTCCCCGCATGAGGTGAAAGAGAAGGGGCCCAGCCCGCACTCAATCAACAAAACCTCGATGGTGGCTGACGGTACCGACGTGTGTACGATTTCGAACCTGCATAACCCGACGGTTGTTACCTGGCCGGATGGCGTGGTAACAGAAGAGACGGATGGGTTTATCAGCTTTACGATTGACGAGTCGGGAACGCATTCAGTCACTCTGGACGCCGTTCCGTACCTGAAGGAGGTGATCAATGTCATCGCGACAGATCCAGCTTAACCCCTTGTTAAAGCCTGCGACATGGGAAGATGTGCGGGACAAGCGGGACGCGCTGGAAGTCTCTCCGATCGCAACGCCATATGGAACATTTGATGCGGACCAAAAGTCTATTACCCGGATCAATAATACGCTCCAGGCGTTTGATTCCATGAATTTACCGAACGGTCAGATCGGCTGGAAGCTGGAAGACAATTCCGGCCGCGTTCCACTCACCAAGACACAACTAACGGAAGTGCGTGACCTGATCGTTCTGAGGGGGTTACAGCTTCACTTGGCGTCTGATGGATTAGCCGATGGCCAAACCACTCTGGGAGAACTGGACGACCTTTCTAATTGGGGGCTCTGACTTTTTACGTTTGTTTTAATACGCTGAGAATATCCCTATGTTTTATCAGGTAACGTTTGATTTTCAATTCACAGGG
>Ga0070728_10005427_pt1 | contig 12576 bp, 7 predicted proteins | sample tdDd471_FD_66723 | JGI IMG/M metagenome (GOLD analysis project Ga0070728, IMG submission 66723) | Marine sediment microbial communities from the Atlantic coast under amendment with organic carbon and nitrate - tdDd47.1 | ecosystem: Environmental > Aquatic > Marine > Coastal > Sediment | place...
CGCCCTCCTCGTGCAGCAGCGCGAGCAGGGCGTCGAGTTCGACGGTCGACCGGACGAATAGGTAGGTGTCCTCGCCGAGCAGCCGCTCGAAGTGCGGGTTCTCGCCCTCGAGGTCCATGAGCGCCTGGACGCGATCGTTCAGCTCGGGGTGCGGCTGCGTCAGCGCGGTCGCCCGGATCCGGTCGGCCGCCAGGCGGAACCCGACCGCGGTCGTCCCCATCCGGGCGATCTCGTTGAGCACGTGCTCGCCGAGGCGCGCGGCGGCAGATTCATCCGCGGCGAGGCGGGCCGACACGACGGTGGCGTCGATCCATCCGAAGATCTGCCACTCATCGAACGAGGGCAGGGCGGCGACGAACGCGGCGTTCTCGCTCAGCGGGGACGCCGGTGCGCTGCCCATGACCTCGAGCACGGCTTCGGCGTGCCGGGCGTCCGGCGGGATGATCGCCAGGTCGCCGCGGATGGCCACGGCGAGGCGCGGGCGGTCCCCGGCCCGGCGGCGGAACACGTGCAGCGTGGCCTCGCCGACCTGCGACGTCTCGACCTCGGCACGCAGGTTGAACGGCTGGCCGCCGGCCACCTCGGTCACGTGGGCGACGAAGGTGTCGGCGTCACCGAGGCGCAGCAGCACGACCGGGTGCTCGCCGATCGTCGTCATCGCGACGCCGCCGGCACTCGAGATGCCGATCTCGTCGAGCGATGCCGACCGGTTCACGTCGACGCCGAGGGTGTTGCGGAGGTCGTTCTCGACCATGCCGACGCTGCCGATGATGGCGTCGAGGCGCGGCCGCAGGGCGCGGTACTCCTCGAGCACGGCGTCCCAGTCGCGCAGCACGAGCAGCCCGGGCAGGTCGGCCGGCAGCTGCGCCGCGAACCCGAGGGTCACCTCGGACGGCGTCATCGCACCACCGGCGGTGACCGGGTCCGTGGTCTCGCCACCGGGGTCGTCTTCGCCGCCGCACGACGAGCAGCCACCGAGAGCGACGGCAGCGGCGAGGGCGAGCAGAACGAGTACGGAGCGGTGCAGCATCGACGATGCGGGTCGAGAGTACGGGCAGGGCGCCGGTCCCATCCAGGCAGCGCGGGGCCCGCCTGTCAACGCGCCGGGCGCAACATCGGCGCCGACGCGTCGATTCGTTGGATCGACGTCGGGCAGGGCTTGACGTCGGGACCGCCCTCGTGTCCAAACCCGGGCCGCACCGGAGGCGTCATGCTCGTCCACCTCGGCGTCCGCAACTTCGCCCTGATCGATCGCCTCGCTCTCGAGGTCCCGCCGGGCTTCGTCGTACTCACCGGCGAGACCGGCGCTGGCAAGTCGATCACCTTCGACGCACTCGCCATGCTGCTCGGCGGGCGTGCGCGTGCCGACGTGATCCGTTCGGGCGAGGACGAAGCCGTCGTCGAGGCGCTCTTCGAGGTCACCGACGCCGCCCGGGACGTTGTACGCGAGGTGCTCGACGCCGCGGGGCTCGAGCCCACCGACGAGGTGCTCGTCCGGCGAGTGATCAGCCGATCGGGACGCAACCGCGTCTTCGTGAACGACGCCGTCTCGACGGTCGCAACGCTGGAGCGCCTCGTGCCCCCGCTGCTCGACCTGATCGGACAGCACCAGCACCTGACGCTGACCCGGGCCGACGCCCAGCGTGACCTGATCGATGCGGCCGGCGGACTCGGCGACGAGGTGCAGGCGATGGCGGACGCGTGGGGCGCGCTGCGTGCGGCGCGCGCCGAGCTCGCCGGGCTCGAAGAGGCGCGCGCGCAGCGGGCCGAGCGCATCGAGTACCTGCGCTTTCAGCTCGCGGAGCTCGATGCGCTCGCGCTGGAGCCCGGCGAGTTCGACGCCCTCGAGGCGAAGCTCGGACGCGCCCGCAATCTCGACAAGCTGCGCGAGTCCGTGCGTCGCGCGGCCGGGGCGCTCACCGAAAGCAACCGGGCCGCCAGCGTCAGCCTCGGCGAGGCGGTCGAGGCCCTGCGCCGCGCGTCGGCGATCGACCCCGAACTCGGGGACCTCGCGGCGCGGGTGGACGAGCTTTCGGTGCTCGTGGACGACCTCGGTGTCGACCTCGCTCGGCACGCGCGCGACCTCGACGACGACGTGGACCTCGACGCCCTCGAGTCGCGGCACGAGGCCGTGCGCAAGCTCATGCGCCGGTTCGCGGTCGACGACGAGGGTCTGATCGAGCGGCACACCGAGATGCGCGACGAGCTCTCGCGGCTCGAGAACTTCGAGGCGTCGCACGAAGGCGCCCAGCGCGCGGTGAAGACCGCCGAGGCGACCGCGCGCGAGGTGGCGGACCGGCTGCACGCCCTCCGGCGCGAGGCCGCGAAGGGCCTGTTCACTCGGGCGGCCGAACCGCTCGCGGCGCTCGGGATGCCGGCGGCTCGGCTCGAGTTGAGCGATCCGCCGGCCGACGCGCGGCCCGGGCCGCACGGCTACGAGGGGTTCGAGATCCGGTTCGGCGCCAACCCCGGCGAGCCCGCGGGGCCGATCGGGCGGGTGGCGTCCGGCGGCGAGCTCTCGCGGCTGCTGCTCTCGCTCAAGACGGCGCTGCTCGACGCCGACCCGACGGACACGCTCGTGTTCGACGAGATCGACACGGGCATCGGTGGGCCGACCGGCGAGGTGCTCGGGCGCCTGTTGTCCGATCTCGGCGATGGCCGTCAGGTGCTCTGCGTCACCCACCTGCCGCAGGTCGCGGCTTTCGGTGACGCGCATTTTGCGGTATCGAAGCGGACCGAAGGCGACCGTACCGTCTCGCGTCTGACCCGATTGGACGACCGGGCTCGCCTCGAGGAGCTCGCGCGAATGCTGGGCAGCGTCGAGGCCGACGGGGTGCCGCTGGACCACGCACGCCACCTGCTCGACCGTGCTCGACGATCTTCGCGTACATGATGGGCTGCTGAACCGCCGCCGACGCCGTCGCGCGCGTCGGCGTCCGGTCGTCGTGGCCGTCGTGGCAGCGGTCGTCGCGGCCTGGTTCGTGCTCGGGCGCGGCCCGGCGAGCACCGGCGAAGAGGCCGACTCCGGCGAAGCGCCGCCGTCGGGTCTGCGTGTACTCACCGCGCCGGACCTCGACCTGCACGCGATCGCCGAGGGCAGCGGGGAAGCGCCGGACGGCGACGACGTGCCCGTGCCCGTCGTGCCGCCGTCTCGGGTCGCCGGCGCGATCCAGCCAGGCGAGTCGCTCGGCGCCGCGCTGCAGCGCCAGGGCGTCCCCCCGGCGTCGATTCACCCGGTCGTGGCCGCGGTCGGCGAGATCTACGACTTTCGCCGCGCGCAGCCGGGGCACGAGTACCAGGTGGAGCTCGATCGCGAGGGCGTGATCACGACCTTCCGGTACGAGGTGTCGCCCGAGACCGTGTTCGAGGCAGTCCAGACCGGCGCGTCGTCGTGGGAAGCCCGGCAGGTCGAGGTGGAGCTCGACGCCGAAGAGGCAATCCTGTCCGGCACGGTCGAGACCTCGTTCATCGGGGCCGTCCTGCGCGCCGGGGAGTCCGAGGCGCTCGCGAACCGCATCGTCGACGTGCTGCAGTGGGACATCGACTTCTCGCGGGACGTGCGCCCCGGCGATGCGTTCCGCGTGATCTACGAGCGGCTGTCGTTGGACGGCGAGTTCCTGCGATACGGCGACATCCTCGCCATCGAGTACCGCGGTCGGCGGGCGTCGCAGACGGCGATCCGGTTCGGCGACGACGAATCCGCCGAGTACTACACCCTCGAGGGGGATCCGATCCGCCGGATGTTCCTCGCCGCGCCCTGCCGCTACCGGCGCATCTCGAGCCTCTTCGACCCGAACCGGCTGCACCCGGTGCTCGGCGTTCGGCGTCCGCACTACGGCGTCGACTATGCCGCATCGACCGGCACGCCGGTGTACGCGGTCGCCGACGGCACGGTGCTCTTCGTCGGCGTGCGCGGCGGCAACGGCAACCTCGTCCGACTGCGGCACGCCCACGGATACGAGAGCGGATACGCCCACTTGAGCCGGTTCGCGCGCGGCATCAGCGCTGGCGACGAGGTCACGCAGGGGCAGACGATCGGGTTCGTCGGATCGACCGGATTGTCGACCGGGCCGCACCTGCACTTCGCCCTGAAGCGCAACGGACAGTTCATCGATCCGCTCGCCGCTGAGAACACTCGCGGCCCGTCGTTGTCTGGACAGGCACTGCGTGACTTCCAACGTCGGCGCGCGCAGCTGCTCGAGCGACTCGACGAGGTGCGGATCGCAGACGTAGAGCCGGAGCTCGAAGCCGAGCCCGATGTGGTCGACGAGACCTTCAACGAAGGAGACTTCGTCCATGACTTCTGATGCGCGACCGCGCTCGGCTGGCGCGAAGTGGGCGCGAGCGGGCGCGGCGGTCGCCATCGTGCTCTACGCGGTGCAGGTCACGATCGCCCTCGGGATGTGGATTCATCTCGACAGTCGCTCGGTCGCCTCGGCCATTCGCGTGCACGGCTCGGCGCACCCGATCCCCGGCACACGATCCGTCGTGCAGGTCGGCGTGTACGACCGCCACTCGCACCGGTTTCGACCGGTCGATCGGGTGGCGATCGAGGTCGATGGCGAGGCGCTCGACGTCTCGATGCCGATCGACGCGGTCGACATGGCGCGGGCCCGCTACGAGGTGCCCGACGAGCCGTTCACCCTCGTCGTCGACCTCGCGGGCGGCGAGTACGAGCGCCGGATCGAGGTGCCCGTCGAGCCCGATCGCGGCACGCCCTGGCTGCAGGATCGTGGGCACCTGTCCGGGCCCGGCGCCGAGCGCGCGGGCAACGTCTCGCAGGACGACGAACAGCCGCGGGTCGTGCTGCGCGATGCGGACGAGGACTGCGGCTATCAGGTCCACGTCGTGCCGGCGTCGGGCATCGTGGCGCGCGAGATCCCCGGGCGGCTCTACGTGCGGATCCTCGACGCGAACGGCGATCCGGTGCCCGGCGTGCTCATCGAGGTCGCGGCGCCCGAAGGCTCGACGGCCCGACCGTCTCGCATCGTCACGGACGTCATGGGCACGACCTCGTTCGCCTGGACGGCGGCCTGGTCCGACGACTGGACGCTCACGATGTCCTGCGGCGAGGGAACGGTCGAACGCACGGTGCACGTCGTGCCGTCGTGGGACGGGATGCTGGTGCGCCCGATGCAGCCGGTCGTGCCAGCGGGTCACCCCTTCGTAATGCGGGCGGAGCACCAGCGCGAGCACGGCGACTGGTACGTGGACGTCGTCTGCGACGGGCGGCTGTTGCGTGCGGATCGCCACCGCGTGGTGCACGGGACGTCCGAGCTCGAGATCTACGCGCCGTCCGCGCCGGCTGGCGGCGACGGTGCGCGCCTGTGCGCAGTGCAGGGGTACACCATCCCCCTCGCGCCGGACCCGCCGCGGAGCGTGCATCACGTGCTCGTCGCCGACCCCGACGTGGCCCCGCGGGACGCGCTCGCCACGCTCACGCGCGCGGTCGCGGCCCGAGGCGACGACGACCTCGAGGCGTTTGTCGGCACGGGCACGATGCGTGCGCTCGAGGCCGCCGAAGATCGCGCCGTCGCGACGTACGGGCAGTGGCTGCTCTCGTCGCTGCCCCAGCCCTTCGTCCCGCTGCCGCTGCTCTATGACGATCAGGCGGCGGCGATGGAGGAGTTCGAAGCCGAGCGCGACCACATCCGCGGACGCATCATCGCCGTCCTCGGCGTCGACGTCATCGTGCTCTTCGGCGTGGTGCTCGGCATCCTGCTGCCCCGTGCGGCCCAGCAGCGGGCGGCGATGCAGCGGCTGGTCGACGAGCTCGATGTCGACGAGATGGTCGACGACGACGGCCTGCTCGGCGGCCGCAGGACCGTCCTCGCGCTGGTGCTCGGCGTGGCGGTGCTCGTCGGCTTCGTCGTGGGCCTCTTCTCGCTCTTCCACTACCTGCAGGCGGCGTAGGCTGGCGCGGCTGGCGAGCTCGGCCTGCGGGCTCGGCCTGTGGGGGCTCGCCGGACGCCGCTCGGGCGGGTCAACGAGGGTGCGGGTGCACCGTGCTTGTCGCGGGGCGAGGTCCCGGTGACAATGGACACGTCAACGGCCCCCCCACTGGACTCCACGGTCGATGGGCGAAGCCACCTCGTACAATGTGTTGCTCGTGCGTGTCGACGGCGTCGAAGGCGGCCGCGACGAAGCCGTCCGGCTGCTTGCCGAGCACTTTCGCCTGACCGCCGCCGAGGCCGACCGGATCATCGATTCGGTGCCCGTCGTGGTGCGCAAGCGCGCCGACGAGGACGCGTCGAACCGTCTCGTCGCGCGGCTGCGCGAGATGGGATTCGAAGCCCGCCGCATTGCTGCGGGCACGGCGACGAGCCAGCGGGCGGCGTCGATCACCGGCATTCTCAAGCCGGTGCGGCGCAAGACCGGCGACCACGACGCCATCGCCGAAGAACGGCGCCGGCGGCGCACGACCGGCGCGCACGTCGTGCCGTCGGCCGCCGGAGAGCGGCGCGCGAAGACCACCGGTGAGCACGTTACGGTGCGCGCCTCGCGGGAGCGTCTGCGCCGGCTGTCCGGGCAGTTCGCGACGGTCGGCGACGTCACGCCGCCCCCCGAACCGGACGCCACCGCTGGCGACGCGCAGGCCGCCGACGGGCCGAGCCCGGACGCGCTCGACGCGATCGCTGCCACGATCCCGCCCGCGCGAGCGGCGGACAGCGGTGCCGCGGACGCCATCGTCTCGGACGCTTCGGTTGCCGCGGCGCCGGATGTCGACGTGGCACCGGCCGCGGATCCCACCGTCGACCCCACGGTCACGCCGTCACCGTTCGAGGCGATCGCGCCGGAGCCCGAGGCGCCCGCGTCGCCCGAGCCTGTGCCACCGCTCGTCCCGGTCGATGCTGCGGACGTGGACGCTCCCGGCGCTTCGGCATCGAGCCCGGGGTCGTCTGACGCGGCGCACTCGGACGACGCCGATGCGTCGTCGCCGTTTGGCGACGCCACGCGGTTCGATGAGCCAGAGGCGGGGTCGCAGACCACGCTCTCTGGTGGCGCGCTCGATGTCGACGTGGACGCCCGCACGCTCGCGCCGTCCCCGATGGTCGAGCACCTCGCGGAGGCCGGGGCCGAGAGCGCAGCGTCGGAATCGGACGCGCCGTCCGCCGATGTCGCTGGGGCCGCGACCGAGGCTCCCGCACAGGATCCGAACGAGACCGGTGGGTTTCACCTCACGGGCAACTCGCTCGACGACACGGCGACGCCGCATGGCGACACCGTCGGTCTGCCGGACGCGCACGGCACCGGGGTCGACCCGGAGCTCACCAGCGCGCTCGACGAGATCGCCGCGGATCTGCCGCGTGATGAGCCCTGGCCCGATGTCACCGGGCTGTCCGAGATCCCCGTGCAGACGCCGCGGGGCGGCCCGCCGGGGTCTGCGCCACCGCCGCCGATCGGGGGTGGGGCGCCGCCGCCGACCAGCGACGACGTGCAGGGCGCGGGCGACGGCCTGACCGATTTCGCGCGCCGCTCGTCGGTGCTCGACGAGATGATGGCGATCGACGACGAGAACGACTTCGGCGACGCGCCGTCGATCGACGATGTCATCGCCGGCAACGCGCCGATCCCCTCGCCGAGCCGGTCGGACATCGGGTCGGACGACATGGCGCCCGGCGACGACGAGGACGCGCCGCTCGAGCTGACCCACACGTCCCTCGAAGACTCGCTGAACGACATCTCGGGCGCACAGGGGCTCGGCTCGACGGGCCCGACGGCCGCGGTCTCGGCCGGTCGACCCACCGCGCCCAACCCGCGCGTGCGCGTCCCGGAGCGAGCCGGCGGGGGTGGAGCGATTCGCCTGCTCGTCGGCCTGCTCATCGTGGTCGCGGTCGGCGGGATCGGGTTCGCGATCTGGTGGACGATGGAGCAGCAGTCCACGGACGGCTGGAAGTTCGAGCACGCGCCGCGCCACTACGAGATGGTCGAGATCATCGACGGCGCCGAGGCGCGTTCGTCGTGCGCCGTGGTCGAGCCGGGTCGCGAGCTGTGTCGCTACTCCGCCGAACACGTCGCGCCGTGGTTCCCCGGGGTCGACGCGTCGGTCACGGCGACCGCGGCGTCGTCGTGCTATGCGTGGGTCGACGTCACCTCGACGACGCGGCGCCGGGTGTTCCATTGCACCGTCCGCACGGGCGAGGGCCCGGACCGGCAGGTGTGGACGCTGACCGCAAGCGAGACCCGCGAGTGCAGCGCGCCGCCCGGCTCGCTGCAGCCGGGCGAGACGGCGGAGTGCACGACGCGCAGCGAGAACACGGCGACGCGGGACGGCGAAGCGGCGATGGCGCCGTTCACCGACACCCGGCCGACCCTGTGGGAGTTCGACCGGCTGCGCGAGAGTTTCTCGACGAACGTCGGGTACTTCCGCGTTGCAGAGCTGCGGGTGCGCCCCGCGGATGCGGCGTTCGGGCTGCCGGTGATGGTGGCCTGGGCGCTGGACATCGACCGTGTGGTCGAGCGCTATCGACCGGACGGCACGATGATCGAAGAGATCGTCTATGTCCGCGAGCCCACGCGCCGGGTCGGAAACCCGGAGTTGTCGCCCGCGCCCCCGACGACGGCGCCCTGACGCGCGCGTTGCCGCGCAGTGGTCCCGACGCGCGCGCGTTGCCGCGCGGTGGTCCTGACGCGCGCGCGTTGCCGCGCGGTGGTCCTGACGCGCGCGCGTTGCCGCGCGGTGGTCCTGACGCGCGAGCGTTGCCGCGCGGTGGTCCTGACGCGCGCGCGTTGCCGCGCTGTGGTCCGGACGCGCGCGCGTTGCCGCGCGATGGCGCCTCTGCTAGCTTCCATGGGCGCCGAATCGAGTCCCGCACACGTCGTGATGACCATGCGCTCCATCGCCCTCCGAATCGCCACGCTCACCGCCCTCGCGGCCGGCGTGGCCAGCTGCAACAGCCACCCGCTGCAGCCCCTCGGTGACGTCCTCGACGGGACGCGCATCGAGCAGAGCGACCCCATCGGCTCGAACGCTGTCGACATCATCTGGGTGATCGACAACTCGGGCTCGATGCGTGAGGAGCAGCAGGAGCTCGGCGAGAAGTTCGACGCGTTCATCGACGAGCTCGCGGAGCTCGGCGCCGACTTCCACATCTCGGTCATCACGACCGACGTGCGCGACGTCAGCCAGCGCGGCCGCTTCCAGGGCGGCCCGGGCAACGTCGTGTCCGAGCAGTGCCGCCAGCCGCCCGCGGACCTGGCCTACTGCGCCGACCTCGATCTCGCCCGGTTCTTTCTCGACGCGGACTCGTACCGCAACGGCGACGATCTCGATCGTGACCGCCTGACGCGCGACTTCCGCTGCCTGTCGTTCGTCGGCGACTGCGGGACGCCCTACGAGGCGGGCCTCGAGGCCCTCGAGCGTTCGGTCAGCGAAGAGCTGATCGACAACGACGGCTTCAACAGCGACTTCCTGCGCGACGACGCCTTCCTCGCGGTCATCTTCCTCACCGACGAAGACGACTGCTCGACGGTCGACACGTTCAACCCGGGCCGCGACGCCGACTGCTACGTCGATCAGTTCCGCGACAACCTGCTCTCGGTGGAGCGCGTGTACGACCGTCTCGTCGAGCTCAAGGACGGCGACGAATCCCGCGTCCTCGTGGCCGGCATCATCGGCCCGGACGACGGCCGCGAGCCGCCCACCCTCGAAGAGTACAACCGCGACGGGCCGCGTCCGTCGTGCAACTCGGCGCTCGGTGGCAGCGAAGGCACCCAGTCGGCGCGTGACGGCGAGCGGTACCGCTCGCTCATCGACCTCGCCATGGAGCGCGGGATCGAGGAGTCGATCTGCCAGGGCGACTTCACGGTCGCGCTTCGTGAGATCGGCAACGTCATCCGCACGAACCTCGACGTGAACTGCCTGCAGGACACCCCCGAGACCTGCGAGACCTCGGCCGACTGCCCGTCGGGCGTTGACTGCGTCAACCCGGGCGACCCGGCGATCGGCTCGGCGTTCTGCGCCAGCTTCGAGATCCTGCTCGAGGTGTCGACCCCCGAAGAGCCGCTCATCTTCAACCCGCTCGTGGGCCCCGGCCCGGCCGGCAACACCGAGCCGCTGGCCGACCGCCAGTTCTCGGTCGACTACGACTCGGCCACCTGCAACACCGGCGTGTCGTTCGGCTTCGAGCAGGGCGCGCGCCCGCGTCCCGGCGCCCGGTACCGCGTGAGCTACCCGGTCGAGGTCGACGTCCGGACCCGCTTCGACGAAGAGCAGTCGGGCGGCACCGGCGGCGAGACCGGCGGCGGCGAGCTCTCGGAGTAGCGCCGGCACTTCGTCGGCCCGATCCATCGCGGATCCACCCCGGCGACCCCAACCGCATCTGGCGCCTCGTGCGCTGCCCGAACGCCGCGCGACCCCGCGCGGCGTTCGCGCTTCGTGCCCCGGGTCCTCTGGCCCCGCGGCCCACCGGCGTCGAGCCGTGTCGCGCGGTCTGCTGCGCGTTCGTCGGCCCGGTGTGCGGCGTCGTGCGGTGCGGCGCTGCATGGACGCGGCGGTGCACCGTGCCTGGTCACCACCTCACCGCGGCTCGGCGTTTCGTGCGTTGGACCGCGGCGAAAAGTTGCGTGGTACGGCCATGAGGGTGATTGTCCTACATGTAGGTTGGCTCGTTACACCAAAGGACGGCACAGGAGGCCTCCATGTCGAAGCAGAAGCTCACCGTGTACGTGAACGATGACATTGCCCAGGAGATGAAGGCCGAGGCCGATCGTCAGGACCGCACCGTGTCCTGGATGGTCGAGCACTGCTGGCGCATCGCCCGCACCCGCATGCAGCAGATCCCGAGCGTGACGGACCTCTACGCCGACGCCTGATCACCGCTGCGAACCGACGCGGTGCCCTGTACGCGGGGCATCGCGTCGTGTCGTTTTTGCGGGGTCGAATCAGTCCTCGTCGAGGAGATCCTCGAGGCGATCGGCGCGCTGTCGTGCCGCGCTCTCCCAGTAGTGGCCGTCGTACCGCCGCTCGAAGAGGCGGTAGGCCTCGAGCGCCTCGCGCGGGCGGTCGCTGGCCTGCAGGCTCTCGGCCCGGTGGAAGTACGCCCGGATCGATTCCTGCCGCGTCAGCTCACCGGCCTCGATCGAGAGGTCGAAGTACCGGACGGCTGCTGCGTGATCGTCGAGCTCGTAGAGGGTCTCGGCGAGCTGAAAGTGCAGGTCGGGCGTGTACGGCGCGTACTCGACCCAGGTGAGCGAGGCGGTGAACGCGTCGCGGGCGTCCTCCCACCGCTCGTTGTTCACGTGGGTGTTGCCGAGCTCGAAGGCCTCGAGGGCCAGGTCGTGCCGGATCGTGTCGACCTCGCGCCGAAAGAGCTCGATCGTCGCGCGGTCGAGCAGACGGCCCTGGATCGCCGGCCATCGCTCGACGACCTCGGACCGGCGTCCGGACACGAGCAGCTCGTAGAACTCCCACGCCTCGCGCTCCGACTGTCGCCGGCGCTCGAGCTCGGCCTCGAGGTTGGACACCGCCTCTTCGAGGCTCGCCCGCTGCTCGGCCGCCAGCTCGTGGTCGAGCTCGGTGCGAGCGATCGACGCCCGAAAGAACGTGAGCAGGCCGGCGAAGGTCAGCGCGGCGAAGATCAGGTAGGCGCCGACGGAGTTGAAGAGCAGCCGCCGCTCGTACGACTGCTGCCGCCGGGCGATCTGCTTCACGTCCCCCGTGAGGTTGCGCAGCGAATGGTCGGTCTTGATCGAGACGTTGCGGGTCTCGAGGACCTCCTGATGCAGCTCGCGAACGAGCTCTTCGAACCGCTCCATATCGACCTCGCCATCCCGCGTCTCGACGCGGTCTGTTGGTACCACGGTGGTGCCGGGCTCGCCACGTCACCGTGCGGTCGCGTGCGCCTCGGCGTCCACGGCCAGCCGTGGCACTCAGAGGCTGCGAATCATCGCGTCTGGCCCGCGTTTGAACGGCGCTGTGCAGCACGGTGCGGCGCCGAACGGGGCCCGGGTCAGGGCTCGAGACGCGCGGGCAGCACGAGGCGCCAGAACCCGTCGTCGTTCGTCACGGCTTCGTCGAGCAGCCGGCTCGTCCCGTCGACGATCTGCCAGCCGGCGACCCGTGCGCCGGCGATCGGGGTGGCGTCCTCGTCGAGGATCCGCCCGGACACGACGCCGGCCTCGACGAGCGCGATGTCGCCGACGACGCCGTCGTCGCGGACCTCGATCTCTGTCGTCCAGCTCGCGTACCCGAGGTTGTCCGGCGGGCCGACGGTGAGGTCCCACTGGCCGCGGGCCAGCGGCAGGCCCCACGTGCCGTCCTCTTCGGTCGCCGTCGTCGACGTCCACAGGGCGTCCGCGACCCCGTAGCTCGCGTTCGACGTGCCCCAGGCGGACGTGAACCGGGCCTCGACCGTGGCGTTCGGGACCGGGGTGGTCCCGTCCGGTGCGACGATGCGCCCGGTCACCGCAATCGGCTCGGTGAGCGCGAGCTCGATCGGTGCAGCGGGTTCGCCAGCGATGACCTCGACCTCGATGGGCTCGGCGACCCCGACGGACGCATCGATCGGCGCGGCGGTGATCGCCCACGTACCCGGGACCAGCTTCAGCTCGAACGCACCGTTGGCGTCGGGTTCG
>Ga0070728_10005428_pt1 | contig 12575 bp, 10 predicted proteins | sample tdDd471_FD_66723 | JGI IMG/M metagenome (GOLD analysis project Ga0070728, IMG submission 66723) | Marine sediment microbial communities from the Atlantic coast under amendment with organic carbon and nitrate - tdDd47.1 | ecosystem: Environmental > Aquatic > Marine > Coastal > Sediment | place...
CCCTCGACCATGATCTGCATGCCGAGGAACTTCATGTCCCACCGCGAGTCGCACATCAGCGCGTCGATGATCACGAAGAGGTTGTCGTTGACCGTGTAGAGCTTCTCCATCTTCGTATCGAGGTAGCGGTGGAAGACCTCGACGTGGCGGCCCTCGTCGACGACCTGCGTCGCGCCGTAGAGCTTGCCGTCGAAGAACTGGACCGCCTCGGTGACCTGCGCCGCCGCGAACAGCGCGCCCTGCTCTCCGTGCAGGAACTGGCTGAGCATCCAGCTGACCATCGAGTGCTGCAGCACCCCCCTCTCCTTCACGCTGAAGCGGCAGCCGATCATCTCCTCGAGCAGGTCGTAGGCGAAGAAGTCCTCCGGCACGAGCGGCACCGCGGGATCGAACGGATCGACGCTGGTGTGCCAGGCGAGGTCCGACCCGTTCCACTGCCCGCGCTTGGCGCGGTCGTACAGCTCCGCCATCTCCGGGAAGTCGTGCGGGTAGCTCCAGTCGAAGTAGGCGCGGTGGCTCGCGGGCATCGTCGTGGGGACGTTCTGCTTGCCCCGCTTGAGCAGCGTCCCGCGCACCGCCGAGGGCCCGATGCTCGAGAGCACGCGCGGGTCGTGCACCTGCATCAGGACCGACAGCGCGTCGGTGTATCCCTCGACCTGGCTGCGAACGCGGTTGGGCAGCAGGCCCATGACTCGGTCGGAAATCATCTCGTCGTCCTCCGTCTCAGCCGATCGAGGCCAGGAAGTTTCGGATCTTCGCGCGGTGCATCCCCGTGAGGACGCCGTGGATGACCGGGAGCGCCTGCTCGATCATCTCGGCGGCGCGCTCCTCGGGCAGGTCGTCGCCGACGCGCGACGCGATCAGCTGCGCCTCGCGCTGGAACAGCTGGGTCACGATCTCGTCGTACATGCGCAGGTCCTCGGGGGTGATGTTCAGCTCGCGCGCGATGCCGAGCTTGGTCACCTCGGCCCACGCCTCGAGCAGCCACACGTCGTCTTGCGCGACCACGCGGTGCCCCGTCTGCTCGTCGGTGCGCACGCCGATGAGCTCGAGCTCGAACAGGCGCTGCACGTCCGCCCGCGAGAGCCCGAGCCGCTGCACGAGGTCGTCGATCGCGACGGTCTGCCCCGGCGAGTCCTCGAACGACGTCTGCAGGTGCTGCTTCACGCCGAGCAGGAAGCCGCGCTGCTCCTGGCTGAACGCGCTCTGCTGATCGTCGAGGATCGCCTTGATCGCCTTGAGCGGCAGGAAGCGCTCGTGCTGAAGGCGCTTGATCAGCTTGAGCCGCTCGAGGTGCTCCTCGCCGTACCACGCCATGTTGCGGCCGGTCTTCTTGCCCGGCGGCAGCAGCTCGCGCTGAATGTAGAAGTGGATGGCCTGCCGCCCGAGCCCGGTGAGCTCGCACAGGTCCTTCATCCGGTAAGGGAACGGATCGGGCTCGACGCCCTCTTCGGCGGTCGCCGCGGTCACTTCTCCACCTCCACGTTGGCGGCGCCCATCGGCCGCGAGACACACGCGAGCACCCAGCCGTCGGCGCGCTCGGCGTCCGACAGGCAGTTGGGCTCCTCCATCAGGACCTCGCCCTCGACGAGCTTGCACTTGCACGCGGCGCAGCCGCCCATCGCGCACGAGAACGGCATGTCCGCGCCCGCGGCGAGGCCCGCCTCGAGCAGCGTGTCGCCGGGCGCCACGGGCACGAGGTGGTCCGCGTCGTCCACGCGCAGGCGCACCGTGACCGTCTCCTTCGGCAGGTCGACGGCCGACGGCGCGTCGCCCGGCGAGCGGAAGCGCTCCTCGAAGATCGCGTCGGCGGGCACGCCGCGCGCGCGCAGCGCGTCGCGCGCCGCGTCCATCATCGGCTCCGGCCCGCAGATCCAGTACGCCCTCGAGTCGGCCTCGCCGAGCGCGTCGAGCCAGCCCGCGAGGACCTCGGCGTCCAGCCGCCCGGTGCGACCGGTCCAGCCCTCGGGCGGGGACTCGAGCACGTGGTCCACCGTCAACGCGTCGTGCGACCGCGCGAGGGCGGCGAGGCGATCGCGGAAGATGATGTCGCCCTCGCCGCGGTTGCCATACACGAGGCGGACCGAGACGTCGTCGCGCGTCCGCAGCGCCGTCTCGGCGAGCGACACGATCGGGGTGATCCCCGAGCCCCCGGCGATGAGGACCAGCTCCTTCACGTCGCGGGCGACGAAGCTCCCGGACGGGCCGAGCGCCCGCAACGTGGCGCCGGGCGCGAGGTGGTCGTGGATCCAGCTCGAGGCGCGGCCGCCGTCGACCCGCTTGACCGTGATCGTCGCGGTCGGCCCGTCGAGCGGCGAGCTGCTCAGCGAGTAGGCGCGGCGCAGCGCCTGGCCGTCCACGTCGAGGTGGAAGGTCAGGAACTGACCCGCCTCGAAGCGCAGCGGCGACCCGTCCACCTCCGCGAGGCGGACGCTCACCGCGTCGGGCGTCTCGCGCACGACCTCCGCGACCGCGAGGGGCCGCGGGGTGACGCCGACCGGCGGCGCGGGCTGCTTCTCGTACCGGCTGCGGCCGCGCTCGACGACGTAGGGGCGGTGGTGGCCGCGCAGCTCTCGGCCGAGCCAGCGAAGGTCGGTCCGGAGCGTGTTCCAGCGGCGGTTCAGGCGTCTACCGATCGACTCCATACGGACCAGTCTGTCGACCGGTCTGTGTTGTGTCAAGCGCCACTATACACTTTACGCCAGGGCCTACTCGGGGTCGCAGGGGCCGTCGCAGGTCTGGGTGATCTGCCCGCCGGGCGCGGTGAACGCGTCGATCATGTCGCGCGCGCTGTCGGTCCGGCGCACCGCCTCGTGGGTCGCGTTGTCGGTGGGGCTGCGGGTGCCCGGGGTGTGCGGCGGGACGTCGGGGATCTCCCAGATCACGAGGCCCGAGTCGGCCGGGGCGGTGGTCGTGTCCACGCCGTACGGCTCGTAGGGCGACGGCGTGATCAGCGGCACGCCCGCGGTCCGCGCCTGCACGTACGTCGCGGCGTTGTTCACGAGCGCGTCGTTGATGCCCACCTGCATGAGCACCCGCTTGACCGGCGAGCCGGGCAGCGGGTCGGTGAGGAAGTGCGGGCTGTAGGTCGCCGGCCCGGCGAGGTCCCAGAACGACGAGCTCATGGTCAGCAGCAGATCGCGCTCGAGCGCGTCGCCGTAGCCGACCTCCATGACCGCGCTGTACATCACCCACGCGCTCGAGCGCTTGATGATGAGCGGGAAGCTCATCCCCCCGACGCCGAGCACGAAGTCGGTCCAGTCGGTCGCGGTCGCGACCATCGCGCCGCTGAAGATCCCCCCCTGGCTGTTGCCGTAGTAGTAGGTCTGCGCCGCGTCGGCCGCGGGCGCCGTCGAGCCGTCGGGCATCGGGACCTGCATCTCGGGCAGCTCCGCGCAGACCCCGCGGAACGAGCGGCCCAGGACCAGGAAGTTGATCGTCGCCTGCCGGAGCCGGTCGGCGGTCGACGTGAACATCGAGAAGTCCTGCAGGGTCTGCGTGATCCGCGACAGGTCGTTCTCGGACATGCCCCACCAGTCGACCGCGACGCTGACCACGCCGAGCCGCTCCTGGTGCTCGCGGTGCCAGCCGTAGGTGATCTCGAGCCGGCTGCCGAACAGGCCGTGGCCGTAGACCTCGACGCGCGCCGGGCCCTCGCCGGCGAGCACCGCGTCGCGCACGCTCGGCGGGATGGTCGCGATGAACGGCACCTCCGCGGTCCCGTTCTGCGCCGGCATCCCGTCGGGGCCGCGGTTCATCGTCGACTCCTCGTGGCTCGGCTGGTCGCCGTTCAGGAACAGGGGGACCGTCACCGTGCCGATGACCTGGCGCCACGTGTTGTCGGGCACCTCGTCGCCCTCGTCGGCGTCGAGCACCTGCAGCACCGTGCAGCCGAGCCCCTCGTCGCCGACCGCCTCGAGCGCGTCGTCGCGCATCGAGATCATCTCGCCCCACAGGTTCTCGCCGTCGGCGGTCGTGAAGTCCCAGGCCTCGATGAGCCCGTCGCGCGACACGCCCGCGCCCTCGAGCACGGCGAACACGTCGCTGTCGAAGCGCGCCTGGCGCTCGGCCACGTCGGTGCCCTCGAGCCCCTCGGCGTCGCGCAGCGCGCGGAAGTAGGTCGAGGGCTCGACCGCCGAGCCGTCCGCGTGCTGCAGCCCCTGGATCCCGACCACGTAGCGCCGCCCCTCGGCGAGGCGCGCGGCCGGCCGGATGTACAGCGCGGCGCGCGCGGGGTCGGTGCTCGGCCACTCGTCGAGCTCGGCCCAGTGCGCCACGAGCTCGCCGGTCTCGGCGTCGACGATCACGGTCGTCGAGCCCGGGTCGAGGCTGTCGCCGATCGCGAGCTCGCCGTTGAGCCCGGAGGCGTCGAGCTCGCCCTCGAACGAGGTGACCATCGAGCCCGCGGGGCTGAACCCGTCGAACCGGTCGTACACCCGCGCGTCGACCGCGTCGCCGAAGTCGTTCGTCGGCATCGCGTCGGCCTCGAGCGCGAGCATGCCGTCGTCGCCGCGGTAGCGGTCCGACGGCCACGGCAGCAGGCAGTGGGTCGCGTTGATGTTCTCGCACTCGGCGCGGAACGAGGCGCCGCCCGCGTCGGCGGGCGGGGCTTCGCCCGCGTCGCCCGCGTCGGGCGGGTCGGGGGTCTCGCCGTCGTCGCACGCGACGAGGGTCAGGGCGCAGAGCAAAGCCAGGCGGTATCGCATCGCGTGAGAATAGCTCAGCGAGCGGCGCGCCGAGCCCGCGACGCGGCGCGAGTTGCGCGGAGCCGGCGGGTCACGCACCGTCCCCGCCATGAGCCAGGTCCCCTGCGCGCGCTGCGGCGACTTCATCGAGTCGAGCGACGCGCTCTACTCCGACAGCGGTGAGCTCGTGTGTGGCGGGTGCAACGCCAAGGCCGAGCTCGCGACGGGTGAGGAGCGGGCCGCCGCGGCGATCCTGTCGGCGAGCGGCACCTCGGTCGTGTTCGGCCTCGCGGCGTGCTTCGTCCTCAACCCGTGCCTCGCGGTGAGCGCGTTCGGCGTCGCGAGCGCGGTGGGCACCTTCGTCATGCTCCACCGAAACCCGGACTACCGCGCCCGCCTCGGCGCGCGGGCCCCCATCGCGATCGGCGTCGCCGCGTTCGGCCTGGTGCTCTCGCTCGTCGCGCCGTTCGTCATGTTCGCCCTGCGGCTGCTGACGGGCTACAGCGGCGTCCTCTGAGCGCTCCCGCGCGGCGGATCGCCATCGCCGTTTCGCTCCACTAAGGTCCCGCCGCCGTTGTCTTCCCCTGCCCCGACCGAGCGCGTCGAGGACCCGCGTCGCGGCGTGGCGCTCGGGCTCGGCGCCGCGTTGTTCGCGGCGATCTTCCTGCTGATGTTCCAGTCGGCGTCCCGCGCGGCGGCGCGCGAGCCGGTGGTCATCGCGATGCTGGCGGCGTCGGCGCTGTTCAACTTCGGCTTCGCGCTCACCCGCAGAGAGGCCGCCGCCAAGCGCGAGGTCTCGCGCGAGGTCACCGCGCTGACCATCGGCGTGTTCGTGCTGACGACGATCGGCGGCAACATCGGCATGGCCGGCGCGCTCGCGCGGCTCGGCCCGGGGATCACCGGGACGATCCTGCAGACGCAGGTGTTCCTCGTCGCGCTCGGCGGGCGCCTGTTCCTCGGCGAGAAGCTCTCGTTCGCGTTCCTGGTCGGGATCGGGCTCGCGTTCGGAGGCTTCGTGGTGCTCGGCCTCGCCGATCCGGTCGAGGGGCGCATCGATCCGTGGGGCGTCGCGTTCGCGATGCTCGCGTCGACCGCGTTCGGCGGCATGCTCCTGTGGACCCGCGCCGTGATCACGCGGATCGAGCCGGTGACCGTCAACGTGGCCCGGCTCGGCCTCGCCGTCGTGGTGCTCTCGCTGATTCCCGGACACTTCGAAGGCGTGCTCGCGCTGCCGTGGCCGGTCTGGCTGGCGGTTGTGGGCGCGGCGGCGTGCGGGCCGTTCATCAGCCGGCTGATGCTCATGTTCGCCTCTGAGCACATCGGCGCGTCGCGCCTGAAGCTGATCACGCTCGTGTCGCCGGTGATCGCGTTCGGCCTCGAGTGGGCCGTCCTCGGCTCGCCGCCCGCGGTGCACGAGCTGATCGCGGGCGCGCTCATCCTCGCCGGCGTCTTGCTCCCGCTCGCGGTGGACGCGCGGCGCCCGCTCGCCGAGCCGTGACTCGACGTTGCCGTGCCCGGGCGAGCGCGCGGTGCCCACCCGTCGACCCACGAGGGCGCGTGCTAGATTGACGGCCGATGGCGAGCGTGGCCGAGGATCGCCGCAAGGCGCTCTACGAGGCGTACCGGAAGGTGCCCGCGAACCAGCACGCCGAGATCATCCGCGGCACCCTGTACGTCCTGCCTCGGCCGGCGCCCCGTCACGCCAACGCGGCCTCCGTGCTCGGAGGGACGCTCAACGGCGCGTTCCAGCGCGGCAGCGGCGGCCCAGGCGGCTGGTGGATCCTCGACGAGCCGGAGCTCCATCTGTTCGAGCTCGAGCCCATGATCCCCGACATCGCCGGTTGGCGGGTCGAGCGCATGCCCGAGCTGCCCGAGACCGCGTGGTTCGACGTCGTCCCCGACTGGGTCTGCGAGGTGCTCTCGCCGTCGACGACCGCGATCGATCGCGGCCAGAAGCTGCCCGTCTACGCCGAGGTGGGCGTGCGGCACGCGTGGTTGGTCGACCCCGTCGCCAAGACGCTCGAGGTGCACACCCTCGGCGACGACCGGCGCTGGCGCGAGGTCCGCATCTACCAGGAGCACCAGGCGATCCACGCGCCGCCGTTCGAGGCGATCGAGATCGAGCTCTCGTCGCTCTGGGCGCCGCCGCGCTGAGTCAGGACCCGCAGGTGCCGCCGCTGCAGGTGCCGCCGGTGCAGTCGGCCGGGTCGACGCACATCAGGCCGTCGGCGCACCGCGCGGCGCAGGTGGCGCCGCCGCAGTCGACGTCGGTCTCGTCTTGGTTCTGCGCGCCGTCCATGCAGAGCGGGGGCATGCCGATCTCCCAGCGGCCGTCGGCGCCGTCGCCTCCGGTCGCGCCGATGAACGCGCTCGCGCCGCCGGCGCCGCCGCTGACGTCGATCACGCCGCCCATGATGTCGGGCAGCGCCGCGCCCGCGAGCAGGCGGATCCAGCCACCCGAGCCGCCGCCGCCGGCGCCGGCGTCGCACAGCTCGTCCCCGCCGTCGCCGCCGTGCGCCTCCACGCGGCCGTGCATGATCAAGAACCGACCCGCGTCGAGGAGGACGGCGCCGCCGCCGCCGCCGCCCGACCCGCCGCCGTCGTCGCTCGGGGTGAACCCGTCCGCCGGGTCGTCATCGACCGAGCCGCCGCCGCCGCCCGATCCGCCCTCGAAGGTGAGGCCGGTGCCGTAGCTCGCGCCGCCGGCGCCGGGGGTGCCGCTGCCCATCGCGCCGGTCAGCCCGGGGCTGCCCATCTCCGCGTGCCCCCCGCCGCCGCCGCCGGTGCGCTCGCCGGTGGCGCCGCGCCCGCCGCCGGGGCCGTCGCCGTCGCCTCCGTCTCCGCTCGTCGTCGCGCCGCCGCCCTCGCCCCCGGCGAAGCCGCCGGGGCCGCCCGCGCCGCCCGGGCCCGCGCGCGGCGGCGTCGTGTCGCACTGCCCGTCGGCGCCGTCCTGCCCGTTCGCGAGCACCTGACCGTCGATCCGGATGTCGGTCGAGGCCACGACGCGCAGCGGCTCGTCGCCCGTCACCACGACGCTCGCGCCGAGCGGGATGACGAAGTTGTTCACGTTCAGCGTCGAGGTCGTCGCGTCCCAGCCCGCGGGCACCGTCCCGTCGAGCTCGCCCGTGGACGTGTCGAAGGTCTGCCGCCCGACGATCGAGATGCTCGGCGGCGCCTCGCAGGTGCTCGAGCACCGGTCGCCGTCGTCGGTGTTGCCGTCGTCGCACTCCTCGCCGGCCATCAAGTTCAGCACCCCGTCGCCGCACTCGGAGGGGGTGCAGTCCACGTCGCAGCCGGGCGTCTCGCCGCCCACGCCGGCCGCGTTGCCGTCGCAGTCCTCGCCGGCCATCGGGTTGACGCGGCCGTCGCCGCACTCGGCGGGCGTGCAGTCGAGGTCGCAGGTCGGCGTGATCCCGCCGGTGCCCGCGCCGTCGCCGTCGCACTGCTCGCCCGCCGTCGTGTTCACGTAGCCGTCGCCGCACAGCGGCGCGGTGCAGTCGGGGTCGCACGTCGCCGTCTCGACCGCGCCCTCCTCGCACTCCTCGCCGGCGGTCGCGTTGACGTAGTCGTCGCCGCACTCGGCGCTCGTGCAGTCGGGATCGCAGGCGTCGGTCTCGCCTTCGCCGCCCATTCCGTCGCCGTCGCACTCCTCGGCGGCGGCGTTGACGAATCCGTCGCCGCAGCCGCCCTCCTCGCAGAAGCCCATCGGCGAGCAGATGTTCGTCACGCAGTCCGGCCCGCGCGTGCACCGCAGCGGCACCTCGCACGGCATGCACATCGGCCCGCCGCAGTCGACGTCGGTCTCCATGCCGTTGCGCTCACCGTCGGTGCACGTCCCGTCGGCGAGGCACGCGCCCATGTCGCAGTTGTCGGTGGTGCAGTCCGAGTCGAAGCCGCACGCGCGCCCCGGCGTGCACGTCGCGCCGCACGCCGTCCCGCCGCAGTCGACGTCGGTCTCGTCCTGGTTCATCACGCCGTCGCTGCACGACTCCGTCCCACCGTCTGGCATCGGCCCGTTGTCGTCGCAGCCGGCGGCGAGCAGCAGGCAAGCGAGCGCGGCGAGAGCACCCTGCGTCTTTGCACCCATCGCCAGCGGAAATAGCACGCCCCGGCCCGGGCCGGCATCGCGTCTCGATCAGTCCAGGTCGGTCTCGACCTCGAGCGGCGGGACCGGCTCGCCCTCGACGCGGGGATCGCTCGGGCTCGCGGTCGCCGGGATCTCGCGGATCGCGCTGTCGGGCCGCCGCTCGTCCTCGCCCTCGGGACGCTTGGTGATCGCGACCGCGGCGAGCCGCACGCCCCGGGGGTTCTCGCGCGTGGGCTCGGCCGGCTCGTCCTTGGAGAGGGCCACGTGCTTGACCGTGTCGGCGTACGCCAGCGAATCCCGTCGATCGTCCATCACGGGAACATTCTAGGCGCAGCCGAACCGAGAAAACCCCGACACCGCCGCGTTTGACTCGACCCTGGCGGTCGGGCACTCAGGAGCGATGGCGGACGATCAGTGGAAGGTGTGCTCGATGTGTCGCAAGCCGATCGGGTACGACACGCTCTACTACGCGTGCAACGTCTCGACCTGCAATCGGAAGCGCACCGCGCTGTTCTTCTGCTCGGTCGACTGCTGGGACGCGCACGACGCGGGCGCGCGACATCGGAATTCCTGGGCCGAGGAGAAGCGCTCGCCGCCCCGCTGAGGGCTCACCTCGCCGGGCGGCGTCGGCGCCGCGCGAACGAGATCGCGACCACCGCCAGCGGCCACGCCCACGACATGGGCAGAGGTCGAGGCGCGGCGGCGCAGCCGTACGAAGCGAACGCGCCCGTGGCGGCCGCTTCGCCCCCATACAGGGCGAGGACGGCGTCGACGTCGTCGGGCGCGAGCTCGCGCTGGTGCGTCTCGCCGGGCCGCGTCGTGGGCCACATGACGGCCGCGGGCGCGGCGCTCTCGTCGAGCCCGAGCACGTGACCCAGCTCGTGGGTCAAGACCGAGGGCAGGTCGAACCCGTCGGCCTCCTCCCGCTCCTGGATCATCGCGAAGGTCAGCGACCCATTGATCATGACGTCGGCCTCGAGGAGCCGGCCGTCGGCGGTGTAGTGGCTCTGCGTGACGGCCAGCCGCGCGCCGTGCGTCCACTCTCGAGCCACTCCAATGGTGTTGACGCCGTCCAGCACGCCGAGCTCGCACGGGTGCTCCAGGACACGGACGGTGGGCGCGCCCGGGACCTCGCTCCACGTCTCGGCTGCCATCACCGCGGCGCGGCGCACGTCGGCGCGGCGCGGGCCGTGCCCCGGCACGGAGCGCGCGACGCAGAGGACGATCTCGGGCGCGTTCCAGCGCACGAGCTGCCCATCGGCGGTGTGCTTGAGCGTGTACGCGCGGGCGTCGCCGGGCGCGAGCAGCACCGCGGCGACCGCCGCGAGCCACGCGATCCGGTGGGGGTGGGGGTGGAGCATGGCCGCTGCCCCAGCGAGAACCGGTCCAGCCGCCGCCGCGGTCGCATTCGAGTGCGCGCGGATCGCGCGGCGAGCGACTCGGTGGTCGCATCGACCACCGCAGTGGTCGCGCGCACCACTTCGGCGATTCGAGCCCCGCGCGCGGCGCCGTGGTACCGTCATCGCCTGGAGAAACCCGGGGGAAGTGTGCTCCACGCAACCGACGTGACCGCGCCGCTCGCGTCGCCATTTCGCGTGCTGTTGGTCGAGGACAATCCTGGCGACGTCGAGCTGGCTCGGCACGCGCTCGCGAAGCTGGAGGTGACGCTCATCGTCGCGAACGACGGCGAGGAGGCGCTCGCGCGACTGCGCGCCGAGCCGCTCGAGCTGGTGCTGCTCGACCTGAAGATCCCCCGCAAGGACGGCCTCGAGGTCCTCGAAGAGATGTCCTCGGACCCGGCGCTGCGGCGCGTCCCCGTCGTGGTCCTGACCAGCTCCCAGGCGCCGCGGGACCTGGCGCGCGCGTACGAGCTCGGGGCGATGGCGTGCTTCGCGAAGCCCAGCACGGGGCTCGGCCGGCTGCTCGGCGACGTGCTCCGGTTCGTGGGGGGCGCGCTCCCCAAGCCCGCCGAGCGCCCCGAGAGCCACGTCCCCGTGTACCCCGAGCCCCGCCGCCCCGTCGGGGTGGACCTGCAGCGCGCCCGCCACGCGCTGGCGATCGTGGACTCCGCCGCCGACGCCATCATCAGCACCGCGCTCGACGGCACGGTCACGAGCTGGAACGAGGCGGCGGAGCGGCTCTACGGCCACGCGGCGTCGGTGGCGATCGGCCGGCACATCCGGCTCATCATCCCGGAGGAGCGGACCGACGAGCTCGAGGCGATCCTCGACGCGGTGCGGGGCGGCGCGGATGTGCAGCCGATGCGGACCGTCCGGGTCACCGCCGACGGGCGTGAGCTGCACGTGGCGCTCACGATCTCGCCGATCCGCGACTTCGGAGGCCGCGTGGTGGGCCAGAGCGCGATCGCGCGAGACATCACCGAGCAGATGCAGGCCGAGGAGCGCTTCCGCCTCGCGGTCGAGGCGTCGCCGAGCGCGATGCTCATGGTGGACGACCGCGGCCGGATCGTGATGCTCAACGCCGAGGCCGAGCGCCTGTTCGGCTACGAGCGCGCCGAGCTGATCGGCGAGACGGTCGACCGGCTCGTCCCCGAGCGGTTCCGGAGCGCGCACCCGAGCCATCGCGGCGCGTTCATGGGCGCGCCGCGGGCGCGCTCGATGGGCGCGGGACGCGAGCTGTACGGCCTGCGCAAGGATGGCGCCGAGGTGCCCGTCGAGATCGGCCTGAACCCGATCGTGACCGCCGACGGCACCTACGTGCTCAGCTCGATCGTCGACATCACCGAGCGCCGGCAGGCGGAGGAGAAGTTCCGCCTCGCGGTGGAGGCGTCTCCGAGCGGCATCGTGATGGTCGACGACCGGGGCACCATCGTGCTCGTCAACGCGGAGACCGAGCGCATGTTCGGCTACCCGATGGGGGAGCTGATCGGCAAGAGCGTCGACGTGCTCGTGCCGGCGCGCTTCCGGGGGCAGCACGCGTATCACCGGCAGAGCTTCGCGATGGCCCCCGAGGCGCGCACGATGGGCACCGGGCGAGACCTCTTCGGGCTGCGGCGCGACGGCACCGAGCTCCCGGTCGAGGTCGGGCTGAACCCGATCCAGACGCCGCAGGGGCGCCTCGTGCTGAGCACCATCGTCGACATCACCGCCCGCAAGCAGACCGAGCGCGCGCTCGCGACGCAGGCGCAGGAGCTCGCGCGCAGCAACGAGGAGCTCGAGCAGTTCGCCTACGTCGCCTCGCACGATCTGCAGGAGCCGCTGCGGATGATCTCGAGCTACACCGAGCTGCTGGCCGACCGCTACGCGGACGCGCTCGGTGACGACGCGAAGCGCTACATCGCGTACGCGCAGGACGGCGCCGAGCGGATGCGTGGCCTGATCGACGACCTGCTCGCGTACTCGCGCGTGCGCACCCGCGGCCGCGCGCTCGTGGCGACCGACGCCTCGGGCGCCCTCGCGCTGGCGCTGCGAAACCTGCGCGTCGCGATCCGCGAGTCGAGCGCCGAGATCGAGGCCGACCTCGACGGCGTCGCCGTGCTCGCGGACGAGACCCAGCTGGCCCAGGTGTTCCAGAACCTCATCGCGAACTCGATCAAGTTCCGGCGCGACGCCCCGCCGCGCATCGAGATCGGCGCGCACCGCGACGGCGGCGTCGTCACGTTCGCGGTGCAGGACAACGGGATCGGGGTCGACCCGCAGTACGCCGAGCGCATCTTCCAGATGTTCGAGCGGCTGCACACGCGCGAGGAGTACGAGGGCAGCGGGATCGGGCTCGCCCTGTGTCACCGCATCCTGGACCGACACGGCGGCACGATCTGGATCGAGTCCGACGGCCGCGAGGGC
>Ga0070728_10005432_pt1 | contig 12565 bp, 16 predicted proteins | sample tdDd471_FD_66723 | JGI IMG/M metagenome (GOLD analysis project Ga0070728, IMG submission 66723) | Marine sediment microbial communities from the Atlantic coast under amendment with organic carbon and nitrate - tdDd47.1 | ecosystem: Environmental > Aquatic > Marine > Coastal > Sediment | place...
TCTGATGGACGTTCCTTATCGCTGATACCAATAAAGATGGTTGGCTCCTGGCCGTACCAACCTGCCAGTGTTGAGTTCAGCGTGGGGTTTTCATGGAGAGCCGCGACAATGTAGTTTGTGATGTCATTAGTGTTCATAGCGACCTCGCTTTATGCGTGCGGTGGCCGTTTGACCGGCACCCAAGGGAATGATCCACCGATCATCGCCGCCACGTGGCCTGAGGTTATCCTCATTGAGCACCGTGTATTCCGTTCCGTCGATAATCACCGGGGTGAGATGAACCGGTTCCCCGGTGATGTCGTCGGCGTGGACTGTGATATCCACGCGGTTGTATGGCTGGTCCGCCACATTGCGCCGCACCAGGGCACGGAGGGGAGCACCGTCAAGGGTGATGTCCGTGCCTGATACGTTGAGCATGCGCCGTAGGGCGGCTTTGCGGCGGTCCAGCATGGTCACCTCTTTCCCGTGGCGATGACACGCTCGATCTGGTTATTGATAAAAGCATCAATATCGGGGACAAGGTGCTCGATAGATTTCAGGCCGGAACGCGGGAGTTGTTTCTTGATAAGTTTTCGGGCCGCCTGCTGAGCCGCCTGCTGACCTATACTGTTTAAGTTCCCGGACGGGCTTAAATATTCGACGGGCAGCTTGGGCTTAAATTGCATCTCCACCTGCTGGACAGCTCCCTCCGCAAGGGAGACGATATGCTGAACCAGAGCGGCGGCCCGTTCGTTCTTGGTTTTGGTGCGGACCCATCGGGTGATTTCCACACCACCCCAGCTGATGATAGGGCCCAAAACCACCACAAGAAGGGGAATCAGAACCTGTTGAATCAGGAGTGCTTCCATGATGATATTTTCCTCTTAATAAGCGTTGCGAATTGTGAGGGGGAACTCGTCCACCTCGGCCATGATCTGCATGAAGTCATAGTAAGCCCCTCCGGAGTCCAGAACAGCCCGGAGGCCCTCCAGATGGCCCACCCTGCGGCCAGGGAGGATGCACCCCTGAGTATCCAGAGAGGTGTTCCCGATATGGATGAGGATATGGCTCCGACCGGTTACGTTCGTCACCTCAAACACCTCGCCACGGGTGGGGGATGTCACACGCTGGCATGCGTACTGCCCTGGAGGGATACAGGAGATATCGGGGGCATTGCCGCGATCGGGAGGCTCAAGCGTGAAGCTGTGAACCTTCCCGTCAATACGCAGCACACCGATGGTGCCCTGGCGTGAGGTTTCGATTCGGTCAATAGCAGCGTCAATCATCGCGCCCTCCGTTTGCGGTAGCGGTCCATGGCGGCCGGGATGTCCGTGCCAAACAACCTCACCACCAGAGCCACGAACACCAGAATTCGTGTGGCGGTAGACAGGCAAATGTCAGCCGACTGCCAGACCGTCGACAACCAGGCGAAAAAGGAGATGAGGTATGTTTTGCACGTTTCCATCAGGTCGTTCATGGGGACCTCAGGGTTGGGGGTTAGGTTGTGTAAACACCCTTGATCAGCATGCCGCATTTCCGACTGACGTCGGTGACGACGGTGCCGGCGTCGTCCACTGATTTCAGGAGGGTTTCCCCGACCTGATGGCGGACCCGGTAAATATCGGACCGGATCTGCTCTTCGCGGTAAGTCTCCACAACGGGCTCTTCCGCGCTGTCCTCGGTCCAGACGAAGGTCCGTCCGCAACAGGGGTCCAACTCGTCATCGCTGTGGGAAACCAGGCCAAGGAAGATATAGTTGGGGTCCCAGAATTCAGTGAGGGTGACCGTTTTTTTCTTGTTTTGGGTGGCTGCGTTGTATTGGGCACCACCGATGAGGACCTGGGGCACGTCCAGCATATGCGCAACCTGAGCAGCGGAAAGCTTTTCAATGTCGATGCCGGGGAAAGTGTACTTCAGGCGGTCTACCACAAACGAGTTGACCTTCAGGCTTTCAAAAAGCAGCCAGTTCATCTGCACCACGTTGGGAATAATGCCGTAGGTCTTCCGCATATAGGCGACACCATCCCTGACGATTTCAATGGGGTTGCCGGGGCTTGATTCGGCATTAATGGCTGCAGAGGCCGATTCGGTGTAAAAATTCGACTCGTTCTGGATAAGGTTTGCAATGCGTTGTTCTTGTCCACGGGCGATGATACCCCGTGCCCGCTTGACGGCGAGGTTATCCACGGAGATAGACCCGGCACGGCGTTCCAGCTTTTTGCGCTCCGAGTCGTCGATGGGCTCTTCATGTCCCTGTTCACGGGTATGGTAAATACCCTCCTCATAGGTCCAGTCGGAACGGTTGTAAGCGCCACGAGCTGCACGAGAGGTATCTTCCATGGAGTTAAACGCCTCTTCCGGAAGCACAAGGAAAGACCCTGCATCATCAAGGACAGGGAGCGACGGCATTAACTGCATGCCGATAAACCCCATGTCTTCAAATCCCAGGCCCTCTTCAATAACCGCACCCAGATCGGGTCGATATACGGGGGTTCCTTCGGTCGGTCTCATGTTGGTATCCTCATCGGTTCGGGTTCGAAATTGGTTGTCCGCATCGCCTTATGGTGTCGCGGATTAGGTCACGGTAACGGTTTTGCCGTCGTTGTAGGGCAGTATCTGTACGACGTCGCCGTCGGCGGTGGCGGCCTGAAGAACTTTACCCACCCTGCGGTAAGTGCCAGCGACAGCGGGGAGTGCTGAGATCTTGCCGGAAGCGGCTGCGAATGCATCCGCATCTAAGGGGATGCCCCCTGCGGCTTCCACTTCCAGGCTGCCTTGGTCGTTGAGGGTCTTCACCGCCACAGGATCGCCTGCGGCGGCGTAGCCAAGGGTGGCTCCGATGGGATCGTCGGTGGCGGTGGCCGTGCAGTAGACAACCGTTCCGGAGGAGAGTTTCACCAGGCGCTGCCCGTTGACACCGCCCGTCCCCGCCGTTCTGGTAAGAGGTCCGTTATTCCAGGTCATGATGATTTCCTCTTTGGTATGGGGTTATGGTTGCGCCCACTCGCTTGGAGGGCGGGCGGTTATTTATTCTGCTGCTTCTTGAGCCAGGCTGTGTGCGCCTCGGGGTTCGCTTTGGCAACGGCCTGGATAGCGACGCCTTTGGAGCAGCCTTCATTTGCGGACATATGGGCGGAGACCAGGGCGTCAAAGTCCTGAGATCCGCCGCCTTCACCGCCACCGCCGGAAAGGACGCCGGGGGTGAGTTTCTGAAGAGCCGCAAGGACAGCCTTCATTGTGTCGCTGGCTTTGACTTCGGACTGTTCCTCTTCCTCTTCAGCCTCGGTGGTTACGGGTGCAGCTGTCACGCCCAGAGCCTTGGCCTGCTCGGCGGTCATGTTGGTTTCAACCATCACCTTCACCTTGGCGGAGAGCTCTTCCCCCGCCACCACACCCATGAGAGAGAGGGCCTGGTCCACTGCGGCTTTGATAGCTGTTTCGGTGGTAGCTGTGGCCTGGTCTACCCCTTCCTGTACAATCTGCTCGTAAAGATTGGGGTGCTCGGCCTTGAGTGTGTTCTTATCCATGTCGCCCTCCTTTTTGGCGATATGAGAGATACAGGTATCGATATCGGGCATGGTCCCGGTGACCAGGCCGAGTTCTATGGCTTCGGCGGTGAGAAACACTTTGGCGTCCATGGCGTCGATGGCATCAGGTGTGAGGCCATGATTTGCGGCCACGGAGTCGCGGAAAATGGCGTATGCGCTTGTGATTTGCCCCTGAACATATTTTCTGGTCTTCTCATCAATGGGGGTGTCGGGGTTTGGCGTGGCCTTGTAGCTGCCTTCGGGTGCTACAAAATAGGTTTCCGTCAGGCCTTTCTGTTCATTCCAGCCGCTCCAGTCTGTGTGGTGCGTTCTCACCCCGATAGAGCCGTGCATGGCTGTAGCCGGGGCGTAAGATTCAATGGCGGTGGATTTTATCCACTCGGCGGCGCTGGTGGCCTGTCCGTCCACCCATGCATAAAGAGGCAGGGAGACGGAAGAGAGGAAGTCCACCAGCTCCAGGCATCCGTCCACGGTGCCGCCGGGGGAGTCGATATCAAGCAGGATGGCCCGGACACCAGGCATAAGAAGAGCCTTTTCAATCTGCTGGCGGACGCCGAGGTAACCGGAAACCTGCCAGGAAGAGTAAAAAGAGTTCCAGCCGTGGTCCTTGGCAAGGGCACCCTTGACTGGGACAATGGCGACACCCTTGGATGTAATGATTTCAGGGATCTTGTCTGCTGCCTTGGATCGCACGGAGAACATGGGGGCGTTTTCGGATACCTCCACGGCAGCAGAAATAGAATCAAGGCCCTCAGGTGCAATGGCCCAAGGCTGCGACAGGTAAGCATGGGCTCTACTCTTCTTCATGGGCTGCCTCCGGCATTTGTTCTGCGTCCAGTTTCTTTTCCCGCGCACGCTGCTTGATATTCCCATCCCATTCGCCGTCGTATTCAGCGGCCACCTGTGCCAGGGTCACGATGTTGTTTTCCATGGCAAGCACAGCAGCTTCGATTTCTTTTTTGGGATCCACATGGCCGCGCTTCTGGGGCCTCCAGTTGGCCATGGTGTAAAGTTGGCGGGCTTCGTAAAAGTCGGGGCTGCCTTTAGGGATCTTGACGAGGCCGCGCAGGTAGGCTTCCTCCTGCACGAGGTTCCAGCAGGGCTGTGAAAAATGGCCCACAAGCCACTTCTGGTAAACCGAAAAAACCCGCCAGGCTTCAAGGAGGGCAGCCCGGGCGCTGGCGAAGTTGGTTTTGGAGAAATCCTTGGCGATGACCTCGTAAGGGATACCCATAGAGGCACCGGCAGAGCGCAGGATACGCTCGGTAAACACGGCAAAGGCGTCGTTGGGCCGCTCGTTCTTCAAGATATGGGGTTTTTGCCCGAATCCGCCATATGCCACCTGGCCGGGGCTGAGTTCCTGGTATTTTTTCAGCTTGTCCCAATAGTCGTCATTTGAGACCATGCTGGCTGCCATGGCGTCGGGAAGAGATGTCTCGATAAAAACAGGAAAGCTGGCAGCAACGATGGCGCCGATCAGCTCGAAGTCGTAGTAATCTCCGAGGTCTTTAAACAGCTTCAGCGCCGGGGCCAGGGGGGAGACTCCGCGTACCTGCTCGTCGAATTTTTGAACGAAGCCGTGAAGCATGCCCGGGCGATGGGCGATCTGTGCGGGAATCGGGGTAAATGTGGCAGGCGCGATTGAGCTGGAGGCGGAAGAGTCATTTTCCCGGGCGTAGAACGTAACGGAGTTGCCGCGCCTGCCGAGCTTGATGCCGTCATGTATGGTTTTATCCGACATCTTGTCGGGTGGGGTCTGAATGCGCTCCGGATCGATTGTCTGAATAGCGAGGGAAAAAAGCCTGTGAGGCTCATCAAGCATCACAGGTTGGCGGAAGAACTCACCCTTCATCAAGAAGTTGTAAACGGAAAGAAGTTCCAGCTCCCAGAACTGCAGGCGGCCCTTGGCGTCGGCCTCCTTGGTCCAAAGATTCCAGGCGAGTTCCTGTTGCTGCTGGAAAATACTGGTGGTTTCAGTGTCCCAGCCGAGGATTTCAGACGGTGGGGAGGATTGAGGCGTAAGGCCGGTGCCTACAATACCGACGGCCATGGAGTCTACGGAGGATGCGGCGTTGGGGTCGTTGATGGCGACATCAACGGCACGGTCCGTCAGGGTTTCGCGCTCCAGCCTCTCGGACATTTTGTTAATTTTCTTGACAACCCATTTGCTCATGGCACCCTGGCGGGTAGCCGCAGAATGGCGCACCTTGCCCGTGGTGCCGGAACCAGAAACAGAACGATTACCTAAGAGGTTGACCTTCTTTAGGGCCTGAGTCCATTTCTTCATCGCGACACCACCCCGCGATTGAGAACCAGGCCAGGAGAGAAGCCAAGAAGGGCGTTTCGCTCGGCCTCAAACCATTTCAGGGTGCGCCGGATCTTCTCAGGGTCGGCGTTCCTGATGGTCTCGCCGTCAATGGTGATCTCCTCGCCCGCAGCGATGGCCTTGAGGGCCGCCTTGTAGGCGGCTATCTGGTCATTGAGCTCGTCTAATGTGAAAAGTGGTTGTCCCATGGGAAGAGAGATAACTTATAAAGGAGGGGGAGTCGTGCAAACTATGGAAAATATGGAAACTGTGGAAAGTATGGAAAATTTTAATACTATATAAATGAAATTAGTATTGGGCTGCCATGTTGTATCATTGCATAAAAAAAGCCCCAGACAACGCTGGGGCACTTGATATGCCTTAATAATTATCGGGGCTTAATACTATTGTTGTCGCCCACATTCACATTGATATTGAAGAAAACTATTTTAATGCTGGGTAAAACCCTTTGCGGTGACCTCAACGGCCCCAGTGATGATGTGATATAAATGATCAATAAAATAAAAGTACTACGTATTCAGCCGAGGTTGAGGATAACCTGTGTCATCATAAAAATGCAAACGTGGGCTAATTCTTTGTTAATGTGCATAAATGTCACCTCCATGTTTGGGTTTGTGTTGCCTAACACCCCAGTGGGTGCCAACTGCTTATAATTTCCTGGAGGGAATCTGCTTTAAATTTGATTTTAATATTGAGATTTTATGTTGATTTTAATGGCGATAAAAAAAAGTCTCAACTTAAAACTATGCGCCTTGTCATAATCAAGGTTGTGTGAAGTGATCTTTGAGGCTCTCCGATTTCAAATTGATCTCACCACCTTCAACAATTGAAGCGTCACTGAAGAATCATTGTTTCTTGCATTCTAAAGTAAACTGTGCTTGATTTTGGAAGCTAATTATACCTCAGCAGAAGACCATCCAAGCTTACCAAAAAAGCATTTAGGATAAAGTGCTCCCATATATAAGGAACAATCATGAAAAAAGAGTTCAATCCCAAGGGGAAATTCGAACAGGCTGAAGCATTTCTTAAGGACATAACGGGATTGGGGCTACGGGTTGGTATTCTCATCCTATTCGCAATCGCCGCCTGGCGATTGGGGTGGTCTCAGCTGACTGTAAATTTAAGCGAGTTCAATTTTTCCGATCTCTTGGCAATGATACTTGCGCTATTTGCCATGGGGATGTCTCTTGCCTTCTACTTTAAGTCCACCGATTCCAGCAACCAGTTTTACCATGACTCTTATGAGTTCACCCAGAGGATCTCTGAGGTCATTGGTCGAATGGAAGAGCGTTTTGGAGAACGGTTGAAGCATCTCGACGAAGGGTATGGGCGGATCGAGTCAAGATTTGATGATATGGCACAATCTAAAATCGAAATCCAAGAACAGGTAAAAGAGACTGAAGGCAAAGAGGAAGAAGAAAAAGCCAAGCTTGAAAAAGTAAACAATGAAATGGAGGAAATGCTCGAGAACTTGGCCATGAGGGCTCAGTTGGCTGAAAGAGAAAAAGATGAGTTTTTTAAAAAAATGCAGGTACTAACAGGTGAGAGAAATGATGCACAAAAACATATTAAGAAGATGGAACAGGAAAAAACTTACCTTCAAAATCAACTAAGTATATTGCAAAAGGAATCAATTAATGACGGTAAAGATGCTTTTTATAACGTATTAGCCTATTATCTTAATAGTAAAGAAGTAGCTAATCTTATTGCGGGTAAAGTTCCAATTAAGCGTATTAACTATCAAATTTTGGAGTTTATAACATCTGAGTCAATGTTTGATAGAAAATATTATTACGACATAGGTATTATTGATAAGAATGGACATTTAACCCCGAGGACTCTGCGATTTATAGAACATGCAGTTAGAGATAATGAGGATTATAAAGATTAATAATTAATCTATATAAGTAAATATTATTTATCCATGTTTTAATGGGGATAAGATTTTTTGTTTGATATTGATCTCTAAAATAGATCTTTCGGAAATGGGTCAATAGTCTTTCCTCGCCGTAATCCCCCGGCATGAACGCATATAGTTAAGTAAGGATGTGGTGGCCTCCAAGGCTGTCTCCTTCTCCTCTTGAGTCAACCCACAGTCAAGTTCACGCTTGCACATACTTTGGCAAACCATCGCCAGCTCCACGGATTCTTTTGTGATTTTTGCGTAGCCGAAGCCCGCCAGAATAAGACGAATCACGCCACCACCTCCGACCTCAACGCCTGTTGAATAACTCTCGCAGCTCCTGAGGTGCCAAGAAATCCCCCGTCAACACATTCCTCAACACACCCACTCAACCCCACCCTGAAACGCCTTGTTGGCAGGTAACCATTCGGCATGGAAAACCGGATCGCTCTTTCCTCTTTCTGGATATCGATTCCTTCCACGGTAGCCGCCGGCCACTTCCCCATCACCACGGCGAGGCATTGTTCGAGGAGATTCATTTTGTCAGGCAAATTCGCAACATTCATTTTTAGTTTCCCTTTATTTGCAGTGGCCTCGGGTGTCCGTTATTGTACGCCCAGCCGAAAATCACCCGTCGAGTGCGCACTCATCATCAGTGCAGGCTTTGATGTATGCATCGAGGTCCGACTCATAAACTCGGTAGCCTTTTTTGGCCCCCACCTTGGTCCTTACAAGTTGCCCGCTATTGATGAGGTTGTAGACGTTGCTCACGCTGCATTCGAGGCGCTGGGCAACAATGCTGATAGTCAAAGCTCGGCCTTTGTCCGGATCTTTGGGGGCGGGGCGGTTGCGTTCGTAGATCGCTGCGTGCTTCATAATGCTCATCTCCTGTTGAACCATGAGGGCTTTCGTCGTTTGTTTTGCTGGTCATCTTCAGGTTGTGATTTCGGGGTAGGGGTTTCTTCTATGGGGTTAGGCTTCGCCCAATGTTTTACCCCTAAGTAATCGTATGCCGTAGAGACATAAACAGAGACATCAAAACCGTGGTTGTCCACACTATCGGGGCACATCCAAAGGCCTGTTGCTTCATCAATATACTCAGCCACCATCATTTCGGCCCAGTGGTCTGTGGTGGCGGAGCTGTATCGCCACGCTCCGGGGTCGGTGATGGTGGATTGAAGCTTGGAGTAAAGCCTGTTTTTGTAGAAGTTGGTGTCGAGCCTGATTAGCTGGAGGCCGCCTGGGAGGGCCTTTTTGCCTCCGGGGTAGAACTCGAGGTTTGTGAACGCGAAAGGCGTGCTCATACGCTGTTCTCCCTTGATGGGGAGTACTTTTCCGCGATGTTTGAGACACCAATCGTAAACCTCTGAGGTAAAGTGCCCCATGGCATCGATAAGGCCGAATGTCACTGGGTAGATATTGCCATCCACATCCTTGTACTCATGTTCCCAGAGGACTTTTTCCAGTGCTTCGAACGTTTCAACGAATCCAGCCCTTATCTGCCAGGAATCCCCGATGATGCCGTAGCCAAACGCTCGGATTTCATACCACCATCCATCGCCCTCTCCCTGGGTATCGGCCCCGAAAAGCAAAGTCGCCACCTGCCCACCACCGGGCACCACACCCTCCGGCCTGTCATCCTTCAGGGCCTTTATCACGTCCGCTTTTTGCTCCCTGCGTTTCGGGATGTAAGGCATGGCCTTGTGGGCGTTGAAAAAGTCTTTCAGGTCGTCGATGTTTTTGAGGCCCTTAAGGAACGACGCGGCGGCCTCGGACATGGAGACAAAATAAGAGACCCAGCTGGGCAGGTGAAAAGCGATGTTTGCCGGGCGGAAGGTCTCCAGGTAGCGGAAGAGCTCCAGGGGCTTTTCGTTGGACCCTTCAGCGTGGAGGGAGCGCCATTCGCCACCACGGACTGCCTCGTCGCGCATGTCGTCGTCCCATTGGGACTCGCAGTGGGCGCAGTGGTATCGGGCGAGGCGGTTGTTTTCCACATCAGACGGATCTGCCTTGCCTCCGCCGGGCCACTTGATGTTTTCGAATTCCATCACCTGATGGCGGCCGCAGTCAGGGCACTTGACGTAGTAGACGAAACGAACGTCAGCGGCGATAAATTCCTGATAGACGTTTCCTGACTCCACCGTGGGGGTGGAGATTTTCCAGAGCTTCGAGAGCGCCAGGCGCTTGAAGGTGATCAGGCGCTTGCGGAGGAGGTTCAGGGCGCTGGTTTCCTTGGAGTCCTGGCCGCCTTTCTTCTTCTTTTTTTCTGCCTGGGGCACACCCCAACCGGGCTTATCGATCTCATCGGCAAAGGCGTAGCGGATGGGCTTGTTTGCAAGCCGGCTAACGGAGCTGGCCCAGCCAAGGTAGATGGTCATGTGGGAGAGGTTCAGCTTCAGGCCGCTCTCATCATCGGCCCTCCCTGTCAGGTGCCGGGCCAGCCGAGGCGTGGTCTTGAACATCGGCTGGATACGGTCGCTGCTGTTCTCCTTGGCGGTGGTTTCATCACAAAAACAGGCGATGATGTCATCGGGCTCGCAATCAGATTTTTTACCGATCCAGTTGAATGCTGATTCGGTTCCACCCGACTGCGGCCCTTTCATCAGCGTGCTTTCTCGGACGGTGGGGTAGTCCATGGCGTCCATAATCCCCACGAGATACTGCGTCAACGAGTTCTGCCAGGGGCCCTGGATCGGACCTTTGGTGATGTTGCGATACTTTCCGGACCACTCCGAGACCTTGATGTACGGCTCATGCTTGAAGGTTTTCCGCTCCCCTTTGGTGAACCTGAACTCAAACGGGCCGGGATTGCCCTTCAGCTCCTCGAGGAGGGCCGGGGACATCCATGCCGGTGGGTCCGACAGGTCGATGGTGGGGATCTCGATGGGGACGTCGAAGGTGTCAACCATTTCAGCTCACTTTAGCCAGATAGATCGGCCTTAAATAGCACGTGAGATAAGATCTTTCGCGTCCAACCACACCCAACATCATTACGAGGCTTTGATCTGTACTACAAGAAACCCCGCGCTGTGTTTTATGGGTCCAACACGTCTCATACTTAATGCCATTCCAAACAGAAATAACATCATTCCATTTCAAGCCGCCGATAATATGCCTTTTTGTGTGCATGTGCATAAGGGATAACCGCCGACCGCCTCGGCAATTGCTTCGAATGACGAAAAAATTATCATCAAGAACCCAAGCGTATGTATTTTCTATTCGTGGAATCCCATTCCCTTTCACAGGGACTGGAAGTTCGACTTGATAAGGTGATTTCAGATCCTTGAATAATCTCATATCCAATCCTTTCCTTAGTAGTGGTTTACCTTACTCATCGTCGGGGCCTCCCTCGAGGATCATCACCTGGAACTGGTCCAGGGTTGCAAATCGACTCAAAGACTCTTTCCGGGCCTTGTCGATGGCCTCGATAAATGAGTCAATCTTTTTGAGGTCGCCACCCACCAGAGCAATGAGCTTTGAGGCATTGCTTCGGAAGTAATGGGCCTGATACGTGTCAAGGACACGGGCGCGTGCTGCCATCTCCCGCGCGAAATCAGCTTTCGGGAGAAACTTTTTCTGCTTCACGGCAAGGTCAAACTGCGAGTTCTCCCGCTGGGCGCGGATTTTCAGGATCTCTTCATGGAGCTTTTCGCCCTGGTCTTTGGCAATAGCTTCCCCTGACTCAGCCCCGGCCTTGCGCTTGAGATTGGCACGGGCGTAGTTGGTCAGGTCCTGCTGACGAAGGGTCTTGTCGGGCTGCAGGGACACGAGCCCCTTCTTGATATCGTCGTAAAACTTGGTTTTGGCGACTTCCCACCCTTCATCCTGGAGGTATTTGAGGGCTGCGGGTCGTTTTAGTTTTTTTTCAGTCTCAGTCATGGGCGACCTCCAAAATCCGGTGCGTCGTAGAACCTCATATTTTCTTCACTCCAAGCCAGGTCGAATGGACCAATGGGGCCGTTTCGGTTTTTGGCGGCAATGAGTTCAGCGACTGTTGGAGATATATTCTTGTCGTAGACCGATGGGCGGTAAGGGAACAGCACAATGTCTGCGTCCTGCTCGATGGAGCCGGAGTCTCGGAGATCGGAGAGTTTGGGGACTTTATCCGATCGTAATTCCAGGGCTCGGTTAAGCTGCGAGATAACCATCACGGGGATATTGAGGGATTTTGCAAGATTCTTCAGGCGCTTGGTGATGTTGCTCATCGCGGATTGTTTCTCGGTATCCCAATCCCCCATTAACTGGAGGTAGTCCAGGCCAATCCAGCGGATGCCGTGACGCAGGTGGTATTTCCGGCTGAGGGTTTCCACCTGCGAGATGGTAATTCCCGGGGTGTCTTCTATGTGGATTGGCATCTGGGAAACAGTGTCGGCAGCATCCCTGATTTCCTGCCACCTGCGGTTACTCGGAACCTTGCCATGTCTGAAAATCTGGGAGTCCACTCCTCCGACGTCTGACAGAAGCCGGTTGCCCAGCTGGGTGGCTGACATTTCGAGGGAGAATATCAGACCCGACTCCTGACAGTGGCCGAGGTTCCGGGCGATATTGAGAAGCAGGGCGGTTTTGCCCATGGACGGACGACCGGCCATGATGATGAGATCTGTGGGTTGAAGCCCACCCATCACCCGATCGTATGCAGTAAAGCCAGTGGACAGGCCGGGAGGGCCATCAGCTGCGTTTGTCTCTTCTAATCGCTCTATGCACTGGGTGGTAATGGCGGCCAGGGAGGTATCCTGACGTGGGGTCAGGTCATCGTGGGTATCCTGCATCAGGGCGACGATATCGTCGATATTGCCGTTCTCGGTGCAA
>Ga0070728_10005434_pt1 | contig 12561 bp, 12 predicted proteins | sample tdDd471_FD_66723 | JGI IMG/M metagenome (GOLD analysis project Ga0070728, IMG submission 66723) | Marine sediment microbial communities from the Atlantic coast under amendment with organic carbon and nitrate - tdDd47.1 | ecosystem: Environmental > Aquatic > Marine > Coastal > Sediment | place...
TCGCTCAATCGGCAAAATGCTTGGCGCGCGACTAGGTGGCGAGATAAGCGGCATAGCCCCCGCGACGAAACGCTGGATAGGTTTGGCCATGCTGCCTCAGGCCGGCGTTGCGATCGGTATGGCGCTGGTAGCGTCCAACCAGTTTCCCGAATACCGACAGGTGCTGCTGTCGATTGTTATCAGCTCAACGGTATTTTTCGAAATTTTGGGCCCTGTCTTTACTCGACTTGCCCTGCGGCGGAGCAGCTACTCCGAAGATATTTCTTCACGTTGATTGCGATCCGGATGATCAGGATCTTCCATATAGTATGAATCAGCCTCGTAAGTGGGGCCCTTCATCACAATGACAACCAGGCAGCCGATGGCAACTGTCAACGCCGCAGTCCAGACCGTAAACACAGCACCCATCGCAATGTAATCAATAATGCGGGTTAGCTTGCCTATCTCGAGCGCTGCACCTTCGGTAGGAAAAAGGCGGCCCAATATCGTGACCAGCAGTGGCACCGCGGTCCCGCCAGCCAGATACATCGGCAGTTTCTTTAGAACCAGGCGCTCCAGCCCGGGTGGCTCCCGGTGGCTGTCAATTTTTCGGATCAGCTTCATGGCAAGCGGCGATTCTACTGTGACAAAGCGTTTGCTGCATTACTCCAACTGCTCACTATCCCTGGCATACGCGGCGTTCCATTCCTCGCGGGTAAATTGATCCTTCAATTGGAAGCGCAGATCGAGCAAGTCCTGATAATAAGTACGAGTGTTGCCCAGGACACCCTCCCCTAATGCCAAGAGGTCTTCATCAGCTGCTACTAAATCATCGAGTGCAACATCAAGCTGCTTGACCATTGATTTCAACTGCTTGTTTTCGGCCTTGGCTCGCGCTTTAAATTCCTTAATAACATCCAGTGCAGCATCCTTGCGCTGATCATCCTCGACGTAAGTCTTGACCAGTTTTTTCATATCACCAAAATCATACAGCGGGCCACCGGATGCGCCGCCGCTGAGAATAAGAATTGTTATCAAGGTTGCCAGCATGATGTTGAGCTCCTGTTCAGGTGACGTCCAGCGCTTTTACCGCGGCATTGAGCGCTTTGCTGTGGGCCTTTTCTATTTGGCCCCATTCCTCCGCCGTAAACAAAACGGTTAACTGCTTGCGAATAGCCAATACATTCTGCTGGTTAACCTCCATCCCGGACAGGATCAACTCCATTTCCGCTTCCATAACAGCGCGCGAAGCATCGTAATCTGCGTTGAGTTCTCTGAGGCGTTCTTTGTGCACCTGGATGGAGTCAGCCGATTCCGTAAAAGTCTGTTCCAGCTGCTCCAGCAGGTCGTCTGCCTGCGCGGCACGCTCCGGGTCGACGACAACGGACTGAACCTCAGCCCGCACATCTGCGAACGCAGCCTGCATCTTGTCCAGCGGTGTTTTTTTCTTGCCCGCACAGCCGGCGAGACTAAAAGCAACAACGATCGCAATAACAATGGGTGCCAAACGCCGCACAAATCTGATCATCAGCTAATCCTAAAACGTTTTCCGAGGTGGATTTTATAGCATGTTAGATCTTTGGTGTCAGACACCGAGCCTATCTGGCTCTAAGCGACATTAACAAGGCGCTGCAATAAAAAAGCACCTGCAAAAAACCGGCGCTTAAATCGGAAAGTAGTATTGGTGTCTGACACCAAATACTTAAAAGCCTCTGCCAAACGCCAGACCAAATGTATAGGTACGTTTACCGCTTTCGATAACGTCGTAAACCACTTCCGGCGCCAGCGTCCACCGATTTCCCAGCTCAAACTCATAGCCACCACCGAAGCGAAGCATCCAGTCATTTTGCTCTTCGCCAAATTCAACACCGGGGCCGGTAAATAAACGCCAGCCGGCGTAAGGATGAAAGCTCAATGGAATAACAACGGATGCATCGCGAACCGTGTCGCTGCCCAGCGCTTCGGCTACTGCACCCACACCCCATTTCTCGCTGAAGCGGTAACCGTATTCAACACCAATAGCGCTCGCTTCTTCATCCTCGGTGCGTTTCCGCTCAAGCGCGTAGCCTATCGAGAAGGCGATCCAGGAATGCGGGATCGCATGATGATCGCCCTCGTGCGATTCACCTTCGGCGGCAACAGCCGACCCCGCCATCGATAGCAGTACCAGAAGAGCTGTTGCCGTGACGCTCTGGCATTCAACGAATAGCTTGGGGCTGGCAATCATTGTTATTAATCCTAATTTTCTAGGGGGTTCTTGTGATTAATTCGGGTCTCAATCTAGTCCAGATGTTGCTGGCACTGCAACCACGCAGAGCATTGAGGCGTTAGGCCTGGGGAACAGCCCATGCAACTGCTCGTCAATTAAAACGCTTTCCTGATGGCGCGAGCTGGCCGGCCGATTTTGGGCGTCCCGCAGCACTGCACGGGCACAAAGAAGCCTGCTTTGCATATATTTGGCGGCAATTAACCCCGAAATGCATTTCATGACGTTAGTAACTGTATAGCCGCCACCGCGGCATCAAAACAGGAGTACGTTATGAATAGTTATCTCTCACGCTTTCGCTGGATTGGCCTAATGCACAAGCTCTGGCTAACCCTTGCGACCATGCTGGTTACACTGATGGCCTGCAGCACGCAGACAGAAACACCCGCCACACCAACCGGCGCCCTAAAAAGCAGTGAAACGAAACAAAACGGGGAGCAGGCTGCACCCATAGCTGCCGATGCGGAGATTCAAATGGAGGAGATTACGATCACCGCACGCAAACGATCTGAGTCGTTGCAGGAGGCGCCACTGGCCTTGAGCTCACGCAGAATGGTCGAATCTTTCGACATGGCAGCGGGTTCGGCACACCAGCTGAATCACCTGCGCATGCCATCCGAACCCGTTAACCGTGAGAACTACGCGCATGTCGACGCTAACCCCATCCAGCTGGTAGACGAAAATCCGGTTTCCACATTCAGCATTGATGTCGATACCGGGGCCTACGCGAACGTGCGGCGGATGCTCAATGAAGGCTATCTGCCGCCACAGGACGCGGTACGGGTCGAAGAAATGATCAACTATTTTTCTTATGACTATCCGGCACCGCCTGATGCGCAGACCCCGTTCAGCATCAACATGGAAATTGCCACGACACCATGGAATCCGAATACGCATTTGCTGCAGGTAGGCCTTAAGGGCTTCGAAGTAGAAGCAGCAGAACGGCCGGCTGCCAACCTGGTCTTTCTTGTGGACGTTTCGGGCTCTATGCAGGATGCGGACAAGTTGCCACTTTTGAAAAATGCCTTTCGTCTGCTCACGAAACAACTGGATTCACGGGACTCGGTAGCCCTGGTCGTTTATGCAGGTGCCACCGGCATCGTGCTGCAACCCACGGCGGGTGACCAGAAGGCAACCATCCTGAGCGCCCTTGATCAGTTGACTGCTGGTGGCCGCACCAATGGTGCAGCTGGCATCAACCTGGCCTACCAGATGGCTGAGCAAGCTTTCGTGGAAAGTGGCATTAACCGGGTGATCCTGGCCACCGATGGCGATTTCAATGTCGGCACGGTCAATTTCGAGGTGCTGATAGATATGGTCGAAGAGCGCCGCAAGAATGGTATCTCACTGACGACGCTGGGTTTCGGCACGGGCAACTATAACGATCACCTCATGGAGCAACTCGCCGACGAAGGCAACGGTAACTACGCCTACATCGACGGTATCAACGAAGCTCGCAAGGTACTGGTTGAGGAACTGTCGTCCACTCTCCAGACGATCGCCAAGGACGTGAAGATACAGATCGAATTTAACCCATCGGTCGTCGCAGAATACCGGCTGATCGGCTATGAAAACCGGATGCTGCGCCGGGAGGACTTTAACAATGACCGTATCGATGCGGGCGAAATAGGTGCAGGCCATACGGTTACCGCGCTTTACGAGATCAGCCTGGTTGGCAGCAAGAGCCCGCGCGTAGACGCCTTACGTTACGGCCAGATGGAAAATATGGGGAGCAAAAGCGCATCAAACGAACTGGCCTTCGTGCGGCTGCGCTACAAGCAGCCTGACGGTGACACCAGCAAGCTGATTGAACAAGCGCTGCGCCGGGACGAGATTGTGGAACTGGACGCTGCCAGTGACGAATTGCAGTTTTCTGCCGCTGTTGCCGCGTTCGGGCAACAGTTGCGTGGCGGAGAGTATCTGGAGGACTTTGATTACAGCGATATCCGTGAACTCGCGCTCAAGGGGCGTGCCGCTGATCGCTTCGGTTACCGCGGCGAATTTATCAGCCTCGTCAATCTGGCCGACAGCCTTGCAGCGGCAAACCCCGACCGGGTAGCCGCGCGTTAGCCCCTAACCGGGTGGGCGCTTGGGCCCACCCGGTTTCGGAACGAAGGACAAGATGGCGTATGCTCTTGCGCATGGCAGCTGAGTTAAATGACACGGCACTGATGTTGCGCTATCAGGATGGCGACATGGCCGCGTTCGAAACACTGTACAAGCGCCACCGCGGCCCCTTGTTTCGCTTTTTGTTGCATCGGATCGGCAATCAGCAGTTCACCGAGGATATTTTTCAGGAAGTCTGGAGCCGGATTATCCGCAGCCGCAAGAACTACCGGCCAAACGCGAAGTTCACAACCTACATTTACCACATCGCGCGCAACTGCACCGTCGATCATTACCGGCGCGTTGGCTCACAGGAAAACGTTATTTCCGACGGTGATGAATGTATAGCAGAGCCCGTTGCGACAACAGGTAATCCTGTCGCAGAAACAGCCAACAGGGATATACGCAATGCACTATCGGCGGCACTGTCCGAATTGCCCTCAGAGCAACGCGAAGTGTTTCTTCTTAGAGAAGAAAGCGGGTTATCACTGGATGAAATCGCAACAGTGACCGAGGTTGGTCGCGAAACAGTAAAGAGCCGCCTGCGATATGCACTGGGAAAATTACGCCAGTGTTTGCCACAGCCGGAAGGAGCAGGTGCCGAACATGGCTGAAAAAGATGATGACGGAAAAGCCGATATGAACGGGACCCAAAATGACAAGCGTGAAGAATTGAGCGCAGAACTGTTCGAGCATTATCTCGACGGCGAATCGTCAGTCTCGGAAGCATACCGAGAACTGAAACATGTCGAGCCATCAGCTGCGCTCGACAACGCGATACTTAGTGAAGCTCGGGATGCGGTGCGGCCGAATAATATGAGCCTGTTCGACCTTGACCTCAGATTCTGGCGGCATTGGGGCAAGCCCTTAACCACGGTAGTCATCATGGGCGTGTGTCTTACGGTAGTTTTGCGCGTGATGGACTACGAAACCATAGTGCCCGCCCCGCCCCTGGATACCGAGCTTGCAACGGCGGAGCAAAAGCGTACCCGGCCAGCACAATCCGAACCCGAATATGACTCACCCACGGAGCCGACCACGCCAATGGCGGCTGCCATGCCGAATGAATCGATTTTGGAAGAGATTACGATTACGCCACGCAAACGCTCAGAAAACTTGCAGGAAGTTCCATTGGCATTTGACGACAGCTGGGGCGAAGAGATTGTTGTTACTGCGCGCAAATCTGTAGAGAAAGCCAGAGAAACCGATCAATTGCGCACTGATCGCTATGTCCATGCGGACGATGCCCTGGAAGCATGGCAGCAGGGCGCACGCCCGGCTGCAGATGTATGGCTGGCAGGAATCGCGGCGGTCTACTCAAAAGACGAGTCATTGGATGAAAGCAACTCTTACTTGTTTGATGAACCAGATAAAGCCGACATCGAAATCGCCAAAATGGCGCGCGTATATCCCGAGGATATCAGGCGTTCCGAAGAACGGAATGAGCTTTTAGCCACCGGGGACGCGCAAATCGCAAAAATGAGGGATGCTGAATCCGAGTCAGCATCGGGGGCAGACTCCGCACTCGTTAACGGAGCAGCCAACCCACTGGCCGATCCTGTCGTCTGGGCTGCTGGCATTGAATGGCTATACGAGAACAATCGCGACGGCGAAGCAGAAGCAGAGCTGGAAAAACTCAAGCGTATATATCCTGATTTTGCGCTGAACTAAACGGCTGCGCCGTGAATAATCCGGGCCATCCCGACAAACAGCTGGCCCTCCGGATACAATACCCCCTCATGGCCACGCAGAAAAACTCTGAATCAACCAAGCCCAGCATGCTGCAAATCACCTGGAGCATGGTCGCGGCTTTCTGCGGCGTACAGAATAACAATAACCATGAGCGCGATTTTGCCTATATCGATGAGGTTGGCTTTAAGCCTTACATCATCATTGGAATCGTATTGACGCTGATAATACTGCTAGTCCTCTACGGGATCGTGCAGCTCATTCTCATATAGAGCGACGCAACCATGGCCGACGTCTGCCAGCCAACCGTCAGACATGGCGCTATCGATGCGCGCTATTGCGCCATTGACCAGGAAACCTGTTACACACCATAGGTTGCATCCATCAGAATAATGTTCTTGCAGCAATTGCTGCATCTGCGATGCCGCAGCATGCCTAAGCACATCTACGAATGTTCGGCCTGTCAGTATCGCGCGATGCTGGCACGAAGATTGATAGCGCAAAGCTAAGACGCTATTGCTGGCTTCGCCAGACAAAGGGCACACATCGTATTTAGATTTTAGGGAGTACACTTAAATGGACGAAGTCGTTTTCACGATCAGCATGGTGTCAGGCATTACTGCCGCCGTCTGTATTTCACTTATATTCGTGGGCATAGCCCTCGGCAAAATAGACGTCTGATCCGCCTTCTTAATATCACCCGATCAATGTGGTCCATGTTCAGTTGGCCCCGCGCAGCGGATCTATTGCCGCGGATTCTTTTCATACGTATGCATGTGATCAACGATCATCGAAGCGATCCTTTTGTTAACGTTTTCGCGGGGGTGACAATAGTCAATAAAATAGTTGGCTTCATCTTCGTCACGTGGAACCGGCGTTTGTATGAGTGGTGTTTGCGTCGCGCGTGCAACACGCTGCAGTTCCTGTAAATAAGGGCGTTTTATGCGCGGCACCAGAAAGTCTAATTCGGCGGCCTTTTCCAGAGCCTGGATTTTCTGTTCCGAATAAGGCTTATCAATGACCGACTCCCATATATCGTGGGCCTCTGCCAGTTTTGCGAGTGCTATTTTTGCGCCCGGCTTCGTCGCTAACTGATCGAAATCAAAATCAACAAATCGGGACCCGGGCTTCCAATAAATCGGGATTTCCGGTTGCACGATGATGGGCGGTGCGCCAATTTTTCTCGCGTAGTTAATCATCTGCAGAAAATACTGACCAAAGTCGCCGACGGTCGACCTCAGCACCATCTGGTCAGGCACGCGTTTATGCCGCCAGTTTCTGAACTTCTCAACCACGGCAGGGCTGTGCAGATGGAGACGCAGGTGTTTTTTGTCCTGCAGATTAGCCTCCCACAGGCTGTCATTGTTGCCATAGTGGATCAATACGTAACTGGGCACTATCCCATCGCGTGCAAAGCGCTTTTGCAGCATTTTAAGTCGTCGGATTCCGGATAGCGCCGTGTGGCCGGGTATGCCTGCGTTGACTACTTCAAATTCGTCACCGACCCTGTCGCGCAACATATCGGTGAAGTTTTTGTAACGAAAAAATGCGGATATAGGCAGCAGCCCTTTCGCTTTACGCTCCCGGTTAACCGGTGAAATAGAGGTATCCCATCCGGATGTTGAAGACTCACCCACGCTCAGAATAACGCGCTTACCGTTCGCCTTGATCTTTGCGACCATCTGGCCATAGGTCTTGAAGCCATCTTCCTCCAGGAAGTCCTGCCCGGGTTGCAGCACCCTGTAAAGATAATGGTCAGGACGAAACGAAGTACCTCCCTTAAGCAGATGCTCGGTCACGGTTTCCTGATCGTTCGAATTGTCTATGGTATCTGGCATGAATGGCGTAAATGATGACAGTCGGCCCCCGCCATTGGAAGGCAGGACCGATTTATTTTTGACCGGGCACATGTGGCCGCTATTATGGCAATAACCCGGACCAAACCGACCGGCGTGGGCCTGCGCCACCGGTCAGCGCGGGAAAGGCTAATGATCAGGGTTCGAACTGGTTACCATTAACTGTGATACAAGTGCATTCAGCTACGTAATCAAGTTCCGGATCTAGCCTTTGTTATTTAATTCAATCGAATTTCTGCTATTTCTGCCGACGGTATTTGGACTCTACTGGTTTGTACTGTCATCCAGCACACGGTGGCAAAACCTGCTCATCCTGTTCGCCAGTTATGTCTTTTATGGCTGGTGGGACTGGCGTTTTCTCGGGCTTATAGCCCTCAGCACTGTCGTAGACTATGGCGTAGGCATAGCGCTGGCCAGCGCGCGCCATACAACCGGGCGCCGACTTTTGCTGCTGACCAGCCTGGCAACGAACCTTGGCCTGCTCGGGGTTTTTAAGTACTTTAATTTCTTTGTTGACTCCTGGGTCTCTGCCTGGGGATCACTGGGCGTTGAGATGCACCCGGTAACGATGCAGATTATTCTGCCTGTCGGAATATCGTTCTATACATTCCAGACTCTCAGTTACACCATAGATATTTATCGCAAGCGAATCGAGCCAAGCCGCGATCTGGTTTCCTTCGCTGCATTTGTTGCTTTTTTCCCGCAGCTTGTCGCCGGGCCAATCGAGCGAGCGTCAAATCTGCTGCCACAGTTTTTGCGGCCGCGATCATTTTCCTATGCGGATAGCACCGAAGGACTGCGGCAGATTCTGTGGGGGATGTTCAAAAAGGTTGTTATTGCAGATCAACTGGCAATCCACGTCGACTTTATATTTGCAAACTACCAGACGCTGCCAGGTGAGATTCTGCTGCTGGGTACCGTGTTTTTTGCGTTCCAGATCTATTGCGATTTCTCGGGCTATTCGGACATTGCGATCGGCACTGCCCGGCTATTTGGCTTCCGGCTAATGGTCAACTTTCGCTACCCCTATTTCGCACGCGACATCGGGGAATTCTGGCGCCGCTGGCATATCTCCCTTTCGACCTGGTTTCGTGATTACCTCTACATACCGCTCGGCGGCTCACGCGGCAGCAAACTTCTAACCCTGCGCAATATCGTAGCTGTTTTCGTGATCAGCGGATTGTGGCATGGCGCTAGCTGGACATTCATTGCGTGGGGTCTGCTGCACGCAATGTACTTCCTGCCTTTTATATTGAGTAATTCACACCGCAGCTACCTCGATGATGCCGCTGGCGGCAGAGGCCTGCCGAGCTTGCGAGAGCTCGGCGCAATAATGCTCACCTTCCTGGCGACCAGCCTAGCCTGGGTATTTTTTCGCGCGCCCAGTCTCGAACAGGCTGCCGGGTATCTGGCTGGCCTGGTGCAGAATGGCGTCGGGTTTAACGCGGGCACAGCGACCTACCTGCCATCACTCGCAATGATTCTGGCGCTTGTGTGTGTCGAGTGGAGTTACCGGACCAGAGAATTTCCCCTATCCAGTCCCAACTGGCCCAAACCGTTGCGTATGCTGATTTATTTTGGGCTGTTTTACTGGATCGTGATCACCTCCAAGAAAACTACTGAATTTATTTACTTTCAGTTTTAGTGAGCGAGCGCATGGACAAGACAAAGCTGAAACTGTTCGTTCGCCAGACCATGCTAACCGCCATCGGCTTTCTGGCCCTGTCTCTATTGGTTACGACCGTAATCTACAGCGTGTTGGGTGATCGCCCTTTGGCCGATGTCGAATCTGGGTTGCTAACTGAGAAAGAGCGCATCGTCAGAGCTGACAGCAGTATAAACACGATCTTTGTTGGCTCCAGCATTACCTTCAGACAAATTAACCCTGAAGTTTTCGATACCAGCGCATCGGACAGCAATAAATATTATTCGTATAACCTGGGTAACCCCGGCCTCTATCCAATGCGTTCCATCAGTTACCTGGAACATCTCATTGACAACCCGCCACCCAACGTGAAGTACATTGTTAGCGAACTCTTCAGGCTGGATACGGTCGCTGTCAACTACAAATCTCCGGAGATCATGCGAATTACCGGGTTTGGGCCGTTCATTGACGACCTCCAGACCATAGGCACTGCCAATTTTCCATTGGACTACAAGCTGTATCTGGCAACACAATATTTGCGCGCCCTCGCATTCAAAGCGTTTGGCTTTGGCATGAAAACTTACCTTCAGTACCATCGCACTCCAAGAGCCAGAGACCTTGAGCGCATTGAAAAATCTTTACGCGGGTTTTATCCCAAGGATACTGAGATACAGCTAACCAGCGAAGCCGAAATGGTACAAAAGCTGGTCAATGTCCGTTTGGAGCTGGAAGAAAGGCCACAACTTCTTGAGCAACGCAGGACACTGCATATCGATAAGTATGCACGCCAGTGGCTGCCACAAGACAACCCCTTCGTCGAAAAACTCGTCAGCCTGATCAGGAAGGCTGATGCAAAAGGCATAAAGCTGGTCTATTTTTTACCCCCACTGCAGACAGTGCGTGGCCTGCACTTCGCCTACCCCATCTACCAGGCTTTACCGGTGGAAAGCCGGATTGATTTATCCGACCCTCGTAAATTCCCGGAGCTCTACCAGACAGAAAACGTATTTGACCTGGAACACGTCAATAACAACGGTGCAGTTTTTCTTTCCCGTTATCTGGCCGACGAATTTGCCAGCCTGCAGGACAAGCAAAAGTAAGCCCCACTATTAATGCCTGCCAAGTCATTGGTTCGAGCGAACAGTTACAACGGTAGCGATAGCCTACAAACACATCCCGCCATCGATATGCATCGTGGTGCCGCTGACAAAAGTGCTGCGCTCGGAAATCAGATAGGCTGCGGCCTCACCGGCATCATGCTCGGGATCACCAAAGCGGCCGACATGATGCTTGGCCGCATTTTTCTCCTGTAAAGCGGGCATGGCCTCGTGAAACTGGATAGCCTTTTCAGTTTCGAATACACCGAATAATAAGGTATTGATGCGAATACCCTGGCGCGAATATTCCAGCGCGGCCGCCTGCGTCAGCCCTTCAACCGCGAGCTTCGATGCGATGTAAGGCGCCATCCGCATACCGGTGTCGCGCGTTGCGCCCGAACTGATATTAATAATGGAGTAGTTGTCTCCGGTTTCTGCGCCCTGCGCGAGGAACTGTTTGATCGCGAATTTCATGCCCAGATAGGTTCCGGTCACATTGGTGCGCATCACCTGTTCGAAACTCTCTAACGATTCATCTGCCAGCAACTGGAAATCACCGGGGAAAACGGCGTTATTAATAATTGCGTCCAGACGGCCGAACTTGTCTACTGCGAACTTAACGGCGTTTTCGTTGTCCGCTTCGCTGGTGATATCCATCTGCAAATAGGCCACATCGTCGGCTGCGACGCTTGCGACCTCAATCAGGCGCGCCAAAGCCGTTTCACCTGTATCGCTATTACGACTGGTGATGACCACATTCGCCCCGTATTTTGCCAACCGCGTCGCCATGCCAAAACCTATACCCATCGTACCACCGGTAACGATTACGACTTTACCGTCAAGCTCTTTATTGTTTGACATACTTTGTCCTTTGGATTCTTTACGTTTGGCCATTTTCGGCTTGGGTGCGCTGCCATCACTGCTGGGCGCCTCACCACCATTTTGTTTTGCCTGCAACTCTTCCAGCAACTTCACAGTCACGAAATTGGTGCCGCGGGCCTTCGCCTCTTTCTCTGCATTCTTGATAATCATTGGCTGAATAAAGCCAGGTGCTTTTTCGATACGCGCCAACGCCTCGTCTTCCCATTCCAGGGTCGCATTGGATTTCGCGTCTCGCGGGACGACTGGTTCGGATTTCCCGTAGTCAATGGGTCGGCTCGGTTCCTTGCTATCGATATCAACAAAACGAAGATCACGTACCGATGTTTCAGTAATATCACTGGGATGAATAAGCGGCATAGCGGCTGTTACCCAACCATCAGGAATAGCCTTGCGGTTAGGTGAAGGAATAATCCGCACCGCCTGATCCGGGCCCTGCAATTTTGACCGGTCAATCTGCCAGCCTTTATTTCGCAGATTCTCCATCAGGCCCCAGTAGGTCAGCATAATCTTATCTTCATCATGCGTATAAATCCCATTGGGATTCGGCCCTGTGGCCGCAACGTTGGGCCGCTGTGACTCGGCCAGCACCTTGTCCTGGTGCACGTTCTGCAGATTGCGGCGGGTGTGTTCGGTATCGAAATCTTCCTCCATACGGTAGTTGCGGAAGAACATATGCCGCATCATCGTGCGGTGCTCATCGATTGGCGTAGTGAATTCATAGAAAATGTTGAATTCGCCGGAACCAATGCCACCAATTTCCACCTGACCACGCAACGTGAAGCCCGGCACGAAATATTTCATTATCGATTCGACCTTCGCATCTTTCTCACGCATTTCCTGCCAGACGCCTTCGCTCGGGGCAGCATTTACCTGCATGACTGACTGGAAACCATGCTCAGTAGCGGTAACGTGATGTTCCGGCGCCTGAATCGGGTTTTCGTTGCCCTGGAACAGGATGCCGTGCACTACGGGCAGATGCACATAGTCAAGATTGGTGAACTTGGCAGTGTGGTAATCGGCTTCCCAGATTTCTTCGTTGGT
>Ga0070728_10005437_pt1 | contig 12554 bp, 8 predicted proteins | sample tdDd471_FD_66723 | JGI IMG/M metagenome (GOLD analysis project Ga0070728, IMG submission 66723) | Marine sediment microbial communities from the Atlantic coast under amendment with organic carbon and nitrate - tdDd47.1 | ecosystem: Environmental > Aquatic > Marine > Coastal > Sediment | place...
AATCCATAAATAAGAATCTGGGATAGAACTATACAAATAAATTGGATTTTCAATAGGAAAGAATGCATCTCTATCACCATGTATAATTAAGGTTTTACTCTTGATAGTTGAAAGTTGTGAATTAGAAAAATTTACATCTGAATAATCATCTGCAAATTTTCTAAACTGCATTACAATTTTCTTTATTTGTTCTTCACCACCAGGTTGATGTGGTTCAATAACTGATCGCCAATCATTACTTAATGTCTCATAATGTGTATTCTTGCAAATCGCTCTAAAGCCGTCTGGAAAATAATTTGTAGCCCCAATTAATATCATTGCTTCAATCCGAGATGTATCCATTAATGCCATTTGTAATAATGATATACTTCCGGCGCTATGACCAATGGCTTTAAATTTATTTATTTTAAGACTATCCATTAGTCCATAAAAATCCTGAGCTGCTAATTTTGTTGAAAAACTATCGGTTGGATTCGTTGAATAACCATGTCCTCGAAGATCAGGGGTGATTACTTTGTAATTTTTTGATAAAATTTCAATCCATGGCTTCCATTCCTTATGGCTTAACATAAAACAGTGAATTAGTAATAATGGCTCACCGTTTCCATATTCTTCATAATAAATTTTCACTCCATTTGTTTCAACATACTTTCCGTCTTGAGCAAATGTGTTGAAAAAAAATAATGCAATTACAAAAACCAGAATGTTCTTTTTCATTTTGATAGAATTTAAAATTAACACTCAGTAAACTCTTTTAGTCGCATATTACCTATAATTGTAAATTGTCAAGTAGGCAAAGGGAGTTTCACCCTAAGCCTCACAGAACCGTACGTGATAGTCTCCCATCATACGACTCTTGTTATACAATTTAACAAGAAAAACCTAATTACTAATGGTAGAATAGATAGGATTTTACCTTACTAACTTTCCAAATTGAGCTGAGCCAAAGCGCATATTTTGTTTTAACTTTTCATATTACAAAGCTAAATTTGTGATTTGGCGCTGGTAGTCGAAGCCACATACCTTCCAAAATTCACAATACGCCTTATGCATTATTGCGGTTTGTTAGCTTTTGGGGTTATTTCACAGGGGCTTTATAAAACGTTCCAGAATTACTTGTAGACCCTATTGATATATACATATTATCAATAATCACTTTGTCCTTGTCGGTTTCTATGATTGGATGAGATGTTTCCCACCCTCCAGTACTAAAAAATAAAGTTTCATCGTCAATCCAATATGTGTAAGTCTCGTTGTAAATTGTTCCTTTTCTAATGACCGTTGAAAAAGAAGTAAATTCTAATGTATCAGTCAACTCATGATTAATCCATAAACCAATTCTATATTCTGGGTTATAGAAATTCGAATTCTTATCATTGTCCTTTTCACATGAAGACATTAAGGTCATTAAATTTACAAGAATCAGAATTGTTATTTCGTTTTTCATTTCACAAGTATTTGGTTAATATCCTTATGATGTGATCAATACAATATTGGTTGCGTTAACATACTACTTTTAACTGCACGCATTTACTTAACGGTGTTGATAAAATGCGTTTCAATGCATTTTATCTTTTATTGGTGGGTCGTCTCTTTCAACTATAAATTGTAGGAACTTTATTTTATTCTCCGTTAATACATTCAGCTAATCAACCACTGCCTGATAAACCAATGCCCTCAGTTTATCATGATCATCAAGTCCTCTTGCAGGTATCAATTGTGTAAAAAATACAACCACAAGATCCTCTTCAGGATCTACCCAATAAGTAGAGTGATAGGCTCCACCCCAACCATATTCTCCTTTTGATCCCATCGTTCCTCTTAATCCAAAATCTTCCAAAATATAAAAACCCAAACCAAACCCAGTACCCTTCGACCAGGGAAAAGTGACCTCTCCCAAATGGTTAACTGTCATTAGTTCTACGGTTTTCGATGATATTATTCGCTTCCCGTTGAATTCCCCTCCATTAAGCATCATTTGCAGGAACCTTGCGTAATCTTTTGCGGTACTTAGATAACCAGCACCACCCGAAAAACTCTTGCGTGGTCCATTCACATAGGCGCCTTGACCAACCATCCCTCCCGGATCTGGAGCCCGAAGTAGGCCATCTTCAGTTGAAGAGTAAACCACTGCAAGCCGGTCACTTTTATTATTTGGTAGATAAAAGTGGGTATCATTCATGCCCAAAGGGTCAAGTATGCGGGTTTTAAGAAACGTGTTTAATGGTTCTTCTGATACAATTTCAATTAATGCACCAAGAATATCTGTATTGTAGCCATATACAAATTTTTCTCCTGGTTGAGCATCAAATGGCAAATTGCCCATTCTTGCTACTGTTGCTTGTATTGGTTCATCCCTATCAGCAAAATACCAACCTTGTATTTCAGCTTTTTCCCAAAGATCGCTAGCTATCCCGCCTCCATATCCAATTCCTGCTGTATGTGTAAGCAAATCACGTATGGTAATTGGTCGATTTGCTTTCACAATTTCATATTCACCATCTCCATTTTCAACTGCTACTGTAGTTTCCTTGTAGGTGGGTAAGTACTTTCCTACCGGATCGGTAACTAATAATTTACCCTCCTCCTGAAGCATCATAACTCCTACACTTACAATTGCCTTGGTTTGTGATGCAATTCTAAAAATGGTATTATCTAGCATAGGAACATCATTTTCCACGTCACTTTTTCCGAGAGATTTAAAATAGGCAATCTGACCTCGCCTCGCTACCAACGCCACCGCACCTGATAATTCTCCATTGTCCACATATTCCTGAAGCGTATTAGTTAAAAATTTTAACCTTTCAGACGACATACCAACTTTTTCAGCCTCTACTTTTGCAAATTCCTGGGCAGATATGTTGGAATGCAGTATTAACGCTAAAAACAACGTTATGAGCTTAATTGAATGTCTTGTTTTCATAATAATTGATTTATTTTGAATTGTAATTAGTGCATTAATAACCGGTATCCTTAATGGCTACATTGTTGTGTCTATGTTGCCTTTTTAGTAAATTTAATCTTATTATTTATATTATATCGTATATGTGAATATTTTGCGAATTATTGAATAACACAATGACACTATTGGCATTAAAATATATGATAGGCTCAACAACATGAGGAAGACGAATCTTAACGATTCAAATACTTAACAATTACGTTGTATTTACTTTGAGTAACTGGGTACTTTTGATAATCGACTATTATGAAATCAAAAATAGATCAAACTAAAAGGCACTTTAATAGAATACAGCTCGTTGGACTTGCTGTCGCCAGTCTTATAGTTTTAAACAGCTGTGGGAAATATGACTTTGACAGTCATGCGATGAAAGAGCATTCCGAACTATTGAAAGAGACAAGTTCGTTCAGATATCCGCTTGAAGACTATTTTCCGGAAACACCGGTGGCTGATACAAATCCACCCAAAGGAGAGATTTACCATGCCGCTGAAGACTGTTTTACACAGCCCGGAACACCCGTGTATGCTATAGGGGATGGAATAATAAGTTTTTCCGGCAAAAAGCGTGGTTATGGTGGATTGATCATTATTGACCATCCGGTCGAAAATGTTTATTCGCTTTATGGTCATCTCAGTACCAGTAGATGGAAAAAGAGCACAGGCAAAGTAAAGAAAGGGGAATTAATTGCCCATATCGGTGAAGCAGAGGAGTGTTACACCATGGTTCCGCACATTCATTTTGGGCTACGAATGGGGCAAAAGGCTGATTATCCAAGTTGGCGTTGGGAGGATGCACGATGGATGGCGGGTCACACAAATTCCCGTCCGGAGCTGCTTGGTTGGTTTCATCCTTCGCAAATTATTGGACAAACAGACTCCATGAGGACATGGCACAAATATATTCAAAAGCGAGAGGATATTGTGACCGGAAGAAGCTTACACGCCAGCGATTTCAAGATCACTTCAGGAAGGTATAACGAAAAGGAAGATTTGGATCAGATGATAAGAAAGGAATTAGGTGAGGATTATAGATTAGCTGACTGGAACGATATCTTGACATTCAGTAAGAACATTGAAGAATGGGCTGATAGTATCGGACTTGCAGTTGGTGGGGGGAAGAATGCTTTGATGATCTCCAACGATGGATATAGGATCTGGAATTCGAGACAATATTCCATTTCGAGATTCAATCATAACAAACCTAGGCATGTTCTGGCACACGATGCAATGGACGACAACTTTGTTTGTTTGGGCTCATGGTATGGGCTGAACAGGCATATATTGGCGGTACGAAAGTAGATCGCACCTCCTAATGCCATTTGCAAGATCATGAAATGCGTGTAAGCACTCTGCCGTTAGCTGATTCTATAACTTCTTACTATTTCTGATTTTAAGCAATTAGAAACGGTTGGTGTATGATCTCGTAAGGGATTTCGGGCTTTAAACCAATCAAGTTACCACCCAAAATTGATGCGGGAGATAATGCTCAAAAACCACTGAAACCCTTATTAACTATACCGCGTGTGTGTGCCTTGAATGGTAAATATATAAAAAGTTCTTTTATGTTTTTAAAAGAAAGTCCATAGGGTGTAAGTCCCCAATGCACAAGGGTGACGCCTTGAAGCAAAGCAAGTGGCAAGCTCGTCAGGGGTGACCCTGGGAGTGAAGTAAGCCAGACTGCGCGATTGGTACTGACGAACAGAATTAAGCAGAGCGAATCATGAATACCAATTAATACAAACACAAATGTATAAACCTGATATGAGGCTGTAAGGCTGGATAAGGTAACACATCATGCCGACGTCCCAACATTCAACGGAATGAAATACCAAATCAGTAGATCAGGCAGCGATTAATCGAAGGACATTTACCTTACCTGGGGAGAGCTCTGTAATCACGTGTTGATAGAGCAGAGCAGTCAGCCGTAGCCATAGTAGCTACCCGTAACGAGCTGCATAGAAGAATGCAGAGGACTCACAAATCAGGGAAGGGCTGAACGTTAAGCTGTCTGAAATTCAATAAGGAAGCTCTCATGCAAATGAGTCTAGCCTTATTTTAAAGTAGGACAAAGGTGTTGTTGGTGTAAAGAGCGACAATGCTGATGCTTGACGAACCGCCGTATACGAGACCCGTACGTACGGTGGTGTGAGAGGTTCTCCGCTAGGTCAAGTACCTAGCGGCAGCCTACTCGATTGGCAACTGGTAATTATTCACCTTTGCAATTTTATTGTAAAAATGTGTTCATTATCTTTGATTTGCATGTTTGATGAAAATTCATTTAACCAATTATCTTTGAGGTCATAATAATGTTTTCTGAGCGAAGTCTTCTTAATTTCTAATGCTTCTTCAACTAATTCACTTATTAATACAATCTCTTCACGGGAAATAGTGTCAATATATATTTTATACCTGTCCTTTTTTTTACCTACCCAAGGTTCATAATAATAAGCACAAGAGTCTCTATTTATTTCAATTCCATTTGTCCTATGAAATTTATATATATCTGACACAAAGATATTTTGTTCTGAATCTCCGGCAATCATGGATTTCATTATTCCATAACCTGAACTTCTTTTTACATCAGTAGCAATTTCATTATCTTCAGTAAGTGCTTTAAGATTCTTTTCGAAACGTTGATTAAGCACTTTTTGTATAGTATCATAATTCGTTATTTGAAGGATTTGCCCCTTTTTATCTACATTATAACATACTGTAATGCCTTCTTGAATGCCAAAAATTTTTGAATTAATATCATTCATTTCTGTGCTATCGTTGAAGATTACTTTATTAACAGTCCAATTTAAAGAGACGATTGTATCAACTGCCTTTTCTACAGAAATTGTTATGTCTTTAAAAATTTCATAATTAAGCGTTTGATTACGAATGGATTTTTGATTTATTTGATAATTGTATGTGTTCCCAATTGCATATTTTGGAATAATCGAAAGAGTATCATCTTCTGTGTATGTACAACTTATTATTGTTAAGGCGATTAGGGTGAGGTCTAATACATTTTTCATTTCCTTTTTGTTATAGGTTATTATTTGTTTTACTTGTTGCCAACGGCCTGCCGCATGGTGCTGTAAGGCGATTTAACCTTACGAACTTTCCAAAAGGAGCAGAGCCAAAGCGCATATTTTGTTTTACATTATCATTTTAAAGCCAAATCAAAGATTTGGCGGTGGTTGCCGAAGCTACAGAATTGCCAAAATCAACCTTACCCCCTTTTGCTTTATGGCGGTTTTGTTATATGCTGGGCATATTTATAGTCATTAGAACTTAAATCCGAAATTTAGACTGGGTTCAAATATATATTTAGGAGCACCCTCTTCAATTTCTGCAAAATCTGCAGGGAAATTGGTATCAACAGGCCAGTATTTTAGTGCATAAGCAGGTTCAAAGTACCACCGTTTTTTAAAGAACTCAAAGCGGTAACCTGCAATAAACTGAAGATAAAGCTGAAAACCATTCTGAATCTTTTTACCATCTTCATCATTATATTGCTTTAGAAAAGGAGTTGCTTGAATAGTTGTAAATATACCCTTCCAATGAATACGTTGATATCCTATGCCAACACCAAAACATCGCACAGAACCTGGATAGGACTCTTCTGAATTCTCATAAGTGCCGATGGGTTCATTGTATTTCCATGTATTAAACTCTGCGAATATCCTGTCTTTTCTAGTAAGCTGGTATCCATAAGTCAATAAATAATAGTCAGCAGGTTCAGGAAAGAAATTTAACATCATAAAAAGAGAAGCTCCTATGGAATGCCTATTCTTAATAATATCTTTTTCCTTCTGAGAGGATAAAGAGTCTGATGGTGAATTGTTTTGACTAAATACGAATGTTCCAGCCAATATAAAAATAATCAATAAATTTACTTTAAAATTCATATTCAAATATTTAATTGATTTACAAATATTTTATATAAAGTTAATATTATTGTTGTCATTATCGGGCTTACCAGCCTTGCATATAACTCGTCTGTATCGGCATATGGTATGCACCTATTTTCGCTATGCCAACTATTATTTGTTTATTAATTTACGTTTCTAAAACTACCAATATAAGATTATGAATAGTAATGAAGTGTGAGTTAATTTTTAACAAACTTACCAATAGAGGTAAAGAAGTGTATTGCCCCTATGTGATTCTTAACATGCGATCGGTAAGTGTTCATACTAAGTAAGGTAATTACGTGTTTAACTAGGCTGACCTGTGTGTGTTCATCTATGATGCAAGACTGTTTTTGAGTACTTACATCATTGTCGTGCCATTGGTGTTAAAAGGATTGTACGTCTAGCTTTGAAGCTCTGTTTTTTAACCTATGAAGCTAAATGGTCTGCTTATTTGCATGGTGTTTTATCATTAAGTACGGCGTTGATGTGCTTTCTGGGGTGGTGCATTGACTTATTTAAGTGGACGTTTATCTTTTTTGCTTCGTTAATGACCTAATAAAAGCGCGATCTATATCTTAAAACGGCTCGTTTATCTGCCAAAATGGGCCGGTCTTGTCCGTTTTTGCTTTAAGTGTTAGGTGATTAGTGTTGAAGTGCAGCTAAGAATGGCTCGGCGTTGAGTTGATATATGTCTCTTTTCAGTAATAATTACATCGAGGCTGACTCTATTTGAGTGTTTATTGACTTAAAATGATTATTAAGCGGGCTTAATTAGCAGGTAGTCGGGCTTTTGGAAGTTAAGCTTCGGGGCAAATACAAGAGGCATTGATGTGATGTGGTAGCCTCTTGTCAGGTTTTATATAAAGAGTAATGCTTTTAACCCAACAACTCTTCTTTTGAACTGTTGGGTTTATACTTGTATATTTACTCTATGGATTATCGCGATACTGTTTTTTTATCTGTTGCCGAAAACCTGAGCTTTTCAAAAGCTGCTGAAGAATTATTTATTAGTCAGCCTGCGGTTACAAAGCACATCAAAGAGTTGGAGAATAAGTATAAGATCAGTTTGTTTGAGCGTAAAGGCAATAAAATATTGCTTACTAAAGCCGGTAAATTAGCCTATTCGCACTTAAAGGTCATCAAACAGCAGTATCGAGAGTTAGAGTTTGATTTAGGAAGATTGGGCGATATATTTAAAGGAGAGTTAAGAATAGGAGCCAGTTCAACCATTTCGCAATACATTATCCCACATGTAATGGCCGATTTCCATCAGCGCTACCCCAACATTGTTCTTTACCTTTTAAATGGGAATTCGTTTGAGATGGAGCAGAAATTGCTTGAGAACGAAATTGATATGGCTTTAGTGGAAAATAGCTCGTCGCAAGCCAATATTCGCTATTCAACATTTATGAATGATGAAATAGTGGTGGTTGCAGGTTATAATAGTGTGTATTCAAAGCGCAAAACGATTTCGCTATCTGATTTTCAGGAAATACCTATTGTGTTGCGAGAGCAAGGTTCGGGTACGCTGGAGGTGATTAATAAAGCTTTGGTCGCAAGTGGTTTGCAATATCAAGATCTTAATGTGGCCATCCATTTAGGAAGCACCGAGGCGATTAAAAACTTTATTTCAAAGTTTGACGGCATTGCATTGCTATCAGATAAGTCTGTTGAAAAAGAAATTCGTTATAAAGAGTTGGTACGCATCAATGTTAAAGGCCTTGATATTAATCGGTGTTTGCGGGTGGCTAACCGACAAGGGCATATAAGTGATGCCAGTCAATTGTTTTCAGATCATCTTGCTGAGTATAACTATTAGTTATAACATATAAAAAAATACTATTTGATATAGTTATAGTGCATCTCTATTTTTACCCTGAATTTAAAAGGGTAAGAAATGATCCAATCAACAAAACATCGGATTTTATTTATACTTATAGGTAGTTTATGTTTAGTGCCTTTTGTATCTCCTGCTATGGCGCTGTTGGCTGGTGCAGCACTTTCTTTTATGGGTATACGCGATAAGCAATTAGCGGCATATACCTCTTTCTTCTTGCAAGCCTCCATTGTATTAATGGGCTTTGGAATGAATCTGGAGGAAGTAATTGCTGTCTCAAGTAGTGGCTTTCTTACAACAGCTATTTCGGTGGTTTTTGTAATGTTAGTCGGCCTACTCTTAGGCAAACTATTTAAAGTAGATCACCATATTGCACTGTTAATATCATGCGGAACAGCCATCTGCGGGGGAAGCGCTATTGCTGCTGTCGCTCCTGTAATTCATTCGCGTCATCATCAAATATCTTTCGCTCTGGGGGTGGTTTTTGTCTTAAATGCTGTGGCACTAATTCTTTTTCCAATAATTGGTCATTACCTGCAATTAAGTCAGGAAGTATTTGGTTATTGGGCCGCCATTGCTATTCACGATACCAGTTCGGTAGTTGGTGCTGGTGCGGCCTATGGCGAAGAAGCTTTACAGGTTGCCACTACCGTTAAGCTTGTTAGGGCTTTATGGATTATTCCTTTAAGCTTGGTGCTATCGTTTACAAATAAAGATAAGGGCGGTGGTAAAATTAAACTACCATGGTTTATTGCTTTGTTTATGGCAGCCATTGCAATAAGTTACTGCTTGCCTCAATTATCAACAGTCTACGATCACCTTTACGATTTTGGTAAACAAGGTATGGTGATTGCATTATTTTTAATTGGTTCAAGTCTATCAATTAAGGATATGAAACAGGCCGGTCCGCGTAGCTTTCTGCTTGGATTAATATTGTGGATTATTATAGCCATTGCCTCTTTACTTGTTCTCACACACTAAACTTTTTGTTATGGATGTTATTTGGATTATACTCATCGTTATTACTGCCAGCCTCATTAAAGGTATTACTGGTTTTGGCTTTGCATTAGTAGCGCTGCCTCCATTGTTAATATGGTATTCGCCCAAAGAGATTATACCGGTGTTAATTGCTTGCAATTTATTTGCCTCTACGGTTATTGTGCTTCAAAAAAAGCAGGTTGTTATAGATAAGCGCTATCGTTACTTAATAGTATATGGGGCTTTATTTACTATAGTAGGCGCGTTTATTTTTAGTAGTATATCTGATCAGATTCTTATCTATTTAATGAGTGTGCTATTCATTGGCTTATCCGTTTTGTCATTAATTGGGATTAAGTATACTATCAAATTGAACCATCTATCCTGTGGTCTTGCCGGAGCTTTTATTGGTATATTAACCGGTAGTATCTCCATCAGTGGACCGCCACTGGCCTTGTTCTTACATTCTACTGGAGTCAATAATCAGCAGTTTCGCGAGATTTTCGCATGGTTTAGTATCGTTACCAGTATAATCGCTTTAATCAGTTATGCTTCATTAGGCCTCTTATCATTTGATACACTAACGACAACCGTAACGTTTATACCAATACTTTACCTCGGTACCTTCATCGGAAAGCGGCTTAATAATCAGTTATCCATTTCAGCATTTAAACGCTTAAGTATGGCTATTACTCTTATTTCTTGCGTTCTTCTATTGCTTAGGTAAGCTTATAATAGATTATGACAGAACGAGGATGTTGATCAAGTGATTCTGCCATTTTTTCAATATTATGACACGTATGCCTGCCGCATTGTCATTAATTGACTAATGGCATAGGCTTTGATAACTTTGTGCCGTTAATTTGATTATTAAAACTTAAAAAATAATAGTAGCGATGCAAAAAGGACATATTGGGGTTACTACCGAGAACATTTTCCCGATTATTAAAAAGTATCTTTATTCAGATCATGAAATTTTCTTACGTGAGTTGATTTCTAATGCTGTAGATGCTACACAAAAGTTAAAGACTTTATCTTCTGTAGGTGAGTTTAAAGGCGAAGTAGGTGAATCACCAGTTCGCATTTTCTTAGATGAAGATAAAAAGACTATTACAATCTCTGATCGTGGTGTAGGTATGACAGCTGAAGAGATTGATAAATACATCAATCAGGTAGCATTTTCGGGTGCCAATGAGTTCCTAGAGAAATACAAGAAGGATGCTAATGCTATTATTGGGCATTTCGGTCTTGGTTTCTACTCATCATTTATGGTGTCTGAAAAAGTAGAGATTATCACTAAGTCATTCCGCGATGACTCACAAGCTATCAAGTGGAGCTGCGACGGAAGTCCTGAATATACACTTGAGGAGGTAGAGAAAGAGGATAGAGGTACTGATATTATTCTTTATATCGATGAAGATAATAAGCAATACGCTACTAAATCGGAAATCAATAACTTGTTAAAGAAGTATTGTCGATTCTTACCTGTTGAGGTTGTTTTTGGTAAAGAAACGGAGTACAAAGAAGGTAAGGAAGAAGAGACTGATAAGGATAATGTTATCAATGATACTAAGCCATTGTGGACACGCACACCTTCTGAATTGAAGGACGAGGACTATAGCAAGTTCTATCGCGATTTGTACCCAATGTCGGAAGATCCATTGTTCCACATCCATTTGAACGTAGATTACCCGTTTAACCTAACTGGTGTTCTTTACTTCCCTAAGTTGAAGAATAATGTTGAGGTGCAGAAGAACAAGATTCAGTTATACTGTAACCAGGTTTATGTAACCGATTCGGTTGAAGGTATCGTACCTGAATTCTTAACGCTGCTTCATGGGGTGATCGATTCACCTGATATTCCATTGAACGTATCACGTTCATACCTTCAGAGCGATGGTAATGTAAAGAAGATTTCCAGCCACATTACGAAGAAAGTTGCTGATCGTTTAGAAGAGATCTTTAAAAAAGACCGTGAAGGATTTGAAGCCAAGTGGGACGATTTGAAGATTTTTATTGAGTACGGTATGTTGACCGAAGAGAAATTCTACGACCGTGCTAAGAAATTTACCCTACTTAAGAATACCGATGGCAAATGCTTTACTTTTGATGAGTATGCAGCTATCATTAAAGATAATCAGACTGACAAAGATGATCAGTTAGTGTATTTATATGCTACGGATGTTGATGCACAGTTTAGTTTTATCGAAGCAGCAAAAAACAAAGGTTACGATGTAATTGTAATGGATGGTCAGTTAGATAGCCACTTTGTTAATACTTTGGAAAGTAAATTCGAAAAATCACGTTTTGTACGTGTTGATAGCGATATTGCTGAGAAACTAATCCCTAAAGCTGATGCAGCTCAGTTAAGCTTATCAGAAGCTCAGAAGCAGGATTTAACAACCATCTTCAGCTCGCAAGTGCCAAATGTTGATAAAGTTAACTTTATTGTTTCCTTTGAAGCATTGGGAGAGAATGATACGCCGGTAATGATTACGCAGCAGGAATTTATGCGTCGTATGAAAGAGATGAGCCAGTTGGGTGGCGGTGGAGGTATGAACTTCTACGGTGAAATGCCAGATAGCTACAACTTGGTAGTGAATGGTAACCATGCTTTGGTTAATCGTATTATCGAAGACGAAGAGAAGGAAGTAGGCGAGAAGGTGGTATCTATTCGTAGTAAGATCGAAAGCTTAGAAGGCAAAAGATCTGACTTGGAGAAAGCTAAAGAAGGCAAGAAAGACGAAGAGATTCCTCAAGCTGATAAAGATGAGTTGGAAGACTTAAATAAGAAGCTGACTGAGTTAAATGGTAAGAAAGATAAAGCACTTTCAGCATTTGCTTCTTCTAATAAGTTGGTGTCGCAGTTAATTGA
>Ga0070728_10005438_pt1 | contig 12553 bp, 10 predicted proteins | sample tdDd471_FD_66723 | JGI IMG/M metagenome (GOLD analysis project Ga0070728, IMG submission 66723) | Marine sediment microbial communities from the Atlantic coast under amendment with organic carbon and nitrate - tdDd47.1 | ecosystem: Environmental > Aquatic > Marine > Coastal > Sediment | place...
TATAACAATTAAATTAAATAAAATGTCAGAAGTAAAAAAAATAACAGAAGAGCAATTAAAATTAGTTAAAGAAGGTCAATCAAAAATTAATGCAATATTATTAGAGATTGGTTTTTTAGAAGCAAAAAAAGCAGAGTTTCTAGGTGCACACTTTGAATCAGTGAAAACACTGGAAGGCGTAAAGTCTGAATTAAAAGAACAGTATGGAGACATAACTGTAAACTTAGTTGATGGTACTTACGAAGAAGCTGAACAACCAGAAACAAAAACGCTTGAAGTTGTAGACTAATGGGTTCTATTATAAGAAAAATTAGTATAGGTTCTGATTACAAGAATGATGCCATGCATTATTCCGTAGGGCAGCAAGTTTACGGGGGACACATAATCTCCGACATACTGCACGACAATTCTACGAACTCATACAGTATCTTTATAAAAAAACAAGACGAGGTTATGCCATGGAAGAAATTTAACTCTAACATGGCAATATCCGTTGAGTATGACCTGGAATACTAATGAGAAGTTTGTACGATTTTATCATCAAACCTTTAGGCGATAGATACGAAAACGAATTAAAGCTCGGTGATAAAACTTTAGTTTTAAATACTAAAATAGAAAGCTTCAAGTCAGTAAATAATTTGGCTATTGTAGTTGAAACACCAAAAGCTTTTAAAACAAATATAAAAAAAGGTGACATAATAGTTATACATCATAATGTATTTAGAGTATTCTACGACATGAAAGGTGTTAAAAAAAATAGTAGATCATTTTTTAAAGACGATTTATATTTTTGTGCTATTGACCAGATATATTTGTATAAGAATACAGGGGATTGGAAATCATTTGGAGACAGATGTTTTGTAATGCCTTTGAAAAATAAAGACTCTCTAAGGATCGATAAAGAGCAAAAGCTTATTGGTATACTAAAATACGGTAATAAGTCCTTAGATGCGCTTAAAATAAGCCCAGGAGATGTAGTAGGCTTTACGCCTAACAGTGAATGGGATTTTATTATAGACGATCAAAGAGTTTATTGTATGAAATCTAATGATATTGTAATTAAATATGAACACCAAGGAAACGAAGTTGAACATAATCCAAGCTGGGCAAAAAGCGGTTGAAGAATTAATTAAGGTAGCTAAAGAAGCTATTGTTGATTCCGGAGACGATATAACGGCTGATAGATTAAAAAACGCAGCAGCTACAAAAAAGCTAGCAATATTCGATGCTTTTGAAATACTTAACAGAATAGAAACCGAAGAAGCTTTGTTGAATGATAATCCAAAAGAAGCTAAAGAAGAGAAAGCTTTTAGAGGATTTGCTGAAGGAAGATCTAGATAATGTACGAGCAAAGCTTAGTAACAGTATTAAAAGACTATGTAAAGCCTAAAGTAATCAATAGATTAAATAGGTATAAGAAATGGAAATACGGATACAACAAGGAGTATGATCTTATTGTTATAAGTAAAACTGGACAGATTGGAGAAATATATAATATACAAGGATTAATTATAGGTTTACCTAAAAAAGAAAATGTAACCGAGTTTGAATCTGACAAATGGGAATACCAGCAATATCCTAAAGAACTAAATAAAATTAAATCAGTATTTGATTGGGATGAATACCCGGTTGAGTTTAAAGAAAAATGGTATGACTATATTGACACAGAGTTTAAAAGGCGTGAAGAAGGTTTTTGGTTTATTAACAAAGGCAAGCCTACTTATGTTACTGGTACTAACTACATGTACTTGCAGTGGTCCAAGATTGATGTTGGGCAACCAGACTTTAGGGAATCAAACAGATTATTCTATATCTTCTGGGAAGCTTGTAAGGCAGATAAACGGTGTTACGGAATGTGTTATCTTAAGAACAGAAGATCAGGTTTCTCTTTCATGGCATCAGGTGAGACGGTTAACCAGGCTACAATATCCACAGATTCAAGATTTGGCATTTTATCAAAGTCCGGGCCAGACGCCAAAAAGATGTTTACTGATAAGGTCGTACCCATCTCAGTTAATTACCCCTTCTTTTTCAAACCAATCCAGGACGGTATGGACAGGCCAAAGACGGAACTCGCGTACAGGGTACCCGCGTCGAAGTTCACCCGTAAGAAACTCGACACCAATGAGAAACTACAAGAGATCTCCGGTCTCGACACCACGATCGATTGGAAGAACACCGGGGACAACTCGTACGACGGTGAAAAATTAAAACTACTAGTACACGATGAAAGTGGAAAGTGGGAAAGACCTACAAATATATTAAACAACTGGAGGGTAACTAAAACTTGTTTAAGATTAGGTTCTAGAATTATAGGTAAGTGTATGATGGGTTCAACGTCAAATGCTTTAGACAAAGGAGGAGAGAATTTTAAAAAACTTTATTATGATTCAGATGTCGAAAAAAGAAACGCCAATGGACAGACTCGTTCAGGACTCTATAGTTTGTTCATACCTATGGAATGGAACTACGAAGGATACATTGATTCTTATGGATTTCCTGTATTCAACACGCCGAAAGACGCAATTGAGGGGCCGCAAGGGGACTTAATAGATCAAGGGGTTATTGATTATTGGCAAAATGAAGTTGATGGTTTAAAAAGTGACCAGGACGGTTTAAATGAATACTATCGTCAGTTTCCAAGAACAGAGCAGCATGCTTTTAGAGATGAAACAAAACAATCATTATTTAATCTTACTAAAATATACGAACAAGTAGATTATAATGGTGATTTAAGAAATAGCTCAATAGTTACAACAGGTAGCTTTCAATGGGAAAACGGTGTAAAAGATTCTAAGGTTTTATTTATGCCTAACAAAAATGGTAGATTTAAAATTACTTGGGTTCCACCGGCTGACTTACAAAACAGAGTGATAACAAAAGGTAATACAAAATATCCTGGTAATGAACATTGCGGCGCTTTCGGGTGTGACAGTTATGATATATCAGGTACAGTAGATAATAGGGGATCTAACGGAGCTTTGCACGGTTTAACTAAGTTTAGTATGGAAGATGTTCCGCCTAACAGATTCTTTTTAGAGTATATAGCTAGGCCGCAAACTGCTGAAACATTTTTTGAAGATGTACTAATGGCTTGCGTATTTTACGGTATGCCAATATTAGCAGAAAACAACAAACCTAGATTACTGTATCATTTTAAAAGAAGAGGCTATAGAGGTTACTCTATGAACAGACCAGATAAAAAATATAATAAATTATCAATAACTGAAAGAGAAATAGGTGGTATTCCTAATTCAAGTGAAGACATTAAACAGGCTCACGCTGCCGCTATAGAAACATACATAGAAACTTTTGTAGGGCAAAATGAAGGGGGTTACGGTGATATGTATTTTCAAAGAACACTTGAAGATTGGGCTAAGTTTAATATAAACAACAGGACAAAGCATGATGCTTCTATAAGTTCAGGGTTAGCTATAATGGCTTGCAATAAAAATTTATACGCACCAAACAGTCCCGTGCATAAGAAAATTTACAATTTAGGATTTAAAAAGTTTGACAATAGAGGTTCTTTGTCTAAAATAATAAAATAAATGAAAATATACACAAACACTAACAGTGCATTTCCTAGCCAAATTGAAAGCAATGAGGTAAAAGCAAGTAGAGATTACGGTCTACAGGTTTCTCAAGCTATTGAGCAAGAATGGTTTAACCAAGGTAGATCTGGAGGTAATAGATACTTAACAAATTGGAACAATTTTCATTCACTTAGATTATACGCAAGAGGCGAACAGCCAGTGCAGAAATACAAAGATGAGTTATCTATAAACGGTGATTTGTCATATCTTAATTTAGATTGGAAGCCTGTTGCTGTAATAGCAAAGTTTGTAGATATTGTTGTAAACGGTATGTCTAATAAAACATATGATATAACGGCTTTTGCGCAAGATCCTTTTTCTGTAAAAAGCAGAACTGATTATGCTGCTGCTGTAGAGCAAGACATGAATACTAAGCAGGCTTTAGTAAACATTAAGGAAAACATTGGTATGGATTTTTCTTTAACTGGAGACATGGAGGCTTTGCCGGAAAGCAGAGAAGAGTTAGACGTGCATCTTCAAATGACCTACAAACAAAATGTAGAAATAGCAGAAGAAGAAGTTATAAACAATGTTTTAAGCTTTAACAAATACAATGAAATTAAGAAAAGGGTAGCATACGATTTAACTACTATTGGGATTGGAGCCAATAAGACTAGGTTTAATAAAGCAGAAGGTATTATTACCGAATATGTGGACCCAGCTAATATGGTTTATTCATATACCGAAGATCCTAACTTTGAAGACATATATTACGTAGGTGAAGTAAAATCTATATCTTTACCTGAACTTAAAAAAGAATTTCCAAATATATCGGAAGATGAATTAAGAAGAATACAAGAAACCCCTAATAATAGACAATACGTAACAGGATGGGGTAATTATGATGAGAACACTGTACAGGTAATGTATTTTGAATACAAAACTTACATGGATCAAGTGTTCAAAATAAAAAAGACAGACCAAGGACTGGAAAAAGCATTAGCAAAGCCTGATACATTTAATCCGCCTGAAAACGATAATTTTGAAAGAGTATCCAGAACTATAGAGGTGTTATACACCGGAGCAAAGGTTCTTGGTACAGATCATTTATTAGAGTGGAAAATGGCTGAGAATATGACAAGGCCAACAGCTGACACTACAAAAGTAATGATGAATTACTGTATATCAGCGCCTAGAATGTATAAGGGACGCATAGAATCAATAGTTAGTAAAATAACAGGCTTTGCAGATATGATTCAACTGACGCACCTTAAATTGCAACAAGTAATGTCTAGAATAGTACCAGATGGTGTATTTTTAGATATGGATGGTTTAGCTGAAGTTGATTTAGGTAACGGTACAAATTACAATCCAGCTGAAGCATTAAATATGTATTTTCAAACGGGTTCCATTGTAGGTAGATCATTAACTCAAGACGGTGAATTAAATAGAGGTAAAGTACCAGTACAAGAGTTATCAACATCATCAGGTCAAGCTAAAATACAAAGTTTAATTGGTACATATCAGTATTATTTACAAATGATTCGTGATGTTACTGGATTAAATGAAGCAAGAGACGGTAGCGCGCCTGCTAAAGATTCACTTGTAGGATTGCAAAAGATGGCTGCTAACGCATCCAATATTGCTACTAAGCACTTACTAGATTCTTTGCTGTATATTACTGTTAGAACTTGCGAAAACATTAGTTTAAAAGTTGCAGACGTATTGCAAAATCCTCTAAATGAAAACGCATTGACAAATGCTATTAGCACATTTAACGCTAAAACTTTAGAAGAATTAATAAATTTACAGATACACGACTTTGGTATATATTTAGATCTAGAACCTGAGGACGAAGAAAAAGCTGTTTTAGAACAGAATATACAAATGGCTCTACAAACAGGAGCAATTGCTTTATCCGATGCTATTGATATTCGTCAAATAAAAAATCTAAAACTTGCTAATCAGTTTTTAAAACTTAGGCAAACACAAAAGATAAAAAGAGAACAAGAGCAACAGCAAGCAAATATACAAGCTCAAGCGCAAGCAAACGCTGAAGCTGCTGAAAAAGCCGCTATGGCTGAAGTGCAGAAACAACAAGCGCTAACTCAAGAGAAAGTAAGTATAGAGCAAGCTAAGTCACAGTTTGAAATACAACGTATGCAAACAGAAGCTCAAATAAAAAGAGAGTTAATGGCTGAAGAGTTTAATTACAATATACAACTAGCTCAAGCTCAGATGGGTGCGACAAAAGCAAAAGAACAAGAAATTGAAGATCGAAAAGATCAAAGAATAAAACTACAAGGAACACAACAATCTGAATTAATCAACCAAAGACAAACAGAAGGATTACCTAAAAATTTCGAGTCATCTGGAAATGATGTCTTAGGTGGGTTTGGTTTAGAAGAATTTGGTCCTAGTTAGAATTACAAACAACTATTTAATTATATTATATTATGTCAGAAGTAAAACAAGAAGGCGATTTTAGCTTAAAAGGAAAAGCAAAAAAGCCAAAACAATTAGCAAACACGGAACAAGCAACAGTTAAAGTTAGTATCAAAGAACCTTTGATAGATGTACCTGATGCTATTACGAAAGTAGTAATTCCAAAAGATGAATTAAATCAAGATCCAAATGCCGTTCAAACACAAAAGACAGATGATAGCAATGCTGTTGTCGAAGAATCAAAAAACAGTGCAGACAGCGAAGGAGTGGCTCAAGAAGTACGGAAGCCCGAAGAAGAAATAAATTCGCCTATACAATTAATTGAAGAAGGTGATGACGATACGTCAACAAATAATCAATTACAAGAAGCAGTTGAAGAGCATAAGCAAGTAACTGAGCAAAGAGTTTTACCGGAAAACATAGAAAAGCTTGTTGCTTTTATGGAAGAAACAGGTGGGACAATAGAGGACTATACTAGATTAAACGCGGATTATTCAAGCGTTGACGACAAAGCACTATTGAAACAGTATTATAAAAAAACAAAACCTTATTTAGAATCAGAAGACGTTAATCTAATGTTAGAAGATTACGATTACGACGAAGATATAGATGAGGAAAGAGATATACGCAAAAAGAAACTTGCGTTTAAAGAAGAAGTTGCAAAAGCTAAAAGCTTTTTGGAAGAAACCAAGAGTAAATACTACGACGAAATCAAGTTGAGACCCGGCGTAACTCAGGAACAACAAAAAGCAACAGATTTTTTCAACCGATACAACGAAGACGCTAAAGTAGCGCAACAACAGCACGAGGATTTTATGTCCAAAACTAATAAATATTTCGCTGAAGATTTCAAAGGTTTTGATTTTACAGTCAGTGATAAAAAGTTTAGGTATGGAGTTCAAGATCCTGCTAAGGTAGCATCTGAGCAATCAAGCATTAACAATTTCGTAAGTAAGTACTTAGACAAGAAAGGTAATGTAACTGATCCTCGGGGTTATCACAAAGCTATTTTTACGGCTACTAATGCGGATAAAATTATTAATCATTTTTACGAGCAAGGTAAATCGGATGCTACCAAAGAAATTATAGGTAAATCTAAAAATCCTAGCACGCAAGCAAGGCCAGTAAATGGTTTTATCAATGGTTTAAAAGTTAAGTCTGTAACTAGTGGCTCGGATTCTTCAAAACTAAAAATTAAAAAATTTAACTAAAAAACAATTATTATGAGTTTAACTCCTCAATTTGGTAGCTTAATACCATCTCAAACACAACAGTTGTTATCTACAAACTACCTGCAATTTAATGCAGCTGGTGCTGGTGGAGCAACTTTCGCGCAACAATATTTGCCGGAAATTTATGAACAAGAAGTAGAGCGTTATGGAAACAGAACGTTATCTGGATTCTTAAAAATGGTTGGCGCTGAAATGCCAATGACTTCTGATCAAGTAATTTGGTCTGAACAAAACAGATTACATATATCTTATCAAGGTATAGGTATCGGAGCTAACGTTGGTACTACTAACGTAATTACTGTTGCAGCTAACGTAAACAATGTTGTATCTATTAACGATACTGTTGTACTTTTAAATCCTGTAACAGGAGTTGAAGTAAAAGCTATCGTAACAGCTACTGTACCTGGAGCTGGTGGAAACTTTACAGTTGCGCCTTTTAACGGAGCAGGACTGGTTACTCAGTTTGTAGCAGCAGCTACAGCCGTAGCAGCAATACCTGGTTTAAAAGTATTTGTATATGGATCTGCTTACACAAAAGGAACTAGCTTAAGCGCTGGAGCTGGAAATTCAGCTGCTCGTATTAGCGTTGACCCTCAATTAACTCAGTATTCTAATTCACCTATCATTATCAGAAGCCAATACCAAGTATCAGGTTCTGATATGGCTCAAATTGGATGGGTAGAAGTTGCTACTGAAGATGGGACTTCTGGATATTTATGGTACTTAAAAGCTGAATCTGAAACAAGATTACGTTTTGAAGACTACTTAGAAATGTCTATGGTAGAAGGTGAGTATAACCAGATTGCTGCAGGTGTAAACGCCGCTGCTGGATTACCTGGAACTCAAGGTTTATTCTCAGCTATTCAAACTCGTGGAAATGTTGAAGTAGGATTTACTGCTGCTGCTGGACTTGACGAATTTGATGCTATTTTGAAAAACTTAGATACTCAAGGAGCAATTGAAGAGAACATGTTATTCTTACAAAGACAAACGTCTTTAGATTTCGATGACATGCTAGCTGCAATCTCTGGAGGTGCTCAAGGTGGTACTGCTTATGGATTATTTGAAAACTCTGAAGAAATGGCATTGAACTTAGGTTTCTCTGGATTCAGAAGAGGTTCTTATGACTTCTATAAAACTGACTGGAAATACTTAAACGATGCTTCCACTCGTGGAGGAATTGATGGTATTAGCTCTATCGAAGGTGTATTAGTACCTGCTGGAACTTCTACAGTTTATGACCAAATCTTAGGAACTAACATCAGAAGACCTTTCTTACATGTAAGATATAGAGCTTCTCAATCTGATGATAGAAGAATGAAGTCTTGGTTAACTGGTTCAGCTGGAGGCGCTGCAACATCTGATTTAGATGCAATGCAAGTAAACTTCCTATCTGAAAGATGTTTAGTAACTCAAGCTGCTAACAACTTTGTATTATTCAAAGGAATCTAATTGATTCAACACATGTAATTCTTACCCTCGTAATATCTACGGGGGTAATTATTACTTTTATACGACGATAGCCTACTACTATTATTATATACTAGCTATTGTCACACTTACAAACTATTTAATTATATTATATTATGGCTGCAAAAAAAGCACCAGCAAAAAAAGTTGAGGTTGCTCCTCAGCAAAAAGAAGTGGCTAAAGCCGCTCCAAAAGTAGAACCAACAAAACCAAGTTGGGAAATAAAAGATAGAGTATATTTTTTAAAAGGTAATAAATCCCCTTTAACTCTAACGATACCAGGTAGGCATACTAGAAAGCATGCTTTACTTTATTTTGACATAAAATCTGGAAAGCAAAGAGAGATAAGATATGCTACAAACCAAGAGTCTCCTCTTGTTGATGAACAAAAAGGAGAATGCACTATGGGGCATATAAGATTTCTTGATGGTACATTAACTGTGCCTAAGGAGAAACAAAATTTACAAAAATTATTATCCTTATATCACCCTTTAAAAGATAAAATATATCAAGAATTTAGTGCTATTGAAGAAGCTGAAGATGAATTAGACATACTAGATATGCAAATTGATGCTTTAAATGCTGCTAGAGAAATGGATATTGATCAAGCCGAAGCTATACTAAGAGTTGAATTAGGTTCTAAAGTTAGTGATATGAGCTCTAAAGAATTAAAAAGAGACTTGATGTTGTTTGCTAAAAACAATGCAGCATTATTCATAGACTTAGCAAATGATGAAAACGTACAACTAAGAAACGTAGCTATTAGAGCTTCAGAGCTTGGTATTATAATTTTATCACAAGATCAAAGAACATTTACCTGGGGATCCAATGGAAGGAAGCTAATGACAATTCCTTTTGATGAAAATCCTTACTCCGCCATGGCTGCTTACTTTAAAACCGATGAAGGTGTTGAAGTTTTCAGATCTGTAGAGAAAAATTTGAATTAACATGTAATCATTAATATAGACCGGCTACTCTAAGTGGTCGGTCATATTATAACAAAAAAACAAAATAATGGCTATAAACGTAGATTTAGTTTATAAAACTGTCTTATTAATACTCAATCAACAGCAAAGAGGTTATATAACACCTGACGAGTTTAGTAAAGTAGGTAATCAAGTGCAGTTAGGTATATTTGAAAAATATATGAGCGACTTAAATCAACAGCTTCGTATACCGGAAAACGATAGCGAATATGCCAATAGAGTAAAAAATATTGATGAAAAAATCGATATATTTAAAAGAATAGGACCCGCTACATACAGCGCTCCTTATTTTAACTTACCAACAACAGCGACCGCTGCTACTACTACACAAACATTTACAGTACCTGCTTTACCAAGTCCAGCAACAAATAAAATATATAATGTGACCAACTGGTCTTCTTCTCAATCGCAAGAAGCTGTAATTAAAGTATATAAAAACGGAGTATTGCAAACCTCTCCGGCACAATACTCATTCAATACAACATCAAATAACATAGTTTTTGTTACAGCGCCTGCTATTAATGAAGTTATAGTTGCAGAGTTGTATCCATCAGATTTTTACAGGCTAGGCACTGTTATATACAATGACACAGTAGAGGCTCAAATGGTGGATAGAAATGAATGGTATAAAATAAAGAAAGCGCCGCTGGTAGCGCCAACAGCTTCTCAGCCGGTGTTCTTATATGAAAATAACAAAATAGAATTATTTCCTGCATCTATTACTTCAAATGTCCAAGTTTCCTACATAAAGAAACCTAATCAAGTACAGTGGGGATACTCTATTGGATCTTTAGGTCAGTTCTTATATGACCCATCATCCTCTACAAACTTTGAATTACATATTTCAGAACAAGTAGATTTAATAAGCGGTATACTTGTGTACTCTGGAGTTATAATACAAGACCCTACTATAATACAAGTAGCGTCTCAACAAGTTCAACAAGAAGACATTAACGAAAAATCATAATAAACCATGGGTTTAATCACTGAAAATAATCAACAGTATTATGCAGGTTCTCAGCAATTTGTATCTGCCGCGGGAACAAATCAAAAATTTACAACTACTTTTGATACTAATTTAGTTTTTGGTAGCTACGATCCTTTGCAGGTTAATTATGCTTTAAACAATTTTAAATTATACACAGCTCCAGCTGGATCATTAACATATACAGAATATATCCTTTCTTATACGGTAACTGGCAATGAAATTGAAATAGCCGCTAACTTAGTTTTAAATACCAATGTTGTTGTTCAATTAAAATCTACAAACGGAGGTAATTATGGCAACAAGGACGCGTTTGGTCAAGCAGTAGAAAACAACTATGATAGCTACTCTTATATTAAATTAGATGAATTAATTAACAATTTTCAAGTAGCTTATGTTGGGACAGGTAAATTAATACCGAGCTGTAAAAGAACAGATATTATATTTCACGCTAAAAGAGGTCTGCAAGAATTTAGTTATGATACTTTAAAGAGCATAAAGTCTCAAGAATTAACTATACCTCCAGGACTCAGTGTAGTTATACCTCAGGACTATGTAAACTACGTTAAAGTTTCTTGGATAGATAAGCTAGGAATCAAAAGACCTATTTATCCTGCAAACAATTTAACTATAAACCCATACAGTACTCCAACACAGGATAGTCTAGGTATACCAATACAGGATAGTTTTGGGAACAACATACAAGGTACATCGATAACAGAAGACAGATGGGCTAGTGATCCGGTAATAAATGAAGATCTTTTTGGATACAACAGAGATGAGCTTTTAGGCAGAGGATATGGATATGGTCAGATGTATGGTATAGATCCACAATATTCTCAAGCAAACGGTTGGTTTACTATAAATGACAGGGAAGGTAAAATGTCTTTTTCAAGCAATCTAGCTAATAAGTTAATTGTTTTAGAATACATTTCAGACGGTTTAGCTTATGATATGGATACTAGAATACCAAAGATGGCAGAAGAGGCTCTATATGCTCATATAAGCCACGCTATCGTAGCTTCTAGGATAAACCAACCTGAATATATAGTCAGAAGATTAAAACAAGATAGAAGCGCTAAATTAAGAAATGCTAAAATAAGATTATCTAACATTAAGCTTGATGAAATAGTTCAAGTAATGAGAGGTAAATCTAAATGGATTAAACATTAGAATTAAATGGCTGAAATAAAAAACACTTTTCTTAAGGGAAAAATGAATCAAGATCTTGACTCTCGTATTGTACCTAACGGTGAATACAGAGAAGCTAGAAATTTATCTATAAGTAGATCAGAAGGTTCTACTGTAGGTGAATTTGAAAACGTTTTAGGTAATATAAAAATATCAAGTCTAGGTGATTTAAGCCCAGCTGCTCCAGCTAATACTGAAATTATAGGTAAATTCATTGATGACAATTCAAGTATGGCTTATTTTATGGCTACTGATTGGAATCCAGGTGATGAAACTAGAGCTCCAGGTACCGCTAAGTGCTACATAGTAAGTGTTGATTTGTCTTCTACAAACCCTCCACTAGTACTGGTTCAAGGTAGTTTTTTAAATTTTAATCAAGGTTATATAATAACCGGTATAAATTTAATTGAAAATCAATTATTTTGGACAGACAATTTAAACCAGCCAAGAAAAATAAACGTAGCTCTCGCTACTAGCAATTCATCACATTACACAACAGAAGATCAAATATCTGTAGCAAAATATGCTCCCTTCGAGCCAATACTAGCTATGGAGAGGGTGCAAACAACTTTAAATGGAGACGTTACAGCTTCCGCTACTATAGTTGTAGCAGATTCTACCGGTATAAAAGTAGGTGATATTGTTACTGATAAAGTAAAGCTTGGAGCGCAACAAATATTAGAATTAGTTACAGTTATAGGTATACCT
>Ga0070728_10005445_pt1 | contig 12536 bp, 9 predicted proteins | sample tdDd471_FD_66723 | JGI IMG/M metagenome (GOLD analysis project Ga0070728, IMG submission 66723) | Marine sediment microbial communities from the Atlantic coast under amendment with organic carbon and nitrate - tdDd47.1 | ecosystem: Environmental > Aquatic > Marine > Coastal > Sediment | place...
CCGGAGTTACCCATATCCAGAGCCTGGCCGGGTGAGCGCAATCCATGCAGGCCAACACCCTTCACCACGATCCGGTCCGGGTTGCGGTCATCTATAGTCACACCCAAATCACGCAAGGCTGCCATCGTCGCAAGGCAATCCTCGCCTGCGAGAAATCCGCTGATAATCGTCTGGCCTTCGGCCACCGCACCCAGCATCAACGCCCGGTGGGAAATAGACTTGTCCCCGGGCACACAAATCCGGCCACTGATTGCGCGACCCGGACGGGCAATGATGGTTTTTCCGGCATTCATTTAAAAATATTTACCTTTATCACGGCTACCCGGATCGCGTTTATCAAGCGCAGCCAAAACGAGAATCACTGTTACTGATTGCCATCCATGTACTCCGCGAGAGCATCGAGCAAGCGATCGTTCTCTGCCTGCGTGCCTATTGTCAGACGCAGGTAACCGGGCAACCCGTAATTCTCTACCGGGCGCACAATAATTCCCTTTCGCAACAGGAATTCATAGCACGCCCCTGCCACCGGAATCTCTGCCAACAGGAAATTACCCCGTGAGGGTACACAACTTATACCTGCGCCCTGCAGTCCTGTGGTCATCCGTTCGAGTTCGGCATTATTTTCCATACAACAGCGCTGCACCCAATCCCGTTCAGACAAAGCTGCCAGCGCAGCGGCCTGCGCCAGGCCGTTTACATTAAAAGGCTGACGCACCCGATTCAGTAACTCGGCAATATCCGGCGAGCTAACACCGTAACCGACGCGAAGCCCCGCCAGTCCATATGCCTTCGAAAAGGTGCGCGTGACAACCAGGTTGGGGAATTCATCCAGCCACTCCAGAGCATTTGGGTAGTCGCCCCCGGCGTGACTGCTGGCATATTCGTAATAAGCCTCGTCGAACACCGCGATAACATGCCGCGGTAGCTGGCGCAGAAACTGATAAAGAGCCTCGCGATTTAACCAGGTGCCAGTCGGGTTGTTCGGGTTCGCAATAAACACTAATCGCGTTTGCTCATCGACGAGCGCGAGCATCGCGTCCAGATTGTGCCCAAGCGGTTGCTCGTGGTCCCGGGGATTTGCGCGCGCGACGCGGGCGATGGCCCCGGTCGCCTGCACGGCCAGACGATACACAACGAAGGAGTACTGATCATATATTGCGGATACCGCCGGTGTTAGAAAGGTCTCGGCCAGCAACACAAGCACATCGTTGGAACCATTACCGAACGTGAGACGCTCGGGCGCAACCTGCAGATGCTCGGCTAATTCCGCACGCAGCGCGAAGCAAGCCCCGTCAGGATAGCGGGCAACATCATCCAGTGCTGCACGTATCGCCTTATGAACGCCTGCCGGCAATTCATAAGGGTTTTCATTCGACGCCAGCTTGATCGCGTCGCGAATGCCGTACTCGCGCTCCAGTTCCTCCAGCGGTTTGCCCGGCAGATAAGGTGCAAGTTCGCAAACCGGTGCGGCAGCCAGGGAATTCAATGACTGTATATCACTCATGAGGAACCGAAACCTAGGCGATAGCTTTCGGGTACGAACCGAGAATACGGAACAACTGCGCACCTTTCTCCAGATGCGCAAGTGCCCTGCTCACCTGCTCGTCGTCGCAATGTCCGTCGATATCGATGAAAAACACGTAATGCCATTTTCGCCGATGTGATGGCCGCGATTCGATACGCGTCATGCTCACACCTGCTTCGGCCAGCGGTTGCAAAAGATTCTGCAGCGCCCCCGCATCTTCCGTATCCGCCGTCGACAACACCAGACTGGTGCGGTCATCACCGCTGGGCGGGAACTGTGTACGCCCAATAACAAGAAAGCGCGTCGTGTTGTCAGGGCGATCTTCTATATCACTGACCAAGGTTGCCAGGCTGTATACGTCAGCTGCCGCATCTCCGGCGATGGCAGCCGTACCCGTTTCGTCACGCGCGCGCCGGGCTCCCTCAGCATTACTGCTGACCGGAATCTGTTCTGCATTAGGCAGATATTCGCGCAGCCATACACGACACTGTGCCAATGACTGCGGGTGACCGCACACGCGCTCTACCTTATCGAGGCTGTCCATGGAACAAAGGAGATGTTGCCGGATACGCAGTTCGACTTCGCCACAAATTGCCAGCGGCGAGTTCATGAACATATCCAGGGTGTGATTGACCGTCCCTTCCGTTGAATTTTCGATCGGCACTACACCGAAATCGGCCGTACCCGATTCAACTTCACGGAACACCTCTTCGATGGTGGTCAGCGGCAGACCACGTACAGACAGTCCGAAATGTTTTAACACTGCGGATTGCGTGAATGTACCTTCGGGGCCGAGATAACCGACCTTAACCGGTTCTTCATGCGCCAGGCAGACAGACATGATCTCGCGAAACAGGCGTACGATCTCTTCGTCGCGCAACGGGCCTTCATTACGTTCGGCCACGCCTCGCAGCACCTGCGCCTCGCGCTCGGGGCGATAGAAATCTACCGGACCGCCAGCATTGCCCTGCATCTTGGCTTCGCCTATCAGTTTGGCGTAGCGGGCACGCTGGCTGATCAGTTCCTGAACCTGTAGATCCAACTCGTCGATTTGACGGCGGATACCTTCCAGTTCCACTGCCTGTTTGTCGTCTTTATCAGCCATGGCGCCGCATTCTAGCTGAAACGACGCTCAACAAGCTGATAAATCTGATTTTTTGAGCAGATTTGCGACAGACGTCAGGCTGGCTTGCCCAGATTACGAACTTTCAGTACGCCCTCAATTGCGGCGATCTGGTCAACCACAGTATCCGGCACCTCAGCATCGAGGTCGACAATGGTATAGGCCAGCTCACCGCGCGACTTATTCAGCATGTCTTCGATGTTCAAACCGCTGTCAGCGAGGATCGTAGATATTTGCCCCACCATATTCGGCACGTTCTTGTTCGCGATGGTTATGCGATAAGCATCCATGCGCGGCATATCGGCCGCAGGGAAATTCACCGAATAAACGACGTTGCCATTCTCAAGGTAGTTGCGCAGGTTATCGGCCACCATGATCGCGCAATTGTCTTCGGCCTCGCCCGTGGACGCGCCCAGGTGCGGCAGTGTAATCACCTTGTCATTGCCGATGACCGGACGATTTGGGAAATCGGTTACGTATGCGCCGAGCTGACCGGTTTCCAGAGCAGCCAGCACCGCTTCTTCGTCACAAATCGGATCACGGGCAAAGTTCAGGATGACAGAGCCATGCGGCATTTTTGCAATGCCTTCGGCGCTGATCAGGCCGCGGGTAGCATCCAGCAACGGGACATGCAATGAGACCATGTCCGATTTGGACAGCAGGTCGTCCAGGCTACGCGCCTGCCGCACACCCGAGTGCAGCTGCCACGCGTTCTCGACGCTGATCATGGCGTCGAAGCCAATAACATTCATACCGAGGTCCAGCGCGGCGTTAGCCACCCGAACGCCGATCGCGCCCAGACCAACTACACCCAGCGTACGACCCGGCAGCTCGTAACCAACATATTTTTTCTTGCCAGCCTCAACGGCCTTCGAAAGCGTATCGCCCTCACCGTCCAGGTCCTGACAGTATTTCCAGGCCTGGGCCAGGTTACGCGCGGCCATCAGCATGCCGCCGATAACCAGCTCTTTAACGGCATTGGCATTTGCACCCGGCGCATTAAAAACCGGAACACCCAGATCGGCCAGCTTGTCGATCGGAATGTTGTTAACACCTGCGCCGGCGCGGGCAACAGCTTCCAGACCAGGCCCCAGATCCATATCATGCATTTTGGCCGAACGAACCAGAATGCCATGCGGGTCTGAAACGTCGTCACCAACTGTGTATTTGTCGGTCGGCAGGCGCTCGGTACCAACGGACGCAATGTTGTTAAGAGTTTGTATTCTGTACATCGTTTTATCCAATATCGGCAGCAGGGCTTTACCCGTTGCTGCGCTCAAATTCTTCCATAAAAGAAACCAGCGCATCGATGGCTTCCATCGGCACCGCGTTATAAATACTGGCGCGCATACCGCCTACCGACCGGTGCCCCTTCAGGTTCATCAGGCCAGCTTGCTCCGCCTGCGCAAGAAACTCACCATCCAGCTCCGGCTTCGCCAGCGTGAAGGGAATATTCATCCATGAGCGATATTCCAGCGCGACCGGGTTGGCATAGAATTCAGACCCGTCGATGGCCGCATACAACTTGTCAGCCTTGGCTTTATTGAATTTACCCATGCCCTCAAGACCGCCATTGCGCTTAATCCAGGCGAACACCAGGCCAGCCACGTACCAGGCAAATGTAGGCGGCGTGTTCATCATCGATCCGCCTTCCGCATGCGCTGCGTAATTCAGAATGTCAGATGCAGGCCGACCACGCTTAATAAGATCCTTGCGTACGATCACTATCGTTAACCCTGCAGGGCCGATATTCTTCTGCGCACCCGCATAGATCAGACCGAATTGATTGACGTCAATCGGACGCGACAGGATGGTTGACGACATGTCGGCCACCAGGGGCACGCTGCCCACATCCGGCGGCTCATGAAATTCAACGCCACCGATCGTTTCGTTCGCGCAATAATGAAAATACGCGGCATCCGGTGTCAGGCTCCAGCTTTCGCGAGCAGGCACGTCGGTGTAGTTCGAGTCGCCGCCATCGCCCACGATATTGACGTTGCGCAGGTTCTTGCCTTCCTTCAGCGCTTTTTTGGACCAGCTACCTGTTACCAGCTGGTCTACTGTCTGTCCTTCATCGGACAAATTCATCGGGATGAGCGCGAACTGCTGAGTCGCACCACCTTGCAGGAACATCACGGCATACTCATCCGAAATATTCATCAACTCGCGAAGATCTGCCTCGGCCTGCTCGGCTACCGCGATAAATGCCTTGCTGCGATGGCTAATTTCCATCACTGACATGCCGCTACCCTGCCAGTCTGTCAGACCCGCCTGTGCCTCTTCCAGAACCTCCAGCGGTAACGCTGCCGGCCCCGCACTGAAGTTAAATACTCGTGCCATCTATAAATACCTGCATCTTTATTTAAGTGTGTCGTGAAGGCGCGGGACTATACCCGTGCCTGTGGCTGATTTGTACTGCTAATCGCTGCTTGCCGGACTTTTATTCTTCTGCGTCGCCCTGCTCATCTTCGCCCTGCATCTGCTCGATGCGATCAAGACCGACCAGCCGATCGCCCTCGGCCACCCGGATCAGGCGCACACCCTGCGTGTTGCGGCCCTGAATCGAGATATCGGTAACACCGGTGCGCACCAGCGTTCCGGAGGAACTAATAAGCATGACCTCGTCGTCATCCTCAACCTGGATAGCGCCCACCAGCTCGCCATTTCTATCGCTGGTCTTGATAGCGATCACACCCTGACCACCGCGGCCCTGGGTCGCGAACTCGTCCGCCTGGGTGCGTTTACCGTAACCATTAGCCGTAGCTGACAGTATGTTGCCTTCACCCACGATGATCAGCGCGATCACCTCCTGGCCCGGCATGAGTTTGATACCGCGCACGCCTGCCGCACCGCGGCCCATCTCACGCACATCCTGTTCGTTAAACCGTATGGCTTTACCGGAACTCGCACTAAGCAATATGTCCTGCTTGCCATCGGTCAGGGCCACGTCGACCAGTTTGTCACCATCGCGAATATCCACAGCGATAATGCCGTTGGTGCGCGGCCGCGAAAAGGCCTCCAGAGAGGTTTTCTTCACCCGGCCATTGCTGGTCGCCATGAAGACATAGTGATCTGAATCGTATTCACGTACAGGCAACACGGCGTTAATCCGCTCGTCTTCCTGCAGCGGCAGCAGATTAATGATGGGTTTGCCGCGCGCGCCCCTGCTGGCCCGGGGAACCTGGTAGACCTTGAGCCAGTAAACCTTGCCGCGGCTGGAGAAACACAACAGCGTGTCATGACTGTTCGCTACAAACAGCTTGTCGATAAAATCTTCGTCTTTGACTTTGGTCGCCGAACGGCCGCGGCCACCGCGTTTCTGCGCCTGGTAGGTATCCAGCCCCTGCGCCTTGGCATAGCCACCATGCGACAGGGTCACGACCAGATCTTCCTGCGGGATGAGGTCTTCGTCCGTGACATCCGAATAATCCGCTACGATTTCCGTACGGCGCTCGTCTGCGTAGTTTTCGCGGATTTCCAGCAGCTCCTCGCGAATCACCCGAATGAGTTCATCCGGGTTTCTCAGGATCTCAACCAGATACTTAATTTTATCTAATATTTCTTTGTATTCATTAACTATTTTATCTCTTTCGAGGCCGGTCAAACGGTGCAGCCGCAACTCAAGGATGGCCTGTGCCTGATCCGGTGACAGGCGGTACCCCTTGTCGCTCAGCCCGTAGTCCCCTTCCAGACCCTCAGGACGGGTGCTGATGTCGTCCGCTTTTTTGAGCATGCCGGTGACATCGCCGGGCTCCCATATCGCCTCGACCAAAGCCTGTTTGGCCACCGCGGGGGAATCCGATTTCTTGATGAGTGCAATGACCGGATCGATATTGGCCAAAGCAACCGCCTGTCCTTCGAGCACATGGCCGCGTTCGCGCGCCTTGCGCAATTCATAGACTGTCCTGCGGGTAACTACCTCACGCCGATGGCGCAGGAAGGCTTCGAGTATTTCCTTAAGCGCCAGCAGCCGTGGCTGGCCATCCCGGAGCGCTACCATGTTGATACCAAACACGGATTGCATCGCGGTCTGCTTGAATAAATTATTCAATAAGACTTCGCTGAGCATGTCCCGACGCAGTTCAATTACGATCCGCATCCCGTCTTTGTCTGATTCATCGCGCAACTCGGTGATGCCCTCGAGTTTTTTCTCGCGCACCAGTTCAGCAATTTTCTCGATCAGGCGCGCCTTGTTAACCTGGTAAGGCAGTTCAGTCACCACGATGGCTTCCTTGCCCTTGGCATCGATCTCCTCGATGTGATGGCGAGCCCGCATGTATACCCGACCACGACCGGTCGTATAGGCCGAGTAGATACCCTGAGCACCGTGGATAATGCCCGCCGTCGGGAAATCCGGACCGGGAATAATCTCCATCAACTCTGCCACGGTAATATTCTCGTTTTCAATCAACGCCAGAGTGGCGTCAATGACTTCGCCCAGGTTGTGCGGCGGGATATTGGTCGCCATGCCTACAGCGATACCGGAAGAACCATTGATGAGCAGATTCGGCACGCGCGTCGGCAAAACCGTGGGCTCGCTCTCGGAGCCGTCGTAGTTCTCGGCAAAATCGACGGTTTCTTTGTCGATATCAGCGAGTAGTTCACCCGCCAGACGGGTCATGCGCACTTCGGTATAACGCATGGCTGCCGGCGCGTCTCCGTCCACAGAACCAAAGTTACCCTGGCCATCGACCAGCAGGTAACGCAGCGAAAACGGCTGCGCCATACGTACGATCGTGTCGTAAACCGCAGAGTCGCCGTGTGGATGGTACTTACCGATGACGTCACCAACGACACGCGCCGATTTTTTGTAAGACTTGTTGTACTCGTTACCCAACTCGCGCATGGCATAGAGCACCCTTCGATGCACGGGTTTCAGCCCGTCGCGAACGTCGGGTAAAGCACGACCAACGATAACGCTCATCGCGTAATCGAGATAGGACTGCCGCATCTCGTCTTCGAGATTGACAGGCAATATTTCCTGAGCCACATCTGTCATGGGTGGGTTTCGACTTGTTTTAGAGGGGTTATCCGGCCTGCCTGAGCCCCGGTATGTGCATACTGTTCAAGCGCGTATTTTCCGTGTTTGACAGCTATTCCGGTGACTCAATAAAGCGGTGCTGATTAAGCGGCGAATCTTAACACAGGCGGCCTGTGCAGGGCACGACTATAACGCCTTAAAACAGCGAAAAAGTGCTCCCGAAATACGTCCTGTTTCGCCTCGCTGCCGCTTCAGGCATTATCCCGCAGCAGGCCAAAACCCAATTGGAGTGATAGATGACTCAGGCTGATCAAACAGGCAATGCTGCGGGCGACCAGACCACTGATCTGACTCCGGATTTGATTGTCGCCCCACGCTGGCTGATACCGGTCGAGCCCGCCGATACAGTTCTGACCGACCACGTTGTTGCGATCGCCAATGGCAAAATCCTCGCCATCGCGGAACGGGATCATGCGCGCGCCAACTGGCCCGAAACGGAGTGGCAGGAGCGGCCCGAGCACGTCCTGATACCCGGTCTGATTAACACCCATACCCATGCCCCCATGACCCTGCTGCGGGGCTATGCCGACGACCTGCCGCTCGAGCTGTGGCTGGGCGAGCATATCTGGCCGGCAGAACAACGCTGGGCAGGCCCCGAATTCGTGCGCGACGGTGCAGACCTCGCGATACTGGAGATGATTCGTGGTGGCACAACCTGCTTCCATGACATGTACCTGTTCCCGAACGAGGTGGCCGCTGTGGCCGCCGAACGCGGTATTCGCGCTATCGCGAGTGTGATCGTCATCGAGGCGCCCACGGCCTGGGCAACAACGGTCGATGAATACCTGGACCGTGGTCTTGAAGTACACGACCTTTACCGCGAACACCCTCTTATAGATACCTCGTTTGGACCGCATGCGCCCTACACAGTCAGCGATACCGCGATTGAGCGTATCGTCACTCTGGCCAACCAGCTGGACATGATTATCCAGATGCACGTACACGAAACCGCTGCCGAAGTGAGCCAGGCAGTGGCCGCTACCGGAATGCGCCCGCTGGCGCGACTGGACAAGCTCGGCGCACTGAGCCCGCTTCTAACGGCGGTACACATGACCGATCTCGAAACCAACGAAATCGAGTTATTGAAAGAACGTGGCGTCTCGGTGATCCACTGCCCTGAATCCAATATGAAACTCGCCAGCGGTTTTTGCCCGGTTACCGACCTCACTGCGGCTGGCATCAATGTTGCTGTCGGTACGGACGGTGCCGCCAGCAACAACGACCTGGACATGTTCGGCGAGATGCGCACGGCCGCTTTGCTGGCTAAACTGCAATCGGGCGACGCCGGCAGCATACCGGCGGCAAAAGCTCTGCAGATGGCTACATTGAACGGCGCCCGGGCGCTTGGCCTGGATAATGAAACGGGTTCACTGGTCGCCGGCAAATCGGCGGACATGGTCTGCGTCAGTCTAGCCACACCCGCCTGCCAACCAGTGCATAATGCCCTGTCACAACTGGTATATAGCGCGACACGTGATCAGGTTACCGATGTCTGGGTAGCAGGACGCCAATTGTACGGTGCGGACGATTTTCTGACGGCGGACGCGCCTGAAGTTATGGAACGGGCCAATGCGTGGCTGAAGCGAATGCAAACAACCTGACGTTGGTTATTATTTAGCACAATGAAACAGAACCTTGTCCCCTGGTGTCAACAAGACACTCCCCGAAACACCGATATCGCCACATGAATACGCACACCCAAAACGTAGATCCGCTTGAGCTGCAAAAATTTGATGAGCTCGCCAGCCGCTGGTGGGACCCGGAAGGCGAATTCAAGCCGCTGCATAAAATCAACCCGGTAAGGCTTGATTACGTTGCGCAGCGTGCCGAACTTAAAGGACGACGAGTACTGGATGTCGGTTGCGGTGGCGGCATACTGACGGAAGGGCTGGCCACACGAGGTGCGGACGCAACCGGTATCGACATGGCACCCGGCCCGCTCGCGGTTGCCCGGATGCACCTGCAGAAATCCGACCTGGATTCCATTCGCTATTTGGAAAACTCGGCCGAAGGGCTGGCCCACGATGAACCTGCGAGCTTCGATGTTGTAACCTGCATGGAAGTGATCGAACACGTGCCCGACCCCACCAGTTTAGTAAAGGCCTGCGCACAACTCGTAAAACCCGGCGGTGACGTCTTTTTGTCAACGCTCAATCGCAACCTGAAAGCCTTCCTGATGGCGATAGTTGGGGCGGAATACCTGCTCGGCATGCTGCCCAGAGGCACCCATGACTACGAACGCTTTATCAAGCCATCTGAGCTAAGACGGTGGGGGCTTGATGCGGGCCTGGAGTTTCGTGATCTGGGCGGACTCCAGTACAACCCCCTGGCGGGCAATTTCACCCTGGGTGATGACGTAGACGTAAACTACCTGATGCATTTCTCCGCTCCCGAATGAGTATCGCCAGCGCCCGACTGCTCGACTACGCCGAAGCCGTGCTGTTCGATCTTGACGGCACTCTGCTTGATACCGCCCGCGACCTCGTCAATGCCTTGCATATTGTCTGTGAAGCAGAACATCAGCCTGCGCCCGATGTCGAGATTGCCGCACGCTATGTCTCAACAGGTGCTATAGGCCTGGTCCGCCTCGCCTTTCCCGAGCATGACGAAGCAGCACTGGAGTTGCTGCGCCAGCGCCTGGTCACAACCTACGAGCAGAATCTGTGCGTCCACACCGCAGCTTATCCCGGCATGGGCAAAGTGCTGGATGAACTCGACAACGCCCGTATCCCGTGGGGCGTCGTCACCAACAAAATGAAATACCTGGCCGAACCGATACTGGAGCACCTGGATCTGCTGCGGCGCTGCGCCACCGTTGTTGGCGGGGACACGGCCGCTCAGAATAAGCCGCACCCGGCACCCATCCACTTCGCACTTGAGGCAATGCAGATCAAACCCGACCGCGCCGTTTACGTCGGCGATGCCGAAAAGGACATCCTGGCTGGCAAGGCCGCAGGCACGCATACGATCGCGGTTACCTGGGGCTATATTATTCCTGGCCACGACCCCTATAGCTGGAACGCAGACTATACAATTAGTGACCCGGCGCAACTTCTGAGCCTGTAAGAATATGACGGCCTTGACTAATCTTGAACCCAATAGCCAGCTTTACCTTGTTGTCGGCGCTGCGTTGTTCGGCGGCTTTCTGCTGGGCCTCCTCATCCAGTACCTCATCAGTCGCGGCACGCGCATTCGCCTGGAGAGTGAAATCACCATACGTGATGCTGAGATAAAGAATGAAGAAGCCCGTGCTGCTGAACGTGAGGCCGCTTTAACCAGCGCGCAGGATAAACTGGCGACAGCTTTCAGCGAACTCGCCCATGAATCGCTGGCAAAAAACAGCGAGACTTTCCTGCAACTCGCCGGGCAAAAACTGGCCGTACACCAGGAGAAAGCAAAAGCCGAACTGGGTGAACGCCAACAGGCGGTAGAAACACTGGTTAAACCCATCCGCGAAGCGCTGGACAAAACCCAACAGCAGATTCACGAGATCGAAAAGACCCGTAAAGAAGCATACGGAAGCATCACCTCGCAACTTGCCGCGATGACCCAGGGGCAGGACACCCTGCGTGCAGAAACCAGCAAGCTTGTGGGTTCGTTGCGTCAGCCCAATGTGCGTGGCCGCTGGGGTGAACTAACACTAAAGCGGCTGGCCGAACTTGCAGGCATGGTAGATCGCTGCGATTTTGCCGAACAGGTACATGTAAAAAATAACGATGGTGATACGGCCTCGCGTCCCGACATGATCGTGCACCTTCCTGAGAACGGCCAGCTGGTCGTGGACGTAAAAACTCCACTGGATGCCTACCTCGATGCGGTAGCGGCCACCGAAGAAGACACGCGTAAAACCTGCCTGGAAGCACACGCGCGCAGCATGAGCGAACACGTCAGAAAACTGGCCAGCAAAGCTTATTTCGATCAATTCGAGCGTAGCCCCGAATTCGTTATCCTGTTTGTACCTGGCGATCAGTTTTTGTCTGCGGCTCTCGATGTAAAACCCGACCTGCTGGACGAAGCCTTGCGCAACAAAGTATTGCTCGTCACCCCCACCAGCCTGGTCGCATTACTGAAAGTTGTCGCCTACGGCTGGATGCAGTTCAAACTGGCCAAAAACGCCGAGGAAATTCGCGATCTGGCTATCGAACTACAACGCAGACTGGGCACGTTCACCGGGCACCTGGCTGCAGTCGGCACAAAGCTGGACAGCAGCGTGCAGTCATACAACAAAGCGATCGCATCACTGGAAACCCGGGTGATACCCAACATGCGGAAGATAAAGGAACTCGGTGCGGATCCCGGCAAAGACACCGCAACAGCGCAACCCATCGACATCACGACCCGGGAACTGAAACTGATCGCCGACGACCTGGCGCCGGACTCAGTTGAGGATAACCTGACAGACGCTCCGAATACCGACGACCCGGCCAATCTGCCAACGTGATTGACCTGGTGCCGACTTAGAGCACCTTTTGGTCATGGTCCCGCGCTTCATTCGAAAACGCTAAACCCGCAGCAACAAAAACTCTGGATACCTATGAACTTCGATATACATGACTACCACCCCGCTCCCGGTCTGCTCGACGGGCGGGTAATCCTGGTCACAGGCGCCGGCGATGGCATAGGCGCGACCGCTGCGCGCAGTTTTGCGCAGCACGGTGCGACAGTTGTTCTGGTTGGCCGCACACAGGCCAAACTCGAAGCAGTTTACGATGCCATCGAGGCAGAAGGTGGCAAGCAGCCCGGCATTTTCGTCATGGATTTCGCCAAAGCACAAGGTGACGATTACCAGAATTTATTCGAGGGCCTGGATCAGGAATTTGGCCAGTTGGATGGACTGCTGCATAACG